>Ga0206963_10081_pt1 | contig 32525 bp, 29 predicted proteins | sample Alteio_BWOrgHeat_28_FD_152958 | JGI IMG/M metagenome (GOLD analysis project Ga0206963, IMG submission 152958) | Enriched cells from forest soil in Barre Woods Harvard Forest LTER site, Petersham, Massachusetts, United States -... | ecosystem: Environmental > Terrestrial > Soil > Temperate forest >... | reverse complement strand
TAGGTGGTCGGAATCGATCGGGAAGGTAAAGCGATCGCCGGGGGAGACAAATTCGGTCGAGAACGCTCCTTGCTCTACGAAGAGCTTGGTAAACAATTTAGAAGGAAGCATCACCGTGAAGTCAAAATCGCTAGTGCGATCAAATGGCTTTCGTAAGATGCCTCCTATCTTTTCATGGTAACTCAATCCATTGACGGCGCTCCCTCCTAGATAAACCTGAATGCCGACATCTCCTGGTCGTTCGAGTTGCGCCTTCAGGAGGTTGGGGAAGGATTGTTCGAAACCATGAAATTGCGCCTCGCTGCTGAAACCAAAGGGAAAGCCTCTGAAAGGATTGCTCTTGGCAAATTCGGAGTAGGCTAGGTTGCGCATATTCTCCAACTTATTTAGCGAACGCTCTCCCACAACTGTCATCCGGTTAATCAAAAATGCAAGACCCCGGAGGATTTCGAAAGATTCCGTAGTGAATACCTTAGCTCGGGCTTTGCTGAGGTGGAACTGGCCATGAAATTTGAACTTCCCGGAGTGAGCCCCATCTACGCATCGCACTACCCCTACTTTCGTACCGAAGACCTTAATCTGGAGAATCTCGCCCAAATTCCCTTTCTCCTTGCCGACGATCAAAAGACCGTTCTCGCCTGTGGACATGTGCATAACGCGTGGGAGCAACAACCGCGTATGATCAATGTAGGCGTCGACGCACATAACTATGCTCCGATTAGCGCACGAAAGCTGATAGAAATAATTCGCACCCATTAGCCGCCCACTGGTAAGTCACGGCGCGTCTAGTTTCTTAACAGAAGTAAACGTGAATTACTGACGATCGCTCTATCCGAGTCTCAAAGTGCTACATTTAAATGGAATCAATCAACACTAGGGGTAGCTATGCCAAGACAGTTAGGGGGCCTCGCGTTCTCATTCTTGCTCTTGACCCTCCCAGCGCAGGGGATGATCGTCCACCCGAGCGCAACAACGAATTTGAATACGGTCCTGATCACCGCGGACCAACTCGCTACCATCCAGGCGGCACTCCCACAAGTTACCGACCCAAAGCTAGAAACCATTTTTCACAGCCCGCAAACTCTTTGGTATGACGCAAATGTCATGTCGCCCTCATATCAGGATTCGGTGGGCGCCAGCGCAAATATTCACTGGCCGGATCTGGTTGCGGCTTCGGAAGATGTCATCAGCGGAATTCACGACCGTTCTAAGCATCGATGGCAATTTCCGTTCGGTGCAACCGCCGGAACCGACGATTCAACGAACTTGCGGGTCGAAAATTTCGCGTTCTTCCCGCAAACCGATGGTCAAGTGCAAACGACGATGATCACCACGGTCATTCGTAACGATAACCGGCCCGAATGGACGTGGACCTACCAAACCGGCACGGTCTTCGGCGAAATCCTTTTCATCACCGACGGTGCCAACCTATTGCCAGTGGAGATCCGAACCCGAACTCGCAATCCGGCGGGATGGTCGATGAACGTCTTCCGCCCCTTTCCTCAGGCGAGTGATCTGGCGCAAGGAATTCAGCAACTCCGGCCAAATTGGAGCACAACCCCAAACCTAAAAGCCATGATCGACTTTCTGGGCGACAACACTACGCTAAAAGCCGCTTCGCTCACGGCTAAGGCCGGCCTATCATCGACATTTTCGCAAGACGGCTACCTCGATACGCTACCCGACTTCGGAGACGACCAATTGGTACGGGACCTTCTTACGACGAGGATTTTTAGATCGGCCTACGATACCAGCTGGAAAGAGAATGGCGCTCAGAAGACCTATGCGCCGTCTACCGCGAGCGCTCTATCGATCGTGCCTACAAACTATACCGCCGGTCTCATCCAGGTAACCGACGATGCGTGCATGCGATGTCACAAAGAGACTGGCCGCATGGTCAGCGATTTCTATTTCGATCTCTATCTCTATGGCGAGGTCTGGGGAAAAGATGGGATCTTCACCTTCCATCCCTATGATGAGAGTCTCTACCCTCAGCTGCGCGTGGACGGCATCGACAACCGTGCTCTAAACTCGAAGCTCGCCCAAGCCGGGATTTTCCGAACCGCTTTCAATATTAAGCGACAAGATTCTTCGTCAAAAGCGGCGCAGGACAGTCAATCCGCGGGAAACGCGCCCGCGACTACTTTCCACTGAGAAGTTTATTCCACTCTGCCTCCCCAACGGCTGGGAACGGCGCTTGATTAAGAGAGTGTCGAAGCTTGGAAGCTTCGATATAGACTAATTTCCTAATCCGATTCACTCCTCCTAACGGCTGCAACGTGGTTAGGCCGTGCCAAGGGGAAAAAGATAAGTCTTCGCAAAGTCGCATAGAAGCATCCGAGGTCGCGTTTTTACTCACTGGAATATTTATGGTCGCCACTTTGATCAGCGTGGATTTACCATCGACCGTTTCCGGCCACTCAATGGTCGGATCTTCGACCGGAGTTTTGACCGCGTCGGTTTGTAAATTCAGGTAAAAATCGAAACATGCCGCCTTAGAGGCGAGATTTTTCTTGAGCGTGTCTTTTAAGTAATTTTCGTGTCTCTGTTTAAGTGGGATTGAGCTCGCTTTAGATCCCGCACAGGGCCGGGCGGTAAATTTCATGGCTTTTGAGCCGAGCTTATAAGGCGTTTGGCTCCAGTATTGTACCCCCAACGGACTATCGGGTTTTTTATGAACGGTCCCTTGAATCAGGGCAAACTCGTAGGGATTTTGAGCGGCCCATTCCTTAATGCCTTCAGGGCCTTTCAATTCTGCCTGGACGAAGGGAACATAGGTTTCCGGTTTCCTCATAAAAAAGACGCGATTGTCGATCATGACGAAGTCTTGGGTATCGGTTTCCCCATTCGCGTCACCGGAGTTCAAGAGTTTCTCTCCGGAAACCCCAAGAACTTTTACCGCCATTCCATGCGCGTCGCCTAGGCGGTCATCCTTGGGAGTAAAATCACCATTAGAAAAGCGGATAATGGCTTTATACGATGCTGGAGTCCCAAAGAGCGACACCTTCCAGTCCGCGGGTAGATTTTTCTCCACCGTAAATTGGGCAGCTACGCAGCCGTGATGTTTAGCGTGAGCATCACGCCTGGCCGGTCTTTGATCCGCCGTGTTTTTTCTGGTTTCGTAGCCAGCTTTAACGATTCCTTGAAACATCTGGGAGATCACGGGAGCCAATCGAGCCTCATTTTCGGGTACCGAGGAGTACTCTTCTCCCAGGGCCGGAGTCGACGGCGTGGCATTATTTCCGGTCTGAGTACTGGCGCACGCGGCAAACAGAAATAGCCCCGTGATGGCAAAATAATTCGATGCTTTCAAGATCTACTCCGATCTATAGATGTGGCGAACATTAAGTGGGGAAACTCTAATAGATCGACAGCTAAAGTCACGAACATCATGGCGGAGTCCCTATGGTGTTTCGATCTCAGCGACTTGTACCGTTTCCGCTGGAATCCCACTACTCGCGCAAGAAAGTTCACAGGAAGGAGGCACCACCGTTCCCTTTGGGGGCTGCGGGGAAGGATCCCAGCAATGGGTGTATCGGGCGAAATAGGAAGAGGGAACCGATGGATCTTTCTTTGCAACGGCCTTTAATGCGTCTCGGATAATCTCACCGGTTGGACCATCGAAAGGGAGCTTTTGATTTTCAAAGGAAAGTGGAAATGGCTTCTTCCAGGTAATCTCCAGCGCATTGCGCGCCAATTTCATGCTGATCACGTCTGGATTAGGGAAGACGGCGGCTACCGACACCGCTTTGCGGGCTATTTCATAGATATCTTCGGGTCCACTAGTTTGTTTCCTCGCTAATTGAGAAAGCTTAATGAGATTCTTAAGTTCAAGAACCGCGGCATTACAATCCACTTCATTTCGTAAGGGCGATTGATTTATAGCGTTTAATTGAAGCGACCCACCGCCACCGGCATCAACCGATAGATCGAATTGAAAAGAGTCCGGCGGATTCGCTGCTAAAACTCCGCAAACCAACCAAAAAGCTAGCCCGACATAGCCGACTTTAGTCATTGCCATCTCCCAATTTTATTACTGCGTAATACACAGTAGACATTCCTGTTGGTCGTTTATCCCGGAAGGGTTGTCAAGCAAGGATAGTAAAGAAGGACCTAGCGCTGCGACGAATCTAGTTGGAGCTTGGACCAACGTCCGGGTCTTATGCTATTCTCACCCCCGAATGAACCGCGAAGCTATTGAAAATAAAATCGCTCATTTCGCTCTGAGATTGATCTCGTCGACTCTATTTCGAGCCGAATATTCGGCGCAAACTTTGCGACGGCGATTTGAATGGACCAGCGCGGTCTCGGCGAAACGTCTGGCACGTAAGTTCCCCGAGGCTCAATTCACTCCTTTACACCTCGGGGGAGTCCCCGCGGAAAGTATCCAGACATCCGCCCATCCCAAAAGGACTCTCCTCTACCTTCATGGGGGTGGGTACTTTATGGGATCTATTGAATCTTATCGACGAACCGCAATGCGGATCGCCCACCGCACCAATGCCAAGGTGCTATTACTCGGATATCGGCTAGCGCCCGAATATCCTCACCCGGCGGCATTAGAGGATGCTCGAGCCGCCTATCTCGAATTGATTAAAACCACGCCTTGGGAAGAGGTCTTCATTGTAGGAGATTCGGCAGGGGGTGGGCTTACCTTGGCGACGCTGCTCTGGTTGCGTGATCGGGGGGAGCGTTTGCCCAAGGGCGCCGTTGCCATCTGTCCGTGGGCGGATCTCACCGGAAGTATCGCCGACGGGAGCAGGGATGTTTGTCTCTCCGGCGGTCATACCATCAAGTGGTCGAGCTGGTACGTGGGAAACGCGGATCCGAAAACACCCTATATCTCTCCCTCGTTCGGCGATTACTCAGGATTGCCACCCATTCTCTTTTTTGCAGGGGAGTCGGATATTCTTTTCAATGAAACTCAATTCGTGGCCAACAAGGCCCTACAGGCGGGAGTCAAGGTCCATAAAGTAATTGGAAAGAATATGCAGCACGATTGGTTTCTTGTCCTGCCCCATCTGGTCGAGAGCAAACGGGCAATGGCACTTCTTGCCGATTTTATTAAGACGTGAACTCGCCCCACAAAACCTCAATCATAGAGCGACCGCGATTTCCAAATTTCGTAAACGTTGCACTTCAGTTCTATTGAGACCGTTGGGTTTTAACTCCTTCTGTTTCAATAAATCGATTTGACTAGAGGCCTCCTCCTTCCATGCTTCGACAAATCTCTGCTCGTTATCAAAATAGGTGGAGAATTTTTTCGTGCCGTCTTCAGACCATTCACCGACCCCTTTGAGCCGATCCGCAGGAACCCCCGCGACGGTCGACAATTCGGCGTCAGTTGTCGGTACCTTCCCGCGAGTAGCCGCATATTTCACGATCTCTTTAATCGCTTGCGATCGGTCTGCCACCAGTTTTTGCCAAGTATCTTGTCCGAGTCCGGTCCTAATCCCATCGATGGTGCGGAAGGGTGTGGCTCGCTTTAGATTTACTAACTTCCGCTGATCTTCGGGAGTCTGACTACTCGCGAGACGAGTCATCTCTTGTTCCTTTGCGTCAATCCAAGCCTGTTTGAATTCTCGAGGAGAATCGAACAGAGCGGGTGAGGTCCCCACTATATTGGAAAAGCTGTGTCCCGCTAACGTTTCGACTTCCTCGACCGTAGGAGGGCGTCCGTTGGTCCCCATAAAATCGACAATCTGCTTGAGGCTTTTTGCCTTTTCCTGAGGCCTAGCGTCATTCCAGCGAATCCTTGCTCCCTGACGCGACTGTTCCAGGGAAAGTCCGTCGGTGGCCGGGCTTGGAGGGTTGTTCTCAAGCCTCTCGAGACGAGTTTTCTCATCAACGGTAAGACCATGCTCCTCATCTAATTCTTTTAGGGCTGCTATCTCCTCGTCTCTGGCTTTGCTCCAACGTCTTTTGAGCGTAGTCCGAGCAGCATAGGACATTTGATCTTCGTTGGATGGCGGAAGTACCCCATGTTCCGCGATATACTCTACGATGGGGTTAGGCGGTACTGGTTCTTGTACGGGTTCAGGTTCAGGTTCAGGTTTTTGGCGCAGTGGTCCTTGGCCTCTTTCTATTGGAGGAATGACAAGTCCGTGGCCAGTTTCGGTTGGCGGGTTAGCTAGCAAACGATCGAGTCGTGTTTCTTCAGCCGGGGAAAGTGTGGATACTGCCTTCTTATCGGTGAGTCTTCTGACTTCACTTTCGTAAGCCTTTGCCCAAGTCGTTCGAAACGCTTCAGGGCTCTCGAAGAAAGCAGCGCCATTCAGGGATTTTCCAGGAGCATAAACACTGGTCGCTCCAATTTTGAAAAACAAGTAGCCGGCCCACTCAGCGATCTCCTTTCGAGTGGGATGCCTATGTTCTTTGGCGATGAAATCGATAATAAACTTCGGCAAATCTATCTGTATCCGAGCCCGAGTCCTTTCAAATTCCTCTCGATCAATCGCCTTTCTGGGAATTCGAGGCGCCGCTTTAGGAAGGGGCACCCCGAAGCGGGGAATCACCGGAGTCTCGTAAGCCTGAGGAGTAAAGGAAGCGGGGTCTCGCAGGGGTTCTATTCCTTTGTCCAACCCGCTCGCCAGACGATCCAAATGGGCGAGGCTCTGTTTCTTCAAAGCAACGTCGTCGATTCCCTCGGCGTTTTTGCGCAGCGTCGCAACGTGCGCTTTGAGGCTCGTCGCAAAGTCTTCAAAACCAGAGAATGGGCCGTTGTAGGCTTCCTCCGGGGTCATCCCGGCAATGTGGGTGAAATAGGAAGGTTCAATCTCCGCGGCTGTCCGCAGATGCGCCGAAACGGCCTCCAGGATTCTTTCTCGGGCGACCGCTCTAGTAACCGCCTCCCGGCCGATGTCATTGAACTCACTAGAAGCAGTACCACACGGATCTCGTTTTTCTCCCGAAGGGCCAACCAGAGGGGCGGCAAAAGCAGCGAAGCAGAAAATAGACACTAGCCAAATAATCAGGGAGGAGAAATACACAGTAACAATTGTATCCTATTTCAACCTTCCACGTCGGTAGTTGTCACTAGATGTCTGCCTCTTCACATTCAGCTTTTGATCCTACTCCATTATGATCTAGACTCCTTCCATGAAACGGATCTGTATTTTAGGATGCAAACAAAAAGTCAACCTCCCTGAAGCCTCGAAAATCGAAGCACAGGAAATCTTCGAAGAGGACAGGCTTCTGCAGGAGGCCTTCCGAAAGCGTGGGATAGTAGCTGACACTATCCCATGGGACGCGGACGGCATCGATTGGAAGGATTATGATGCGGGACTGATCCACACGACATGGGACTACTACGTACGCTGCGAGCAATTCTTATCTAAGATAGACGAATTGGGAGACCTATTTCCTATTTGGAATCCGCCCAAACTCGTTCGATGGAATGCCGACAAGAGGTACTTGCTTGAACTCGAAGCACAGGGTGTGACTATCATTCCCACCGAGCTGATTCCTGATATCACGTTAGAGGATCCCTCGCTCATGGCTGCCAAAAAAGGCTGGAGTCAATTTGTGGTAAAGCCGGTCATAGGCGGTGGCGCTCTGGCCACGTATCGGTTTCCGGAAGACGCCGCAAAAAAAGAACAGCTGGCTAACGCTCACTGTAAGGCCTTTCTTCTACAGCCGTTCGTGCCCTCGATAATCACCGAAGGGGAATGGTCGTTTGTCTTTTTTTGGGGGAAGTTTCAATACGCCGCAAAGAAAACCCCAAAGGCCCAGGACTATCGGGTTCAATCGATGTACGGAGCGATCACCCAAATTACCTCGGCAAACCCGCAAGACATCGAAATTGCTCGTCGAGTATTGGGTCGACTTGAGAGCCCGCCGCTATACGCCAGGATTGACATGGTCCGGAATGACTCAGGCAACCTCATGCTGATGGAACTGGAACTCATCGAACCTTATCTCTACTTCACAGAGACGGGTACCGGAGCCACCTCCTTGGTTAACGCCTTGCTCAATTAGCTGAGGCCCGACTTCTTCCGCCTTCGGGCGTGAGGGAAATAAAGCAATCGCCTCTTCCGTCCGATGACAAGACAAGGGGGTTCCATGTCCAAATTCTGGAGTTCGGTCTTTTACTTGGTTTTGATGGGTGTGAGTTGCGAGGTTTATGGAGCGGATAACATTCTGAGCATCTGCAATCACAATTCAGACCGATCGATTTCTGCAAGCTACATGCTACAGGCCGGAGGAGGCGCAGGTTGGCAATCCCAGGGGTGGTATAACGCAGCCAGTGGACAATGCTTCGATATCAACTTAGGCAGCTACGTCGGTGCGATCTACCTCTACGCGGAAGACCAGTATCAACAGACGAATTGGGGAGAAGGAACGGTACAATTTTGTGTGAACCGTACTATTGCGTTTGAGATTAACAATGCCGACACCGTCGATTGTAGTGACCCGAAGCTAAAGAAAGTTCACTCCGATCAGATGACGATAGTCGCGGGAACGAATATCTGGAACGTAGAGCCCAATTTCTCGCAACTAAACCTCTGTAACCACAACCTCTCGCTACCGATGTTCGTTGCCCTGGCCGATCCAGCAAGCGGAACATTCACGTCGAGCGGCTGGTATCAGGTAGCCGCCGGAAAATGTGAATTGGTGATGGTGGGTAAGTACACCGGTCCCGTTTCCTATTATGCGGAAGACAGCCAGTCCGACACTTGGACCGGCACAGCCCCGGCTTTTTGCGTAAATAAGACTTCGGCCTTTACTATCCCCAACGCGGATCAAGCGACTTTGTGTACCGATACGACCCTTAAGATGGTTTCCCCTCGAAGCCTCGCGGTTCAACTCGGGGAAAACACCGTGGACTTTGAGGCCCTCCAGACCGGTACGATATTGAAGTTGTGCAACAACATACCCGACAAGACCCTGATGGCATCTTACGCCATAGCCGGCACGGGAAGTCTTTGGCAATCCACCGGCTGGCTCCAGATAGACCCTCAAAAATGCAGCTCCGTCGATTTAGGCTCTTACGTAGGGAAATCCTACATCTACGCCGAGTGGAACCTTGGACAATCCTATTGGGGAAGCGGGCCATTTAACTATTGTGTTAACCGCACACAGAACTTCACCATCGCCGACAGCACCAATCTGGCCCAATGCAATTCCGATATCAACCAGAAGATGGTCCCGGCGTACGAGTTCGACATTCAGTCGGGCACCTATACTTTCAATTTCAATCCTTAAAGAGTGAAGTGAGAGAATATTGACGAGTAGGCCCGTGGCATACTCATCCAATGAGTGTCCGCTACCTTTCAAGCTTGGAAGGAGACTGACACGTTTTAAGAATGCACGGCCGGCCCGATGTTGGGGCAGACCGAGGGCAAGTCACTTCGCGAAATAGATCATCCTTTAGCTAGATTGACCGTTCAGATTCTTGAGATGAATGAATTTGAAGTCCCGGAAGAGGTGTACCGCACTCAAGCCTGTACCCTTACCGCCTTATAGCGTAATTGCCCGCTCTTCCTGGTCGCAGGCGGCGACGATATCTTCCCCCTTGAACGCACTGTACCATTATGCTAACCGTCAAATAGGGTTAGAAACATGGGAGGGGGAGTATGAACCGAGCGATTCTTCGCAGCCTCGTGGCAATCATTTTCATTATCAGCCAAGACGCGAAAGCCATAGATATCGACGTATCAACGGGCGGTGGTGAGCTGGCCCGGCAGGCAAAGGGTATTCGATTAAGTCTAGAAGTGGGACCCGATTTCGAAGCGGGTACGGTCGGTACGGAATGTCTCATCCACTACGAAGACTCTCTGCATATTCGGGTTAGCAAGAGCGTAGGGGACAGGGTGATTCACCAATCCACCCTTACCGCACGACTGAGAGAGCCCGAAGTCGAAAAGCTGTTTCAGGTGCTAGCTTCGCAAATTCCCACCTCCTATCAAGGAGGCCCGGTGGGCCCGGCGACCGTGTATCGGGTACAAAATTACGACGAAAAGATCGTTTTGCAAAACACCAGTGAGCGGGGTGAGAGCATCTACCGATCGAAGGAGGGGCAATGGGTGCGGGAGTTTATTTTGAGGAGTTGTAATAAGGGTTGAGTGAGCGGGAAGAACCTTTCCTCTAAGCGGTAGATCTATGTCGATCCAGGCCGACTAAGCCGCGCCGAAATAAGAATAATAATTCCCTTAAGCGAGTCGAGGAGTAGATTGTCGGGGCGACCAAAAAAGACAAACACCGAAACACCTAAGCACACCCACCACACGGCCACCGAGGACGCCACCGTCCAACCCAGCGGATCTCCCTGTCGAACTTTCCAGATGGCCACTCCACAAAGAACGTCGATGACCACTAGAAACCAAGCCACCAAATGAACCAAAAATAGAGTATCGGAATTGGTGGAGATCTTGAACAGACCGAAGAGCGAACCGGGGACGAAGGCCCCCACCGTCAGCACCAGCTCAAGAAGTAAGGCGAGCGTAAGAGTTCCAAGGAGAATTTTTTTTGCCATGACTCATTTTAGCAGAACGGGCGAGGTAAATCCCAAACATAGACGCCATCATCAATGACAGCGCGGCGACGTTGCCTTCCCAAGGGAGCTGGCGTTCTTTGAGAACCTTCTTACGGTGCGCCGAATAAAGAAATACCGTCGATGCCTCGTTTCGCAAATAGGTTTCCCGACGAGCCAGAGAGAACTCAATAAAGTTCGCGTTTATTCCGATGAATAAGAAAGGTCTCTGTCCGACCCAGGTGCGTACCCCTGTTCCTAAACTATGTCGCACGGCTTCGACGGACCAGTCTAAGGAAGCCCCAGCATGCCGGAGATGCATCAACTCCCAGGTCAGGTCCTTTTAGGACATGACATCTACAGTACCTCCTCCCTAGCGGTCCTGGCCTTTGTTTGTGCTCTAATCATTCTAGTGCCCCGTACACGAATCCAAATTCCCTTTGTTCTCTTCTTTTACTTCATGACCTACACGCAGAGGATCTTGATTTTGGGTAACGCCTTTGATTTTACCCGAATCTTCTGCATGGCGGCCTGGATTCGTATCCTAGCTCGAGGGGAATACCGAGGCTTTCGGTGGTGTTCGCTGGACAAACTCGTCGTTATACACGGTATCGTCAGTACCATTTGCGCTGGTCTTCTGTGGGCATCTTTTCCAAGGTTCGCGCTCGAGGGAGCACGGGTCTTCACCGCGGCTGGTTTTTACTTCCTGGTGCGAATTTTCATTAGGGATTGGGAAGAGGTAACTCGCCTAGTACGGTATCTTGCCGCGGGGCTTGTCCCCGTTGCCCTGCTCTTCATGTATGAGTCGCATACTGAGCAGAATCCTTTTAGCTACGTTTATCCCGAACTGATGTTAACCCCCCCCAGAGAAGAACACTATCGGTGCCAAGGGGCTTTTGGCCACGCCATTCTAGCAGGCGCCTTTGTGTCGTGCCTCATTCCACTTTTCATATCATTGTGGTGGGACAAAAACCGGAACGGAAAGCCTCTCGCGATAATGGGTTCACTATCGGCGATGATCGTGGTCTACACTTGCAATTCAAGTACTCCGCTGCTTGCCATCGGCTCGGGGATAGTGGGAGCAATATTTTTTCCATTTCGACACCATGTCCGCTTTTTCTTCGCTCTGGCGGTCATTGGATTGGTTCTCCTTCACATTTACATGCAAGGTCCGGTTTGGTCGCTCATCGCACGTATGGGCGTATTAGGTGGGTCTACCGCCTGGTACCGCTACTACATCATCGACAAAGCTATCGAAAATTTCTGGGGTTGGGCCAAGGTGGGCACGCAATATACCGAAGTGTGGGGGCCCTTACTATGGGACGTCTGCGATCAGTTTGTACGAGAAGGGATCGAAGGAGGCATCGGTCGCCTACTCCTTTTTCTGGCGATCCTAGGAACCGCCTTTACGCAAATGGGTCGCACCCTTCGCAGACCCGAAGTCACAAACTTAGAAGAGAAGAGAATATGGGCATTTTGGATCTCGCTCTTCATGCACTGCGGAGTCTTTATTGGAGTCTCCTATTTCGCCCAGAGTGTTCAATTACTTTATCTTACATTTGCGATCGCCGCTTCCATTCCCCAATTTAAGAGAAAATCCCAAGCCGAAGAGGGGACCGAGATTAATAGGCGAAGAAACCTTGCTGGATCCCGTGTGGGCAGGTCTGTCTCCGACCGACCAATGCAAATCAGCAGTGGAAGTCGATAAGGCCAGTACACCAAGTATTCCAATGCGGCTGAATATGATGCTGAAAAGGTAAATCCGAATCGAACCAAGTATCACGACCTAGTTTGGAAACTAGCCTTCGATTCATCCGCCAAAGTGGAAACTTGCAAGGCGCTGAAACTTAAGAGCCTCGACATTTTCAATGCAAATCCGCGTGACGCCGCACCTGGGATCCCGGTGCATCAGCCTAAGCGCTAGACGCTACAGGCGCTATGAACGTTGTGCCACCTGGTTATTCCCCAACCGCCCCAACCGCCCCAACCAGAGTAATTTCTTCTTCTACTCCGTCGTGGCCATCTTTGAGACGAGCCTTTATTTGGAGATCTGCGCCAAGACCGCGGACATATTTGATTAGCGTGGAGAGTTTCATGTCATCTCGGCCCTCAAGCCGAGAGACATCGACCTGGGAGAACCCCTTGACCTGACTCTGGGTGAGTTTTTGCAATTTTCTAAGTTCGGCAAGACGAATTTGAAGGACTTCCTTCTGGGCTTTCCGATCGGGTCTCTCAATGATCTTCTTACTCATGACACTCTCCATGGATTTGAGAGCCTCTCTGGATACCTTCTTAGTCTTTTTCATCTACCTTTCCTATTTCTTTTTCTGGTAAGCCCGACTTCGTTTCACTTTCGACTTTGTCTTCGTAGTAACGATCGATGAACATTCTGCTCGGCCCTTATTAACGATTCCGGACACTTCGGTTTCTAGGCGGCACGAATCATTTCCCTTTCCACGCGTTCCCGGAACTCTTTTCGAAGAGCCTCTCTCATGACCACGTCAACTCTACGCCCCAGGGCTTCTTCAAGAAGGATTTTCACCCCCGCGAGATCGAACAGGGTAATGCCGTCCAGGCATTCGACCACGACGTCGATATCACTCTTTCGCAGCGCTTCCCCTCTCGCAAAGGAGCCAAAGAGGTATACCGCGGTAACTTTAAGGTCCCGCAGCTCCGGGACCAATTTCTTGATTATTTTCAAAATGGCGACTCGTGTTTGCACGGGCTTCCTAGTGCGCTTCATGGATCTATCTCCTCATCAGTGAAGACGAATGCCATAAACGTAATATTACCTCAACTGTATATTTTGGCGCGGTCTTACTTCACAATCTAAGCCTAGATGGCAGTCGATAAAAATTGGGGGCGAGAAGGATTCGAACCCTTCCCATCCCCAACTCGATTCAATTTTCCTGTCGCGCCTCCCATTCTTCCAAAGCCTTTACTATGCCTGACTTTTGTAACCTCCTTAGTTCTTGGCAATGAGGGCAATCATCGAAGAGCCCATCTTCCGCAGCTTCCCCTTCTCGGCCAGGAAAAGCGGTTACCACTTCCACGGTATTGAATGTTCTTTGATACTTTTTTTGTTTTTTCATGCCACTGGAATTAGAAGACAGGGCGTCCAGCGTCAATGGGGATAGGGGAGCACGTACCGTGAAGACGTGAGCGGGTGACGCGAAGTTAGCTTAAAGGCCTGGTTTACACACAACGCACGCCTTACGGCTGCTCGGGTGAAGCATAGTAAATCTCGGGAATATACTCAGCACTTACTGTTTGAACAACCGCTCCGTCTTCCCGCTCAACGGTAAGATCAACAAAGCTCCCGCCTATGTCTGCGGTATAGCCCCCCATGTCGACCACCGTCTGACCTATCATCCGTGGCCCCACCGCAATGACTTTACCAGGCGCCCCAGTTCTTATCTCAACCACTTTCATGCCCGGCTCGTACAGAATCGACCCACCTATAAGCGGATCCATTCGACGACGCAGTCTTTGGGTGTCCAACAGAAAAACACTTCGGCTGCTAACTGCAAAGGTTTGCCCACCGGATTCAATGGTCAATTCGCTACGTAGCGCACCGTTTGGTGCCGTAGACGCTTCTCCGGCCCTTATCACCCGACCCAATTCCAACGGGCCCCCCGTGGCTTGACGTCCGGAGCGAACCAATACCGGCTTTCCAAGATAGTTCAACGGCACTCTTCCTAGGTCCGTCATGACCCAACCCATCCGATCGCTGAGCGTTAGAGCGGAAGCCGACATTAGTAATCCATCTGCCTCGCGTATATATTGCTCTCCGACCCAATGGTATTTCGCGAGCGAAATGGCATGACGATAGATCATTGCTAATAAATTCTGGCGAACATTACCCGTTCGATGAAACGCCCAATTAAGAGGCAAGACCGAGTATCGTACCCGGCCATTGGTATCCGACCACCAGATTTGAAAAGACCCGTGCCGAACGACCGCCTGGATTACGCCGTAACGCCGCTCGAAATCGCCTTCATCAAGCGGGATTCGAACTATCCCCTCCATCTGGATGCCTTGATAAATTTTCTCCCCCGCCGGAAGCGATCGAAACTTTTCCATTAAGGAGACGGGAAAGACACTCAAGCCTTCATAGCCATCGTCACCTAACTGATCCGACTGCTTTTCGAAGAAATCGGAGAGTAGATCGGTTGGGGTTTTCAATAGGGGGCCTACAATTTTGTGTTCCAAGAGGTGACTGATGTACTCCCAAGAGGCCCGGGGGCCGGGCAACAAGCGACCTTGAAAAGTCTCGGCGACACTTCTCACGGAACCCCAAAGCCTGTATTCGGCGGGAAAGGGAAAGCGAAGAGCCACGACGTTGCTTAAATCGAAAGTAGCCCCTCCAAGAGTATTCCGTCCGCTACGTGAATATCTCGCCACCAGATGATTTTCTTCCACCGTTAGAACTATCCCGGTTTGGGATTCGACTAGCGCTACTCTAGCAATCCGCCCCTGCGCCCGACTAAGATAAAAGTGGGGATTGAACCGAAACGGGTTATTCCGAAGCGTTCCATAAGTTCCTTCTCCAGTTCCCTGCTTAGCCGCCGAGCGCATCACCTGCCCCAACCTATTAAGGAGCTGCGATTCGGCCAATCGGACGGCCCACCCACAATTTTTTGGATCTGCGGCGACTAGGATTTCTAATACATCCTCCGGTTCCGTCTCGGATGCGGCAAATGAAAGACGAGATCCCAAAGATAGAAAGCAGAGGGCCAGAAGGGCAATAACGCGAGCCATGACAAACCTCATAGTTCATCCCCGCCCAGCCGAGCTTTGCTATCAGGTTTATCATCACCGATCAAGGGTAAGCTGACGCCGTGCAATACATCAAATTTACTTGATAAAATTTAGTCACTTACCATCGAGATCCTGGGCGAGAGCCTGGGCGAGAGCCTGGGCAAAATCCTAGGCAAGAGGTTCGGCAAGATAGCGGAGTTCGATGGCGGAAGGCCGGGCGCCCGTGAAGGGCATCGGCTATCTCTAACGTGACGAGTCACTTCAATGAACTCTCGGTCGATAGACAGTATAATTATATGAGCGTATAACTATACGGGTGACTCGACCTTCCCGAAATCAGGATCGATTGCTAATTGAGACGGCCAAACGCTTGCTGCCTGAAATGGGAATTAGCGACATGAGTCTTAAGCAGATCGCAGACGAGTGTGGTGTAAATCTGGGAATGTTTCATTACCACTTCAAAACGAAACCTGCCTTCGTCCGCAGAGTTTTAGAATCGATCAACGAAGATATTCAAAAAGAGATCGAGGAAAAAATTCTAGAGGGAAATAATCCTCTAGAACGATTGCGCGCTGTCATGATCGCCATTGCCCTTCGTATTTTAGCGCAACGCAAAGTCCTAGTTTCAATGCTCCATGATCTTCTCAATCATGACGGGGAAGTTACCAAGTTCGTGTTGGGCGTCGGCGAGAAGCGTCTGGCCATTCTTCGCCCGTTAGTGGAGGAGTGCCAGCGAGCGGGACAGATTGCGCGACTCCCCTTCCCCCAGATCGCAAGCTTTATCTCCGGAAGTGTGAACTTTCCTATTTTAGTTTCAGAAATAGTCGAACGCTCGCCCAACAAGCGATTCAAATTCTCCGCAAGAGTGAAAGAAGATCTCCTTAGCAAGAAAGCGGTCATTCAGCGGGTTGATCTGGCGCTCAAGGCTATTTCACAGAGAGGAGCTACGGACCAATGAAGATCCTGTGGTTGATACTTGTGATATTCACGGTAAAATCCTATGCCCAGACAGAACTCTTCGAGTTGAAACTTTCAGAAGCAGAGCAAAAGGCGTTGCAGGCCTCAAATCGACTAAAATCCTTTGCGGCCGAAGAGGAGGCAGCAAAGGAACAATCCAACGCTCAATTTGCCGGCCTATTTCCCAAACTGAGCTTGCAAGGCGGCTATCAGTACTACGGCACCATTCCCAATATCTCTTTGGGAAATGGCCCGGCCTTTCCCTTTGGGACCAACTCCACCTATTCGGTGGGACCTCAGTTAAATTACACGCTTTGGGACTCTTTCTCCGGACGAAAGTCTTATAAGGCGGCCTCTCTACTCGCTTCCGCCCGTACCGAGGACAGAAAGAACGCCCAGCTGCAACTCCTCTTCTCGCTAAGGGCCGCTTACGTACAGGTCCAATTGGGTTTGGAAGAGTTAAGACTTATTCAAGACTCCCTACAACTCGCTAACGCGCAAGATCGCGACGTAGCAACACGCTTTAGCGCGGGAGCCGCGGCCAAGCTCGATGTCGTCACCGCGGGTCGCTCCGTCTTGAGTTATCAGATCCAATTCGAACAACGCCAGGCCGAGCTCTCTTCTGCACTCAAAGACCTGCTGACTTTATTGGGCGACAACGGCGGGACCAATGTCTCCAGACCGGGCCCCCCGGGAATCGCCAATGTCGCTCTGGTGGTAAAACTGGATGACCTGGACGATTCGCTCTCGCAGCAAGACAAACAAGAGATCCCAGATCCGACCGACCAACAACCCCAGATTCAGAGTCTAGATCTCCAAGCGCGATCTGCCGAAGCCGCGGCGGACAGCCAATCGGCCAAACTACTCCCCACCGTGCAGTTATCGGCCGGGGTCAGCAAGATCCGCCCCGATATCCCTAATCCTCCGGACTACTGGCAGCAGACGGTTGGCGTCACCCTCTCGCTCCCACTCTATCTGGGAGACCCTACGCCAAGCCTTGCCGCCCAGCAGAGGAATGAGGCGCAGGCGGCCGACTATCGAAAAACGCAGCTTCGCGAAGACATTCGTCGGGATTTCACCAAAGCGCGCAACCTTCTCGTTAGCCTGCGAGATCAACAAACGCTTGCGACTAAAGATGTAAAGCAATCGGAGCTGGCGGCGAGGCTCTATTACAGCTCTTACCGTGCCGGGAAGGTGAATCTCATCGATGTACAAAATGCAAATCTCCAAGCGCTCCAGTCCAAAGTAAACGCGGCCCGCATAGACGCACAGATCCTAAATCAACTTTTTTTGCTTAAATCTCTTTCCGGCAAGGAGCCTCAACATGGCTGAACCCAAGAAAAAATCAAAACTTCCACTCATCGTGATTGGGATTTTAGTAGTGGCGGGGGTCATCCTTAAACTTACGCTTTTCAAAGAGACCTTCCGCTACTCAGGAACGCTGGAGGCGACTAAAGTCGATCTCTCCTCGGAAGTCGCCTCCAAGATCGAATCGGTGAAGGTTCAAGAAGGAGACCATGTCAAAGAGGGCCAAGATCTTCTCTCCCTGACCTGTGACGAAATTAAAGTGGCAACCGACTTGGCCAACGAAAACTATACTCGCAGCCTTCGTCTGCTTAAAGGAGGCAGCGGTTCTCAAGAATCCCTCGACCAGACGAAAAATCGAAAAGACGATGCCGATGTCAGGCTTCACTGGTGCAACATCCAATCTCCGATTTCAGGCAGCGTACTGAGCCGCTATCACGAACCCGGGGAGTGGGTGATGCAGGGAACTAAACTTCTGACGCTAGCTAATATTCACGATATCTGGGCTTACATTTACGTGCCTCAGACCGAAGTGGCCCAACTAAAGCCTCAGATGAAGCTTAAAGGTTACCTTCCTGAGCTAGCAAATCGAGAATTCGAGGGGACGATCCTTAAGATTAACGATGAGGCTGAGTTCACTCCGAAAAATGTCCAAACACGTTCGGAGCGCCAACGTCTCGTCTTTGGCGTAAAAGTTAGCTTTCTAGGGGCCAATGAAGAGGAGATTCTCAAGCCTGGAATGACCATTGAAATACAACTTCCGATTAACCACTAGAGACCACGTATGTCACAAGCGCCTACGGAAACTACGATTGAGACTCCCATTTCCATTTCCGTTCATGGGGTTCGCAAATCGTTCGGCTCGGTCACCGCGCTCAAAGACATTTCCATCGAGTTCGATTCCGGTGCCATGCACGGGGTGATTGGACCGGAGGGGGCCGGAAAAACGACGCTCATGCGAGTCATTCTGGGCCTTTTGAAACCCCAACAAGGAAAAATAGAGTTTCGGCGCGGTGGCCAATTGGTCGAATTTGAAACGGTCCGACCAAGTATTGCGTACATGCCTAGCAGCCAAAGCCTCTACCCTGACCTTTCGATCGGCGAGCACCTGGACTTTTTCAAAGAGCTCTACGGAATCACCGCCGCCGACTATGAAAAAAGACGCACCGAGCTTCTTCATATCACGCGACTCTCTGACTTTTTGGACCGTCCCGCGGGAAAATTGTCCGGGGGAATGTACAAAAAACTGGGATTGATGTGCGCGCTATTGCGATCGCCACAGGTGATGCTGCTCGATGAGCCGACCAACGGGGTCGATCCCATTAGTCGGAGAGAATTTTGGGAGCTCCTCTACCGACTAGCGGATCAAAAAATTCTTATCGTGGTAACTACGGCTTACATGGATGAGGCGGAACGTTGCTCGGAAGTCCATCTTATGGAAGACGGGCAGGTCATTGCCAATGGAGCGCCTCGTACTCTGCTTGAAAAAGAGCAGGTACGCACCTTCGATGAGCTTTTTCTGAAACGGTCGCAAAACGCTCAACCGTTAGCACCAATGGGCACTGAAACTGGGGTGACTTCTGAAAGAGACCGAGAATAATTTTGCCGTCGAAGTCCACAACCTAACCGTCCGGTTTGGTGATTTTGCGGCGGTCAAGAACGTCTCCTTTTCGGTTGAGAAAGGCGAAATATTCGGGTTTTTGGGCGCGAATGGCGCCGGAAAAACCACCACGATTCGCGTGCTCTGTGGTCTGCTTACCCCCAGCGAAGGATACGTGAAAGTCGGGGGTATCGGCTTTGAACATGGCGAGCGATTGATCAAATCTAAAGTCGGTTACATGTCCCAGAAATTTACCCTCTACAATGATCTTACGGTCGATGAAAACTTAAGTTTCACGGCCAGCCTTCGAAAACTCGATAAAGACTTTTACCAAAAACAAAGGGACTCTCTGTTCTCCCTCATCTCTTTTGACCGCTCGGTAGACTCCAAAGTGGCGGATCTCCCCGGTGGCGTCAAACAGCAGGTCTCCCTTGCGGCAGCCCTTCTGCACGATCCCGAAATCGTCTTTCTCGATGAACCTACGGCGGGGGTAACGCCCGCGGCGCGCGCGCGATTCTGGAGCCTCATCCGAAAGATAGCCGAGCGTGGAAAGACAGTCTTTGTAACCACCCATTATATGGACGAAGCGGAGCAGTGCGGCCGTATCGCTCTGATGCGTTCGGGAGAGCTCATTGCCCTTGATACGCCATCCGGCCTCAAAGAAAGCGCATTCCCACTGCCCATGTTCGAGTTCGAACCAAAGCAAAGTTTGAGCTTTTCGGAGATCTCCGAACTTAGGCATCATCCTCTGTTCTCTTTCTTTGAACCTTATGGGTTAAGATTCCACGCCGCTATTCGATCGGAAGAGAGTTGGGAGAAAGGCAAAGCGGAATTTACCCACCGATTTACCGTTCGACAGATCGCCCCTTCCTTAGAGGATGTCTTTATCAGCATGGTGGAGGGGAAAAGATGACCGAAAGATTCAACTGGAAACGCACGCGCGCGATGGCTAAGAAAGAGGCGTTTCATATCTTACGCGATCCCTATACGTTGGCTCTGGCGCTCGGCATGCCAATCTTCATGGTGGTCATCTACGGTCTGGCGATCGATTTCAATGTGAAGAATATCGCCCTAGCCGTTACCGATAGCGATCAGACGCAGTCGTCAAGACGGCTTATCGACACGTTCGGGAGTTCGAAGTATTTTCTGATCAAATCGGCTCGGTCGCCGCTGGAAGCCCAAAACGACGTCGCCTCAGAGCAAGCGCGCGCCACCTTGATCATTCCCCCGGAGTTTGAAAAAGACCTCCACTCCGGACGTACGGCCCAGATCCAGATGTTGCTGGATGGAGCGGATAGTTCCACGGTGGGCCCCGTCGCCGGCTATGTCGGCGGCATTCAAGCTATTGCTTCCAAGCGACTCGCCAATTTTGATCCCCCCTCGCCGTACCAGATAAGAACACGTTTTCTTTTCAACCCTGAGCTCAATAGTCGCTGGTTTGTAGTTCCTGGTTTGACGGTAGTGGTAATGGCGATCTTATCGATCTTATTGACCGCGCTTACCGTAGCCAGGGAGTGGGAGAACGGCTCGATGGAGCTATTGCTCTCAACCCCCGTGCAACCGCTAGAGATTATTATCGGCAAGCTTACGCCCTACGGCCTGCTCTGTATCATAGCGGTAACGTCGGTATTTATCATCGCAAGAACGGTGTTCGGAGTGCCATTTGAAGGCAATATTTTTGTCTTCGGGGCCGGATGCCTACTTTTCCTCGTGACCTACCTGGCACAAGGTCTGCTCATTTCCGTCGTAACTCGCAATCAACAAGTCGCGATGCAGTTTTCGATGTTGACGGGATTTCTACCCTCACAACTGCTTTCCGGTTTTATTTTTCCTATCGCTAGCATGCCCATCTTCTTTCGCTACTTTACGATGATATTTCCGGCACGCTGGTTCATGAAGATAGCGCGTGACACTTTTCTTAAAGGTTCCGATTTGCCTTCGCTACTGGCTCCGTTCCTAGCCCTTTCCCTCATTTGTATCTGGATGATCCGTCAGTCGACCAGAAAGTTTAAGAGAGATTTAGAACGATGAACAGAACACTCCTAGGATTTATCAGAAAAGAGCTCATTCAATCGCTGCGAGATCCACGAATGAAATTTCTGTTATTCGTCGTACCTTGCGTCCAGATGACCCTTTTTGGTGTCGCCGTCTCCAACGAAGTGAAGAACATTCGCCTGGCGGCGATCTATGATTCCAAAGACTATGTCATGCGCGATATCTACCAACGGGCAATAGCGGGAAAATGGTTTCTCCCGGCCGATCCAAGCACCGAGCAAGATCCGTTTAAACTCATCCAAAGTGGTAAGGCGGATGCGGTTCTGATCGCGCCGCCCGGAGGATTGACCCGGGGAATCGGACGCGGGAACGCACCTATCCAACTCCTAGCCGATGCTACCAACGTGTTACAAGGACAGGCGGTAGAAAACTATCTTAAGATAATCATCGCGCAGGTGGTCAAAGATGATCTGAAAATTTCATCGCCGCCACCGCCTATTCAGTTCGATTTAAGAGTGCTCTACAATCCGTCGCTGGAGACTGCGATTTTTATGGTCCCCGGCGTAATGTGCACGCTCATGGTGATGACGACGATGATGCTCGCTATGGTGGCCATCGTCCGCGAGAAGGAGATGGGAACCTTCGAAACGCTGATCTCAGCGCCTGTTTCACGCGCGGAGGTAATTTACGGTAAGACCATCCCCTATGTCATCTTAGGGATGTCCAATCTGCCTCTCGTACTGTCGGTAGCTATTTTCATCTTCCACGTCCCGATGCGCGGCTCCCTTTTAGTCCTCTGTTTGGCGGCGTTTGTTTTTATCTGCACCTGCGTCGCCATGGGCACTTTGATCTCAACGTTTTGCAAGAACCAGCAGCAAGCCTCGCTCGCCTCCTTTCTTTTTATGTTTCCGGCGATGATGTTTTCTGGACTCATGTTTCCTCTGGAAAATATGCCCCCCGCGATCAAGTGGATCGCCTATCTAGACCCACTCGCGCACTACATGGGTCTACTTCGAAATATCATGCTCAAGGGCGGAGGATTTAACTACGTGGTGTTACATGTCTCAGTACTAGCCGTCATGGCGTTGGTCTGCATTCTGGTAAGTTTCCGAAGGTTTCATACCACGCTGCAGTGACGATCCTTTTGCGAGCGCAGAGCGACAGAACGGAAGCGTCCTAATTCTCTTCAGCGTCACTAACGATAGCGATTCCACAATTATGAATGTCAATCTGCTCATTATAAATTTTGGCCATCGCCGCAAATTGCGCCTTTTCCGTCTCGGTTAACCAGGTCCATAGAACCGGATGCGCTTTCAACCGATCGTAAAATTTCCTAGAGGCCCTCAAGTACCTTAATTTCATCCTTTCCATCACTGCCGGGCCACGATCCACTTTTTCAGGCTTTAAGAGCATCCATGGATATACCCCATAGAATTCGCCCGCCAAAGCGAGGGTGGTTCGGGCCAGCCTGTCCGGTCTTGGTTCGAAATTCTCGGTGTAGAAGAGATCATTCATCCAGAAAACCGTCTCCAAGACATACTTTGGCCCCTTAAACCCAAGAGCCCAAGAGATCCACCACTGCTTTTTCGCATGGCCAAGAATGGTATCCGAAGGCATGTATAACGAATGGTGGCGAAAACGTCCCGGTAGAAATTGAGCCCGGAGGCTGCTATCCCTAGCGTCTATCATGACCATCTCGAGCTCTCGATCGTCGAATCGTTGGCATTTCGAACTTCGGCAAAAGGGATCTCGGCTATCGAGCTTTGGAGGTAACGCATAGGCCAAAAAAAGCGCCCTACCAAAATCCGAGCTAAAGGTGGTAAGCAAATCGGTGGAGACACTATTGGAGATAGGCTCCGCTATTCCAAAACGAAGGGGCACCGGTAAGGGACCGACATTTCCACTCAACTGCGTCGCCTGGTTCCACCACGACAGGGCTAGACCACCGAAAAGTTGCAACGGTTGCTCAAAATCAGCAGCTTCGGGGGGGCGCAATAAGATAGTCTGCACCGCTTCAAAACTAATGCGATCAATGATCTGATTTGAAGTGGCCTGTTTTTTTCTTGTGGAATTTTGCCGAACGATCTCTTTAATGGGAAATTGCAGATGGTACTGAGCGTAGCCATAAATGAGTCTGGACAGATGTGCCACCAGGGTAGCCAGGCAGTCAGACCGCAATTCTCCATTCGGATTTAGCAGAAGAAGATCGGCGCGAATGACCAGCAAAAGGTCCTCTTGGAATTCCCCCTGCTCCTTAGTCCAGACTATCGGTGAAAATATATACGATTCATAAGGACTCTGCTGAGTGAAATGCGGGTGAAAGACCGTATCGCTGTCGGTAAGGACGATCGTCACACTTCTGTTTTGTAGAAGTTCAAGACTCCCTTCCCAACGAAAGAGGTTACTTTTCGTTGGGGCTAGCCCTTTTACGATTTGAAGCGCGTATTGAGTCAAACGCCTTAACGCTGCCCCCCGAGGAGGGTCATTCAACAGACCTCCTTGCAGTTCAAATCCTGCGGGAATCGCCGGACGAGCCAAGTCCCAAACACCGTTAAGATCTGAGGCTAGGGAAGAAGAGAATCCTCCAAAAAGGAGAAGCGCTATGACGAAACCCACTTTTTGCATCGGCTCTCATTAACACAAACAAGAAATCCCCTCTAGTCCTTGGACAATCCCAGACTTCGCCCTTGCACCCGAGCCCTCCAAAATGGTAAACGCTCCCCATGTCTAAATCCCTGCAGATAGCTATTTTCACCTTATTTTCAATGACTTCTGCTGCCTCAGCTGACGATAAAGCTCAAATCCCCAACTTTCCGAAGGCGCCCGCGAGTCGATGGATCCGTGAAGTTCAGACTCAGCACTCGGTATGCGTTCGTCATTTTAGTCTGGCTCGAGACTGGATGGACTTGGACCAACGCTCTGCGTTCCTTTCGATCAAATCAGAGGTTTCATCTTTTTATCATCGGAGGACTCGACCAGACGTCCAAGAAACAGTTAACCGAAGACGGATTTATCGTTCATGGAAGAGTATTTCCAGATGAGATTACCAATTAGTTCGAACCAGATCCTGTTACCGATGGGCAATTATTAAAATTTCCATTTGAGTTCATCAGGGTGAGGATGCTGCTGGCATTGGCGGTATAGCTTGAATAGCTCCAACTCGACGAAACCGCATTGAAGACACAACGACAGTAGGCCATAGCCTGGTCGGAAGTTATCGTATTACCCTGAATGCTCGAAACGCATTGATTCACAGTCCCTTGGTACTGTGACACTGACCAGATATTGGGATTGGTTCCCCCTCCATAACCGCAAGTTCCGCTCATTCCCGATCCGTAGCCATAACAATTTCCATAGCTATAGCCGGCCCCGGTGAAACCCGTAGGTCCCTTATTGCAGGCGGCCAGAGATAAAACCGTAAGCAGAAATGTAAGCAGAGACCTCAATCACCCTCCAGGCACTGCGGAATGTGCAATGCCAGTGCCATCTTTCCGGCCAGGTAAAATGCCTTCGCCCGCCAGATCAGACTCAAAAGGTCGACACTGTGCCAAGTTTCGTCCGGGGAGAAAAATCCCGGTTCACCTGTCAAATTGGCGTTCGGCGGGACGAGGATCGGCCAACCTCCGAAAGAAAAATAGTCCGCTGAATTCCGTTAGCCTGAAATCCCCGGCAAAACGGCCGTAATGAATTGGATCGGAAGGTAATGGATTGGAACGCCCCTTGCTAACTCAGTCTCTTGGTTCGTTGGAGGGACTGTCTCATGAATTTGCTTCCGCTGGCACGAAAACAATTAATCGAAAAACTCTGGAAACGGTTTAGGGGTCAGGTGGAGGCCGCCGAATCTTTGGATGAGGATTGCCGCGACCAGGGCATCCCTCTTTCCCTTGACCACTTCGCCATTATCGACCTGCCTAGCGCAGAATCTGGAATTCCCGCGCTCCAAAGAATTTTTGAATGCCTTCAGTTTGAAAAAAGAGGCCAAGGCTACCTCAAAGAAAAAGCCAATGACTTTATCTGGATGGCCGAAATCGATGCGGTCGAAAAATCCGCTGATGAAGCGCTGCCCCAGGTCGTTCTCGCCGATTTCAGACTTGCGGAGCTCTCCTTACCGGTTCGCGAAATTATCGAACGAGTTACCAGACGCATTCCGGCGGCCCCGTTCCGCGACATCGAAACCCTCGCCCAAAAAGCCCAAGACGGAGACCACCGGGCTTCGGACCTCCTTGTGACCATCGTGTTTAACTATTTGACCCAAAAATCGCATGAACTGCCCACACGCGAGGAATTTCAGATCGTGCAACGTGAGAACGAGCTGCTCGCGTGGGTATTAATTTTCGGAAGAGAGATCAATCATTTCGGCATTGCGGCCCATCAGATGACTCAGTTCGAGGGCCTTCGGGAACTTAACTTCTATCTCGAAAATGAATTAGGTTTCGAGTTGAGTCTGCGAAAGGGAAAGCTAATTCAAGGTGATAAGCACCAAGGAATCGAGCAGAGCGCGACGCATAGCCACGAAGTCATCACCCAACTCCATGGGGGTCCGGTGACTCTTCGTGATCGATTTATTGAAATGGTTTGGCGGCACCCCATTTTGAAATCTTCCACTCCCGTTTTTCCTGGGATGTGGTCTTCGATCTTTCGAGGATTTGCCGCACAAAACGCCGATCAGATCATCGAATCATTGTACAGAAAACCCGCGTAGCGGTCACAGCTCCGCGTGCACCCGAGCCGAAATCACCGTTACCGGTCCTCTATCCTGGTTATATCCGGGATTGAACACCTGCTGGAGATCGGCCGAGAGTGAAATAGCTTCGATAGGTTTGAGAGCGTAATACAACTCGATAATCTGCTCCGGTGAAAAATTGAGTTTGCCGTCTCCCACCATAAAACCTATCCCTCCGGCTCTTAAGTAGTTGGCGTGGGCATTGGAAAGACTATTCCATAGATAAGCGATTCCCAGATTATCTCGGGGTCTGCCCCATAGGCTTCCTTTGATACTCACGCCCAGGCTCATAGCTTGGTCGATCTCAGTGAACGCCCAGGTTTCGGTCGCCCCATCGTTCCAACCCAGTCTTACAAATCCGCCGACATCGTCGGTGAGTTCCTGTTCGAAATTTAATCCAAATCCATATTTTCCACAGTAGGTGCGAGAGTTCGTCACGTTCATCCCTAGACTCGGATCATTTAACGTCGTCTGATAGTTACCCATTCGCGCATGATTCCAAAATGCCAAAACTCTGGCCTTTCCGGGTCGCTTCCAAAGATCGTAACGATATTCGAACTCCAGGTTATCTCCGTGAGCTTGTGAAATATTGGTATCAAGCTCCATCATGTTGGCGCTGACGGGCTCAAGCACCGAAGCCAGCCTGACGGCCCAATCACGCTGGTTGAATTCGACGACAAATCCCCAACTATAGCCTCTGGTGTCCGCGGCATAATCCCAGGCTCCATTGTCCATGAGCGCCCAATTCATAAATTGGCTCCTTGGGTCATGGGAGTATGCGTTGTTATCAAACGCATCGTTCAAACTGAATTTTCCCATCGTGACCGAGACCCGAGAGATGTCTTGACGAGAAGCCAACTGATTAGGACCGCCCTCGATCTTCTCTTTTTCACCGCCCAGACCAAAGGTCTGTCTTAGATAGATTCGTGACAAGGCTAAGCGGGGAGCGGCACTGTCGCCCACCCGATAGATCTCTCCGTTCGGAAATCCCGCGATGCCATGAACTCCGCTGATCCCGCTGCCCGCCGTAACTTCGGGATTAAGATAGCCTTCCATCCCAGACCAAAGTTTGGCACCCGTGAAAAGAGTAGACGTTACTGAAGTATTCAACTCACTCTGTGAGCTTAGGCTACTTCCCGGTAGCGAATAAGGAGAGGTAATGGCCAAGTGCCCCTGGGGAATGACCGTAGCTTGGGCATGTAAATTCCAAGATTCCTCTTTGAAGCTTCGCTCCCCCAAGGCTCCGTCTTGGAGACTATTTTCCGCAGAAAAAAGAGGAGAACCGAGTAAGACGCCAAGAAGAAGTCCCCCCAATTCCCAAGCCCTGAACTTCATCCAAACGCCTCCTAAAGACTAGCAAACGCAAAGCTAATACCAGAAAGGTTCTAGCCACAAGCCTTATGGCCCTGCCTTCGGAGGATGGCAAGCGGAAGACTAAAGGTAGCTTGCCTCATTATTGATAGTCCGCCCTCGCAACTGTCCCTTCAACCCCTTGGTGATGTAGGTCGCTAATGTGGATGAGGGGATACTCTGAAGGCACAGATTGTCTTGGCAACGCGTCTTTTTGTGGTTGTAAGCCAGGATGCAGGGACTGCAGTGATAGAAGGAATAGATAATGGTGCAATCACCAAGTGGGCCATAGACATAGGGGCTATCCGTACTAAAGAGCGCGACCGCTTTGGTCTGGGTCAAAGCACTAAAATGACCGATGCCGTTATCGTTGCAGACCACCAGATTTGCCATGGCAAGAAGCTCTAAGAGTTCAGAAAAATTAGTTTGCCCACAGAGACTAACACAGCGATCGCTATTCACCAGTCTCACCACGGTATCGGCCGTCCCCCGGTCGCGCTCTGTACCGACGATTACCGTAAGCAATTGGCGGTCGCTAACTAACACCTCCGTTATCGCCGAGGCAAAGGAAGCCGCCGGGTAGTTTCGTACGGCGAGGGTAGGTCCGACATCTGGGCTAACGACGAGCAGGGAGTATTTTTGGTCGGGGCATAGATTCCTGAGTTTTTGTTCGATCGCTAGCCTTGCTTTCGAGTTGGAAGAGAAACTAGGAATCTTGAGTTCCTCAGTAGAAATAGATTCCTTTAACCCCGGGCTATCTTGCTGCGGCTTTAGGGCAGCCTTCGTCAGAGCCAGAAAATTCTTTGAAATGTGCTCATTCTGATTGAAGTAGCACTTCGTATCGTAAATATTTCCCCGGTAAAGGCCCTCTAATTCATATTTGTAAAAACCAGCCCGCGAACGCGCCGGAATCGCGCCCGAAATAAGAGCCGTGTACCTCAAGAACAAATTATAATCGATAATGAGATCTGGAGACACGCGACGCAACGTGAGCAGCTTTTTTAGCGATGAACTGACAAAAGAGAAAAGCCCATTTCCCCCGATGACATGAACATTCTGTTCTGGAATCAGCCCCAAAATTTTCCATACCGGCTGAGTGGACTCGCCCGTCAGCGCATGAAGCTCTACTCCCGGAATCGTCTTCAAAAGATAACTTAATGAGGGAGCGATCATTACCGCGGCGCCCATTTCGAAAAGTTCAATGACAAGAATTTTCTTGATAGGAAAGTCCGGAGGCCGACGAGTCCGTTTGGCGCGAACGAGTAAGGTAAGCGCGAAGCATAGCAAGGCTCCCACCCCACGGTCCAAAAAGCGCAAAAACTTTGAATCTTTCATTAGACTTTCACGAAAATGCCCACATCATTATCTTCATTGTTCGGTCCTTGTCGAACTCTTTTTGACTGCCACCTTGAAACCCAATACCCCTGCCAGTAGGCTCTCCCGGATGGAAAGATCTAATGCCAAGAACCGCCGAACGGGATTTGCTCTTTGGTCGATCATCACCATTTTGGCGACCTTTTACCCGGTCTCTTGGAAGGGAGGCAATACCACCGCCGTCTATTTTGATGGGGCGAGAGAGGCCATCGAGGGAAAATCTCCTTACCAACTCAACCGTCCGCCGGAAAACAACTACAACTATTCCCCGGCTTTTGCCCTATTGTTCGCTCCTCTGATGGTGTTCGGGCTCAAGGCATGTATTTTTATTTGGGCCACCATCAATATTCTCGTCTATTGGTGGGGAGTTTTTTGTTGGCTTCCTTACGACAAGGGAGGCTTCGGTCTATTTTGGCGAATATTCTTAGCAATGGAAATCAATGGCCCCATTGTCCACGGCCAGATCAACCCGCTGTTAGTGGGGATTGTGCTGATTGGACTAGACGCCTATCGCGGGCAGCGGTGGAAATCGGCCAGCGCGTGGTTGGTTACTATCGCCAATATCAAGGTTATTCCCGCACTTTTCCTTGGTCCTACCGTCGTGCGAGCTAGAGGACCGTTTTTTCGTTGGGCGGTCCTGTGGACGGCGGCACTTTTCTTTCTACCGATTCCCTGGTTTGGCTGGAGTGGTACGATTTCGCTACATCGTGAGTGGGTACATTTTCTCTTACGGGAGGGGGCCGGGGGGGCTCATGGCGGATGTGCGGACATCCGAAATCTGTTCACAAAAATGGGAGCGCCCGCCCTAGGACGAGTCATCTACTCTATAGCCGCCCTTATTACGGTCGTAGCGCTTTTCCGCCCAACGAAGAGGGCTGCTCTGCAGTGGGCTCCCTGGATCGCTTTGGGGTTTGCTGCGCTATTGATGTTGAGTCCTAAGACCGAGGTACCGACTTATGTGATCTTAGCTCCTCCTTGCGCGCTTTTGGCCTACTATCTGAAAGAACATGGGGCGAGTCGTTTTGAAAAAGGGGCGCTCATCTTAGCGGCCTTTCTCATCACGTTTCTTCACAATGATATCTGGCCCAAGTTTATTTTTAGACCCGACGCGTTCGCGGCTCGAGGAGATTATAAGATGGTGGGGACGATATTGGTTTGGCTGGTTGCGTGTGTTGAGTTGTGGAGGGGGCGCGAAAAAATAGAAGAAACGGGGATAACCTAAAACCTAAATGGCAAAAGTCAAAATTCAACTTGGGAATTAGAAATTGAATTTTCGATACTCCCAGCCCCAAAAACTTCATCGTCCTCACACCCCCCCCACAATCCCTCCACAATTGAGCCTAACAACCCGCTAATTTCTTCCACAAGATTTCGCGATTCTGATGTGAGGGGTTAACTGTCGTGCGCTTCTATCTTTCTTATTTTGTCATTCCACTCGTCATCCTAAACAGTCTTGGGGGATGCGCAAAATCTAAGACCGCCTTATTGGACGCTCCAAGCTCCGAAGAAGTACAAACCACCACGTCCTACCCCTCGGTAGTTGAAGTTGTCTTACCCCGAGGGGTCGGCATGTGTTCGGGAACCTTTATCTCCCCCCGTGCGGTCCTCACGGCTGCGCATTGCGCACTCAATGCCGGCACCTACACCCTGTTTTCTTCCTTCGGCACGTTTACCGCCACTCAACGGGCCACGTTTGGTCCTGGCATTCTAAACGACCCAAACGATATTTCGATTCTGATTTTGGATCACAATGCCGCCGATCCCGCTCAGGGACAGGTCGCGGCCCTGGGACAGTCGCCTCAAGTTGGGCAAGAGATTCGAATCGTGGGCTTTGGATGTGACGATCTAGATACCAAGACGGGAGCGGGGGTAAAGCGCACAGGAACCAACCAAATTCTTGATATTTCCGATTACCTGGAACTCGACACCACTCCGACCGCAAGCCTCATTGCCAGTCACAACAACGCTAAAATACTGGGACCTGAGAATCAGGCCGGTTCCTGTTTTGGAGACTCCGGCGGCCCGATGTTTCAGACACAGGGAAATTCCCTTAAAGTGGTTGGTGTCACTCACGCCGGCGGTTGGGATTCTGACCTGATTCGATCGCAGTATATTAATCTTAATCGGAGCGATAACCTAGGGTTCCTTCAAGAGATCGATCGCGAAAACGACCTTGGGCTTTTTACCGGCTGCTGGACATCGGACGAACCAGAAGCTTGCGGCCCCTCTTCGGCCAGTTTTCACATCTTCTCGTTCCTTCAAGACTTATGGACGAAACTCCTTAGTTTCTTCTAAGATCTAGGGGACGATCTTCAAATGAGATTTCACCGGCGTTACCGGGTTAAGAATATTAGCGCTGCTAGAATCAATTCCCAGAGAAGTCACCGAATACGAATGATCCCTAGCGATCCGCTCGGTAATGAGAACTCCGTCTCTTTCGAACGTCTGGTTCGCTATCTCCGCTGCCTTAGCCACAATCTCATACTGGTTAAGACCAGAGACCTCTTCAAAATTCACACGCAGCTTGCTGTAACACTCAAACTCCACCACATACTCGCTCTTAGTATCGATGATTTTCGAATTGAACAGGTTCGGCATGGTACCTCCTCCTAAAGCCCGCTGGGAACGATCCAGTATGACAATTTTAAGAGGTTCAATTCAACTGTAAGTTTTTAGTCGTAGGTTGAGTAGACGAATACCGGTGGAATACGGGATTGGGCAATCCTAAAAACCTAGATGGCAAAAATAAAATTTTGCCATCTAGGTTTTAGATTATTTCAAATAATATTAGGGACTCAAAGGCGAAGACAAACTAATTCCGCCAATGGTACTGCTACCCGTAGTGACTCCAGTAAGTCCGGTAGTAGCTCCCAAAGTAGTGGTACCCAGCGGTGTCGGAGAGTATCCGATAACCTGCTGAGCCGCCGTCGGAGATATCGTGGCCGCTCCGAGTGTCGCCGTTCCAGGAAACATCTGCACTGGTGGAGGCACCTGACCTGGATAAGGTTGGCCGGGCGGCATGCCAGGATAAGACGGATATCCAGGAGGATAGGCACCAGGACCCCAAGGATTGTTCGTCGGTGGAGGGCCCGCAAAAGGATAACCCGGATTGGAGGTCGCAAAGTTACTCATGTTGGCTTGCAGCATCTGGACGACCGGGCCTAGCTGGGCAATCTGTGATTGAAGCGTATTTGCAGCCGCGGTCAAATCTTGGAGCGATTGGGCGGCCACCGCCTCTTGCACTTTGCGTTTCTTTTTATTGCCACCGCCGTCATCGTCTTCTGCTTGATTAACCGCGTTCTGAATTTGTGCGCCTTGCAATTGCTGGTTGACCTGAGCCAACTCTCCTTGCATCTGGGCATATAGAGCTAAAACTTGGTTCGCGATATCCGCACTCGCCGGACCACCGGGTTGCATCGCTTGTTGAATTAAAGGATTGGGATATCCCGTCGGAGGATAACCGGTCGCCCCAGGGTAGGGTGTAGGGCTGTAAGGGGGAGCGACTCCGAGTTCGGCGTGAGCCGTACCTCCCAAAATTAGTAATCCTAGTGTCAGCGCGGAAAAAGATTTCGTCACATTCATCGATAACCTCGGCGTAAGGTGAATTCGGTCAGTATTCGTTAATGCAATGGGCGTGCCTCAGTATCTAGGCTGCATTTCCCCCGAAAGATCGCCTTTTTTCAGTGTCGAATGAACGTGTTATCTAAAAATAGCTAGTGAGTTCAGCTAGATAGGGCGGCATTTCAGAAAAATTCAGAATACACATCTGGTATACACATAAAATATAGTGATTTCCAGTACTTACCTTAGCCAGACCCAGGGTGAACTAATTTTGAACACTGAGTGTGTACACAGGCTTGGGGCGCTAAATGCTTGACCGTTAGGAGACTTTCATAAAGCAAATAGAGATCAAAGTATCTCCGCCAACATCGTCACGGCCGCGGACAAAAGAAAGCGAGGACTTACAAAGACAGACACAAAGGCCTGGT
>Ga0206963_10080_pt1 | contig 32748 bp, 27 predicted proteins | sample Alteio_BWOrgHeat_28_FD_152958 | JGI IMG/M metagenome (GOLD analysis project Ga0206963, IMG submission 152958) | Enriched cells from forest soil in Barre Woods Harvard Forest LTER site, Petersham, Massachusetts, United States -... | ecosystem: Environmental > Terrestrial > Soil > Temperate forest >... | reverse complement strand
AAGCTCGTGCCTCGTTGCACATCCATATCGGGGTTATGGTTAAGGACTTACTTCCCTTCTTTACGGAGATCCACTTCGCGGACGACAGGTTTCTGTGTGTGGATCAATTGGTGATGGCATCGGGAGGGCGGGCCTCTCCCCTTGTGGTCTCGCCGATTAGCTCTAAATTCAAGTGGTCGTACGAAGAAGAGGCGCAAAACGTCGGTCTTATTTCATTTCCAATCGTACTGAAAGGTCTCCCTCCAACCACTCCCTAAGAGGAGCACACGGTCAGTGGTAAATGCTCCGACCTATGGTTGGTTAGGCTGACCCCGCCTCACAAAAATATAGATGGGAAAGGCAATCAAGATGGCCAGCAGCGACAGTGCCGACGATAGCGGTTTTTCGACAAGGGCCAGTATCAGTGAGGCTACACTGACGGTAAGAAACAACATCGGGGTGAACGGGTAAAAGGGTGTCCGAAACGCCGGGCGGAAGTTGTCTCTGCGGCGAAAGAAAAAAATAGGCACGACCGTCAGTAGCCCAAGGACGGCCAAGCCAAATCCGGTAAAATCCAGCACCTGCTCGAAACTTCCCGACCACAGGAATATGAGAGCTAGGCCTCCTTGAAATAGAATCGCGAAGAGGGGGACGTGGCCATGAAGTATCCCCGCAAATTTCGGAAAGAGTCCGTCGTGGGCCATGGCATGAACGATGCGCGGGCCGGTCATAATAAAGGCGCTAAGCGAAGCGAGCAGTCCCAAGCTGATAAGGGCCGAGAAAATTTTGGCGAAATGGGGTCCTACCGCTAGACCTATCGAAACCTCGGCAAGCCTTTCCTGATCGGTGGTCGAAAGCGCGGCAATGAGTTCAGGGGAGAGCGTCGCGCTATAGGCAAGATTGACCAAAAGATAGAGTCCCGTTACCGCAAGGCATCCCCAGATTAGAGTGCGAGGGAGATTGCGAGCGGGGTCTCGCATCTCTCCGCTTAGATAGGCGGATGCATTCCACCCGGTGTAGGCGTACAGCACGAGAATGATGTGACTTCCCCATTGGGTGGGACTGGTCTGGGCGATTGGTCTGGCTTGCCAAAAATGCTCGAATGAGCTTCCGGGGCTTGCGATGCAAAGAACGCTTAGCAGAATGAGGATGGCCACATTGAAGATCGTAATGCCGGCCTGGACTCGGGAGCTGCTTTCATGACCAAGAGAATGAGACACCGTGAACTTGAGAATAAGCACACTTGCCACGATGAGAACGCACTCTCTTTCGTGGACCGGGTTTAAGTACTTACCGAACGCGTGCAGCAAAAGTGGTGAGAAATAGTTCGCGGTTGTGTAAGCGACCAGCGCGATAGGCGCCGCAAATCCCACCACCACCATCGACCAGCCATAGACGAATCCCCAGGCGGGGCCAAGTCCTTCTCTCACGTAGGCGTAATCTCCGCCTCTGCCGGGTAGGCCACTGGCCAATTCCGCAAGCGTGAACGCTCCACACAAGGCGAGCATGCCTCCAATAAACCACGTCACCATGAGCCCAAAGTAGCTGCCACTTTCGGCAAGAATGGGCCCCGAGTTGGTGAGAATGCCCGACCCAACCATGCTCGCTACGACGACAAACCAGCCGGTCCAAAATCCAAAACCTTTCATCGACGCATTATAGCAGAATGTGCCGATCCTCTTTCCCCCTTATGGCACCTTGGGTCGGTTTCGGCTCCCGGCCTATCACGCAGCACGCCTTGGTCAATGCGACAATTCGTGATGTCTTAGGCGGGTGAGGAACGCTAGCCCTCATCTGCGTAGCGTTATTGAAATGATAGTGACGACTTACCTCTTTTGAGTAAGTGGGCTTCTCAGTAGCGCGCGGGTGAGATAGAAGGGGTACTGTGTACGAACATATTCCTAAGACTTCCATCGTGGTTCAAAAGTATGGCGGGACCTCAGTCGGCAACCTAGAGAAGATTCAGGCCATCGCCGATAGAGTCGTTTCCCAAGTCAATGCCGGGTGGACCCGTTTGGCGATTGTAGTGAGTGCCATGGCCGGGGAGACCAATCGGTTGGTCGGGATGGTGGAGCAGATCCATCCCAAAGCTCGCAGTAAAAGCTATGACATGGCAATTGCGGCCGGAGAGCAAGTCAGCGTTGGGTTGATGGCCGCGGCCCTGGAAGCCAAAGGCCTTCGTGCGGAGCCTTTATTGGGTTACCAGCTAGGCGTTCTCACTGACGAGCACCATTCCAGGGCCAGAATCCACTCTATTCAGACGGATAAGATTCATCAGGCCTGGGCGCGAGGGGAGATTCCGGTTGTTGCTGGTTTTCAGGGAATGGCTAGCAACCAGGCAATTACCACTTTGGGACGTGGAGGGAGCGATACCAGTGCGGTGGCGCTGGCCGTCGCTTTGAATGCGGCTTTTTGTGAGATAGACACCGATGTGGACGGCGTTTTTACCGCGGATCCGCGTTTGGTCAAACACGCCAAACTTATTGAAAGGCTAGAATACGATGTGGCATTAGAGCTTGCGGCATCGGGGGGAAAGGTTTTGCACAATCGGTGCGTGGAACTTGCGGCGAAGAATCGTTTGCCGTTAGTGGTTCGAAATACGTTTGCTCCCGAGACGGGGGGAAGGACTGTCATTATGGCATTTGATGAAAAAGAGGCGTTGGAAGCACCGTTAGTCTCTGGTGTTACGTTGGATAAAGATGTGGCCAAAGTAACCCTAAGAAACTGGCGCAAAGAAAATGGCCCTCTGCTTAATGTGTTTTCTCGCGTGGCCAAAAAAGGCGTCAACGTGGATATCATCATCTACGACGCTCCCGACAAAACGGGCTCGGCCTCGGTCGGATTTAGCGTTCCCGATAGTGAACTACATTTAGTTCGAGAAGTTATCGAGACTTTCAAGTCTGAAACTGGGGGCACCGGACTTGAAATGGAGTCCCTTGGCGGACTGGCTAAAATTTCGGCGGTCGGTCTTGGAATGAGAAGTCAAAGTGGGGTGGCTAGCCGCCTTTTCGAATCTCTGTCACGGGCGGAGATCGAAATTCTGATGATCTCGACCTCGGAAATTAAGATCTCTTGCGTGGTTCACGCGGATCAAGCGCAGAAGGTAATGCAGACTATTCACGATACTTTTCTCTAGTCCTAGAATCCATTCAGAGTTATATCTCGGGCCATGAAATTTTTCTTTCGGCTTACCTATTTTGTTTCGTTTTACTTTGTCATTTCGTGTGCGTCTCAGTCTCCTGTCGCGAAGGTCCCCCCGCTACGTACTCTGCTATTGATCTCTATGGACGGCTTTCGGTGGGACTATTTGGATAAGACCGATACCCCCAATCTTCACGCCTTCCTAAAGGATGGCGTGCGGGCAAAGGGGCTTCAGTCAGTATTTCCGTCGGTAACGTTTCCGAATCACTACACGATTGTCACGGGCCTGTATGCCGAACACCATGGAATCGTCAGTAATGAAATGTACGACCCCAGCACGAAAAAACATTTCGACATAAAAACCACCGAGGTCGATGCCCCAGATTGGTGGGGAGGTGAGCCATTGTGGGTGAGCGCGGAGAAGCAGGGGATTCGAACGGGTACGATGTTTTGGGTTGGCTCTACCGCTGAAATCAAAGGCGTCCGACCCACCTACTTTGAGAAATATGATGCCAAAGTCACCAAGTCAGATCGCATCGCCAAGGTTTTGGGATGGCTGGATATCCCCCTGGGGAAGCGGCCCAGGTTTTTGACCCTGTATTTCGAAGACGCCGATACCATAGGCCACAAGTTTGGTCCCGACTCGCCCGAGGAAAAAAAGGCCATTGAGGGTCTAGACGCCGCCTTTGGTGAGTTATGGTCAGGTCTTAAAAGCCGAGGCCTTGAAGACAGTACCGATATCGTGATCGTCTCGGATCACGGAATGGCTACGGTCGAGGCCAATCATGTGATTCATTTGGACTCACTGGTGAAGGCGGCTGACGTGGAGATGGTCGGTGGGGGAGCTTTTGCTAATCTCTGGCCAAAAAAGGGAAAAGAGAACGTGGTATTCAAAGCGTTGTCGCGCGCTAAGTCTCATTACCAGGTCTATCGCAAGAACGAGATCCCAGAGCGGTTTCATTATCGCGAGCATCGGCGCATTGCGCCGATTTTAGTGGTAGCGGACGAAGGTTGGTACCTTGCGAAGTTTGGGACAAGTCCCAAGTTCAACGCGCATTCGGGTACGCATGGCTATGATCCGGAATTGGAGTCCATGCAAGGCACGTTGCTCGCTCGCGGCCCAAGCTTTCACAGAGGGATAGAGATCGGCTCGGTTCACAATACCGATCTGTATGAATTGATGTGTCACATCCTGGGGATTAAGCCAGCGCCGAATGACGGAAACTTTCTTCGCGTACAGGCGATGTTAAAAAGTGAGGCTCCCGTATCGGCCAGTGAGCCTCGTCCCGTTCCGCAGTGAAACCCTAGGGTCACTGTTCTGCCGGCGTGGGAAGTGGGCAGCTTACCGTGACCGTGGCAGCCTGAGTGGTATCGGCGGGTGTCACCGTAAGGGTACCGTGATAGGCGTCGGCTGCGGCCGTCGCATCGATCTTTGTCTTCGGAGTGGTCACCTCGATGGAGGTGTTACTGATTTTCCCAGTGCCATTTTCTGAAAAGTCGCCGCTCGGCGCCGTAACGGCCACATGCGTAAAACCGCAACACCCTGGCTGGGCACAGTAGGTATATAACTTATCCTCGCTTGTGCAGAATACGACGCAGTGCTGAGGCGGATCCGCCGTGAGCCCGTCGGCCGGACAGGTGCAGGTTTCACCAAAGCTTGGGTGGCAAACTAACGTGAGTAACAGGAAAAGGGAGGTTTTCATCGCTTTCTCCGTGATTTGGGGTGTGAGTACAGACCTTAATCCAAGAATAGCGCCATTCTACGGATGAGAGCGCCCTGCCGAGGGGTTTCCGTTAACAAAAGTTCGGCAGACTCTTCCTTATTTGACAATGGGGTGTCCCGGGAAAAAAATGAGTTATCACTTGGAAAGGGATCTGTGGACGCAAAAATCACGGTGTTGTCGGGGGAGAAGCCGAATAAGAAGAATCCGGTGATCGTACTTATTCCTGGCGGTCCCGGCCTAAGCTCTCGAACTTGGGGTGATATTAGTTATCTTCGCAAGACGCATGATGTGGTGTTAGTGGACCCCCCAGGGACCAATGGACTTGCGGAGGAGAAGAAATACAGTTTCGCGGAAGTGGTTACGGCGATTGAGATAGGACTAGGAAAGCTCTCTTCGAGATTAGCTCTGGTCGGGCACTCATTCGGTGGCTTTTATGCGATCTCTCTGGCCGCGAGGGGGCAACTGTCGCTGTCTCATTTGGTCATCGTGTCTTGCCCGCTTTCTGTAAACTCTCACTCCAGCGTTAACCAACAGGCGCTCGAGCTGCCCGGAATTGCCGCGGCGATTCAGACCTTCCAAGCGGATCCTTCTAACGCGAATCTCTCGGCCTGGTTGCAGGTGTTGGCGCCGTTGTATTTTCCTCCGGAACGTCTAGAGGCTGGGAAAAAGATGTTACGCGAAGATAAATTGTCCGCGATAGCGTTTTTGCAGATCTATACGGAGGTGTTCTCCAGCGAACATGCGGGCACTTTACTAGAGCAGTTTAGTTTTCAAAAGATTCCAAAGTTCATGATTGCGGGTGCACTAGATAAACTGTTGCTTCCTCAGATGATGACAAAGGACGCCGAAGAGACCGGATGTAAACTAGGGTTTATTTCCGGTGCGGGTCACTTTCCTAACTTTGACAATCCAAAGGATTTCGCCGCCCGCCTTGTCCCTTTTATCGAGGCTTCCTAAAAACCCAAAATCCCGCCGAGTTATAGTAGGGTTTGCCACGGGCTATCTCGGTGAGGCCAACACCAGTTCCTAATGCGCCTTGCTCTTCAAATGTCTGAAAGCGTGGGGAATCTTCGATTAGGAAGCGATTGAGGCCCGCCAATAGCGAGGTATCGTAGTCGTTTAGCGGTGAACCGTGATTGATGGCACTTTCCGCGATCGCTTTATAGAGCTCAAACTTTTTTCCAGGATCGATTTGAAATTCCGGTAGGGGCTCGCCGAGAAACAGTAGGCCTCCTGGTCTGAGGATCTTTTTTAGGCTGAGAAGTATTTCCCTTTTTTCATCGGGAGGGAAATTATAGATCACGCTATTTAGGATGATAACGTCCTGGCTTTCTGCCGTGAATCGACTGTTGGGTCCTAAGTTCACGTCCTTTCTCAGATCGCATAAGAGGGTTCGGTAGTTAGGTCGTGCAATGTGTGCCCCGATTCTAGCGGCCTCCATCTTTTCCCGGGCTAGCTTGAGGCTGTCCTTAGAAAAATCGACTAGGGAGTAAAACCATTCCGGATGCTCCCAGCTTAGGAGAAAAGAAAAGTTTCCCGTGCCGGCGCCCATGTCTAGGACGTCAAGGTTTCGTCCCATATTTGAAGTGGATAGGAGACTAGCGTAGTAGCTGACAATCGCGACTAACCGGCGATACCCGTCCGCATAGAGAACCGCACGATCATAGGCCCTTGAGTAGAGATTAAAAAACGCGGCCGTCCTAAGTTTCGGATCCGTCGACAGTTGTTGGCTTAGTTCTGTCGCGACTTGGTCGCTAGTCGCCGCGAATCGGGCGACGGCCACTGCGCGCGCCAAATCCTTCATCGGTTCCGCAGAAAGAGGCGTTCCATCGACTATTGAGGTGCTAGGCCAGGTATATGGTAGGAGCAGCGGCTCAATCTTTTTTACGGCCGCATCGTAATCAAGCACTTGAAGCATGCAGGGAGTAATTTGGATGAGAGTTTCTTCATTTCCGAATACGTTGTTTAGGGAAAAGAAAGTATAGAGTATCGAAATTATTAGATAACGCATCGTCAGCCCTCGTTTTCGCCAATGCCCCCGTCCCCCTCTTTCAGCGAGCCCGAGCTTATAGCAGAGGGGGAAAATAAAGGGAAGGGGGCCACCATCAGTGCCTCTACCGAGGTTTTTGAAAGACCCAAAATCCTATCGAGTTATAATAGCGAACGCCGCCGGCGATCGCCTTTAGCCCAACGCTAGACCCCAACGCCCCTTGGGCTTCAAAGGTCATAAAGCTTGGTGAGCTGGTGACAAGCAGACGATTGATGGCTATCAGAAGCGCGCCATCGAACTCCGTGAATGGGGAACCATGTTCCACAGCGCTTTTGGCAACTCCCAAAAAGAGCTCGAGTTTTTTCGTGGGGATGGATTGAAATTCCGCCAGAGGCTCTCCGAGGAACAAAAGGCCCTCTGCTCGCAGTCGTTTCACCAGAGCCGTGAGAATGCTCTTTTTCTTATCGGACGGAAAATTATAGAGCACATTATTCAAGATAATAACATCCTGGGTTCCGACCTCTGCTTCGCCCACGTGCGTGTCATTCAGGTTTTGATAGAGCCTTAGAAAATTACGTTTCTCAGAGCTAGGATTTTGAACGGATAGCATTTTCTTGCCGGCTAATGCGAGGCTCCCTTTTGAAAAGTCGGTCAGGGTAAAAAACCAATCCGGATGTTCCCAACTGAGCAGATAGGGGAAGTTTCCCGTGCCGCTTCCTGCATCCAGCACCTGTAAAGGACGCTTCAATTCAGCGGCCAGTTGACCAGCGTAAAAGCTGACCGTGGCAACCATCTCTCGGTACCCGGTGCAATAAAGTACCGCTCGGTCGTAGGCCTTCGCATAGAGGTCCCAAACTTTAGCGGTGCGTTCTTCCGGATCGGCGGGCAAGAACGGACGCAGTTCCAGTTCAATCACATTAGATACCGCCGCGAATTTCGCTACCGTCGCGGCGCGAGCGAAGCTCTTTACGGGGGCAGAGGAGAGTGGAACGCCGTCGATGGTGGCAGCACTAGGCCAGGTAAATTGGATAGATTTGAGCAGCGGCTCGACTCTTTTTACGGCTTGGTCGTAGTTAAGCCCCTCTAAAGCTCCCGGAGCAAGCACAACGAGTGGACTGGATGCTGCCCAGGAGTGCAGCGAAAATATCGCATATAGCATCGAAATCATTAAGGATCGCATAACCTGCCCTCACGCTGGTAAATACCCCCCGTCCCCATCGGTAACGAGCCAGAGCTATAGCAGAGGCGAAAATTAAAGGGAAGAGGGGCGACTCTCCTCGGGGGGACGGAGGGCAAATGCTATAATAGGTCCGTAATTTCTTCTAAACCCAAACCCATTTGAGGAGTGATTCATGAAACGAGGTCTGAAGTTCACCGCTGTCGTTCTTGTTATGTTATCGAGCATTTCTTTGCTCGCGGCGCCGGGATCCGCGGAAGCCGACTATGGGAAAAAGAGTGGAGTGCTTCCGGATTTTGTGTTTGGTCCCAAGATAACCGCTCTTGGCACCCCGGTGCCGTTTCGTGTCGGGGCCGAGACGAAGTGGGACAATTTTTTGGGAGCGTCTTTCGATTGGGGATTTCTACCGTCCTTGAGCTTTAGTAATGTCTCCGTAAAACTAAATGGCTGGAATTTCGCCGCGCGCCTCTATCCCTGGAAGGGGGCCTTCTATGCCGGCGTCGCCTTTGGTTCGCAGACCTTCACGGGTGCCCAAACCGGTACGGTGGTTGGAGTTCCCACGACCGTAACTCTGACCTTCAACTCCACCTACCTCGCGCCGCAGGTTGGCTGGCGCTGGGTTTGGGACTCGGGGTTTTTCCTGGGAATGGAACTTGGAGTCCAAATCCCCATCAGCACTTCGTCTTCGGTTACGTCGGATAACGAACTTGGCAAGGGGACTCCGGCCTACGCGCAGTTACAAAGTCAAATCAACGACAAAGCAACTACGTTCGGCAACAATCCTTTGCCGCACTTTGCGTTGCTTCAGTTGGGGTATTTCTTCTAGTTTTTCTTGAGGTCGGGGTCCTGCATCGCGAGGACCCCGACCTTGTTTTTCAGGATTCATTCGTAAGCTGACCCAGATGGAGAGAACGCAACGCTGGGCAGACCAACAGAAGCACTCCGACCGTCACGAGACTGACCACACCGCCAAAAATAACCGCTGGCACGGTGCCCATTAATTTTGCGGCAATTCCCGATTCAAATTCTCCTAACTCATTAGACGAACCGATGAAGATCGAGTTTATCGCCGAGATCCGTCCGCGCATTGCTTCGGGGGAGGCTAGCTGGACGGCGGTGGAACGGATGATCATGCTCACACTATCGAATGCTCCACTGAGGGCTAAGGCCAATAGAGAAAGATAAAAATTGCGGCTTAGTCCAAAGACTAAAATGCAAAGACTAAAGCCTGCCACCGATGAAAAAAGCCAGGTTCCGGCCTTGCTGCGGATGCTGACTCGGGTCAGCCACAGACTGGTAACCAAAGCCCCGATGGCCGCGGCCGCTCGCAACACGCCCAACCCTTTGGGACCGACATGCAGAATATCGGCGGCGAAGATGGGCAAGAGTGCCGTCACACCTCCAAAGAACACGGAGATCATATCGAGACTAAGGGCCGGCAGAAGAATCGGATGCCGAAACACGAAAGCGGCTCCCGAGAAAAGTTCGGTACGGACCTTATGGGAGGTTTTGAGTAGGGGAGCCGGAATCGAAGTCCGCACGGACATGACCGCGAGCAGAGCCAAAAATAGGAAGGCCGAGGCGCAGCCTGCCGCAAAACAGACACCGAGCCAGCCAAAGATAAGTCCGCCGACGCCCGGACCAGAAATGCGAGCGATCTGCAGGGCCGTTGTGCTCCAGGCGGAAGCGCGGGGCAGGTCTTCCCGCCGGATTATTCTAGGAACGGCCGCGTAGATCGCTGGCTGGGAGAATCCTCGCGCCGCCCCGCTCAAAAAAGAGGAGACAAAGAGTGCGACAATCTGCTGACTGAAAGTTATTCCAAACGCTGGCGTCTGTGATACCAAGACAACTAATGCGGAGAGAAAACTGCCTATCACCACATTTCGGTAGACTAAAAGAGGGCGGCTTTTATCGACCAAATATCCTGCGTACAACGCAATCCCTAGTGCCGGAACCGCCTCGGCAAGTCCTAGTAGCCCCAAGTGTAGCGGATCATGAGTCAGAACATACATTCTCCATCCAACGATGACGGCCTGCATTTCCACGGCGAAGCTAAAGAGAAATCGCGCGGTAACTAATTTCTTAAAGTCTCTAGGCAATGTTTGAAATCCCCGGTGATTACCGGCGGGAGTGTAACTTGGTTGGCGGAGATTCGAAAGCACTGGAACGAGACGGAATGGGGTATTTGACGCCATGTGACATTTACACTACGATCGGTTGATTCTTACAGAATAGGAAAAATAGTTTTTTGGGGAGGTTGAGTTGAGAACAGAGCAGACGACACGGCCGGAACCGATGAACTCTTTGACTTCGGAATCCTGGAGCATCGATTTCTTCAGGAATTTGATGAATGAGTTGCATGACCCAATCTACGTCATCGTTCCCGAAGACTCCTTTCGCTTCCATTACGTCAATACCGCCACGTGTGAACATTTTGGACGCACGGAGACCGAACTTCTCCAAATGAGTATTCCTGACTGGGATCCGAATTTTCAGTGGTCCGACTGCGATGAGTTTTGGGCCAAAATAAAGGTAGAGAAGAAAATTACTTTTGAGACTTTGCACAAAGTGAAGTCTGGTGAAGTGATTCCGGTGGAGGTCAGCGCAAGTTATCTGAAATTTGCCGGCGTCGAGTATCTGGGGGGCTTTATCAAAAATATGAGCTCCCGAAAGAAGAGCGAGGCGGAGATAAAAAATCTGGCCGAGAATTTGGCGAGATCCAATGATGAGCTAAAACAATTTGCCTACGTGGCATCTCATGACTTGCGAGAGCCGCTCAGAACGGTGGCAAGTTTTGTTCAACTTCTGGAAAGAGAATATGCACCGAAATTAGACGGCAGGGCCATTGAGTTCATTCACCTATGCGTCCAAGGGGTCGACCGCATGAAACGGCTGATCGACGCCCTGCTGGAATATTCTAAGGTGGAACAAGGCGCATTCTCGGTGAAGAGAATGGATTCCATGAAAGTCATGTCACAGATCAGAGACAATCTTAAAGTTGCGATCTATGAAGCAAAGGCCGATCTACATTTCTCTGACTTGCCGATGGTGAAAGGGGACGAGATTCAACTCATTCAACTTTTTCAAAATCTGGTCTCAAATGCCATCAAGTTCCGGAATAAGAAATCGGCCAAGATTTTCGTTTCGGCGAGAGAGTCGGATAGCGAAATCATATTTTCCGTTAGAGACAATGGAATCGGGATCGATGAAAAATACGGAGAGCGGGTATTCCAAATTTTTCAAAAGCTGCATACGGACGACGAGTATGTCGGCGCTGGATTGGGACTGGCGATATGCAAGAAAATTGTACAAAATCACCGGGGACGTATTTGGTTCGAGTCGATTCCGGGGGTGGAGACTACGTTCTTTGTTGGCCTACCTAAGAGTTAAATAGAATATTTTAAGGATGGATAGTAATCCCGCCGAACCGGGGTAGGTATCACCAGCGGTGAACCTACGGCGATTCGGCGGGAATCGTAGTGATAAAGACTAAAGATGAGTCAGGTACGTGAATAGTTCAGAAGCTCTCATGCTCCCGAAACCGGTCACCGCATCCCATCCCACTCCAGCCGTAAACGCGCCGTTACTTCCGGAGGTAACATCACGCAGATAAGTGGCTTGGTCCTGCGCGGAGAGAGCGTAGATGATTGGATTTAGGAAACCCAAGGAATGGCTACCGCGTGTTCCATTGACCAGGGCAAGAAATCCCGACCATTGGGGGGCTGCCATGCTCGTGCCGCCGATGACGGTACTCGCACCAGCTACCCAGATGGCCTGTCCCGATTTCGGATCGGCATTGAACGCGACATCCGGGAAACCGCGACCGGTAACGGCGCTGGCATCTAGCGCCGATTGATAATCCGGCTTTGGATAGAGTTTGCTGATTCCGCCGCCGCTGCCGCTCCACGCAACCTCGGAAGCCTCTCCGTTGGTGATCGTAAGGGTCGTTCCCCCGATACCAACGACATTCGGACTGACCGCCGGGTATGACGCTGCGTTGCTGCCATCCCCGTCACAGTCGGCACCGGAGTCGCCTGAGGCGTTGAGAATGTTCACACCCTGAGCGACCGCTCTGGCGAAAACTTTGTCCATATCATCTTTGTGGGCGCTGGCGACTTGGTCTTCACACATGCCCCAGCTGTAGTTCACCACTTTGGCTCGATTGTCGTCGAGGATAGCGGTGAACATGCCCAGTTCGCCGGCGTCACTGTTTTGCGCGGAAGCGAAGACGTGAACGCTGGCCCCGGGAGCCATCATTCCTGAGAATTCGGCATCGAGCTCCGTCTCCATGGCCGATTCGGGATTGGGGGTTGCTGTTCCGTTGAACGAGACGGTATCTACCGCGGGAGCAGGTGCGATTTTATTCATCGACCAGAACTGATTCACGTCGTCTTCAGTGAAACCGTCGTAGGTGGCGATCGCGATATGCTGGCCGGTGGCGGAAGCTCCCCCTGCATAGATCGGATCAAACCCATAGGCGGTCTTGATCTGTGCCGGTGTGTATCCGGTAAATTCGTGAAATCCACTGAGCACTTGGTAATGCGGATGTCGTTTCGGACTCTTTGTTAGACCGTTAACGGAGGCCACCGCGTTTAGTGGAGACAACGAATGGCTCTTTAGCATGGGCGACAGGGCCAGCCTGCCGAGGTTAGCAAGATAGGATCGTTCCGCACGCACGGTGATAAACAGATGAGTGGTCGACTCTTTAACGATAGTGGCTCCATCGGCGCGCAATTGATCTAACAGCTTGGCATAGTCGGCATCACTGGGGGCTGAGATTTTTCGGATCTCTTCTGGTGTATAGAATTGTTGAAACCGGCTTGACGTGGGATCGGAAACCTCTTTGGCAAGCGCCTCCATGGGGACAGTTTCTTGAAGTCTCAGCACGGTTTCGAGGGAGTCCGCACTCGCCGAGACAGGAGTTATAAAGGCCATTCCGCAAACTCCGAGCAAGGACAGAACTTTCCATCGCATTGGATTAGCAAACACTTTTTTCTCCTTAGTTAATTAGATGCTTTTGCTGTCGACCATACGCTGCTGCATTTGAGTCAGACCGAGCGTAATCCGTGCGATAGGCGCCTGACCCAGTCTCAAACCCGCGCTCTACCGATACTAGAATGGCAATAAAAACAAAGTTTACAATTATTCTGACAATAGAACGATAACAAAAGATAAGCATCGATGGTGGAGCTAGCGAAAATCGGGAGAGAACCGCAAGAAGTGGGTATAAATTACCGACTTAGCTGGTGTCGAAACGTCGAGTTGCTCTCTGGTACGCTGCACTAAATTGAGGGTGCTTGGTGAGATGAATTGGATTAGATTAAAGTCGATTTCGGTTGGAGATCCTTGTGAGAGCTAGCGGTGCAAATAATTTTGGTCTGTTTCCCCTTGGTAAGATTTACCAAAAGGGACTGGTTGTCGCTATCGCATATGCTCTCTCGGGAAAGTTGGCTCTGCTTCTTGCGATCCCTCCGGGTTACTCGACTCCGGTTTTCCCTCCCTCAGGAATTGCGTTAGCGGCCGTGCTTCTTGTGGGATATCCGATGGCGATCGGAGTGTGGTTTGGGTCTTTCCTCCTTAACCTTTCACTCACGCCCATCAATCCGGGAACTTTGGCGCACTCGCTCCTAATCGCCGGCGGGATTGGCTTGGGCGCCATGTTTCAGGCGATGGCGGCTACTTGGCTCATCCGTCGGTTCGTGGGATTCCCCAACCCGCTCATCCGGACGTCGGAAATATTGAAATTCTTGATTCTAGGTGGGCCGGTGGCGAGTCTTGTTAACGCGACCTGGTCCTCGACACTCTTGCAGTGGGGCGGTGTTATCTCCAAACATGCTCACGCTTTTACTTGGTGGAATTGGTGGGTAGGGGACACCATGGGTGCGGTCATGATTGCCACCATACTGCTCACTTTCTTTTGTGAGCCAAAGGCATTGTGGGTAAAGCGAAGGTTCTCTATCGGCATTCCCCTATGTGTAACGATACTGGTTAATGGAGTTATCTTTTTTCACACTGATTCATGGCAACAAAAGAGCATTCGACTGGAGTTTGAGCGTGCGGCGAATATTCAGGCTGCGCAAATAAGGCGAAGTTTTGAGGGGTATCTAGACTGTCTCCATGCCTTGGAGAGCGTTTTGGTTGCGACTAATGAGAAAGATAGAAACGCCTTTCGATTGGCTACCGCTCGATGGATCTCGCTCTACCCAGGGATCTATGCCATCGCCTGGATACCGCGGGTTTTTGACCAAAAACGATCTGAGTTTGAAGTGAATTCCCGATGGGAAGGGGATCCCAATTTTGAAATCCGCGAACTGGGTCCTGATGGAAAGCTAATGCCTGTCCCTCGACGCCTTGAGTATTATCCTTCCCTCTTTGCCGAGCCATTTCGCAAAGGGGTGACCATCCTTGGATACGATCTGGCGTCGAGTCCGGAACGATATCAGACCATGATGCAGGCGATGGACACGGGAAAGGCCACGGCAACGGATCAGATAAAGTTAATTCAAGACGTTTCCGAACGCGTCGCGATCATCGTGTTTTTGCCTATCTATAGAGGGGATCACAGCACGGTGGAAACCCGTCGAAAAAATCTGGTGGGTTTTGCCAATATTTCTCTGAGAATGCATGACGTGATTGCGGCTTCCTTAAAGGACGATTCAGCTCCGGATTTCAAGGTGGCTATCTACGACGGCATCTTTCCGCGGAAAAAGCTCCTCTATAGTCAAATCGAAAATCAGGGTGAGAGGGAATTCACAAAAGAAAATATGTCCAGGCCGCTTGATGTAGTGCCATGGGAGACAGAGTTTACCTTGGGAGACAAACGGTTTTGGCTCGACGTAGTTCCGACTAATGAGTACTGGCTTAGACAAAAAGATGACGGCCCTTGGGTGATATTGGGGTCTGGTCTTTTGATGAGCGGTCTACTTGTCGCATTTCTATTGGTTATTACGGGCCATTCCTTCATTGTGGAACGTGAGTTGTTAGAACGAAAACGAATCGCTGAACAACTAAGACGAAATACGGAACAGCTCTCTCGGTCGAATGCCGATCTGGAGCAATTTGCTTATGTGGCGTCTCATGATTTGCAAGAGCCATTGCGAGTCATTTCGATATATATTCAACTCCTTCAAAAGCGCTGCATGAATCTCCTGGATGAAGAGAATCTAACCTACATGAACTACGCCATTGATGGCGCTGGGCGGATGAGAGCCCTCATTCAAGATCTTTTAGAGTACTCACGGGTGGGTAGAACTGGAGAGCAGGGGGAAGATATCCCCATCGGATCGGTGGTTGAGCAAGTGATTCAGGATCTGCGCGTTTCTATCGAAGAAAAACGGGCCGCTATCAGCGTTGGAGAGATGCCCACGTTAAACGTCGTTCGCATGGAGTGGGTGCAGCTATTTCAGAATCTTTTAGGAAACGCGATTAAGTATGGTGCCAGCGATCGCCCTCCCGTCATCGAGATCAAGGCGGAGCAGGAAGGTGGCCAATGGGTGTTTTCAGTGCAAGATAATGGCATTGGTATCCCTACGGAGTTTCGAGAGCGTATCTTTCTGGTGTTTCAGCGACTACACGGAAAAGAGGCGTTCGAAGGGACTGGAATCGGGCTTGCTATCTGCAAGAAAATTGTAGAGCACTTTGGCGGGAGAATTTGGGTCGAAGGGGTTTTGGGAGAGGGTTCTATTTTTAAATTCAGTTTTCCCATCGGGAAAAAGGAAGAGTTCGAAGTGACCGTTTAGGATTTAGCGTCGGTCGATATGGAGCCACAGGTCTTCTGGCTTCACCACGAAGTGGTAAACCTGTCTGGGAACCTTTCCGTTGGAAGGCTTTGTGAGATTGAAATTCCGACTCAACATGGCTCCGATGGTTTTCATCTCGGTTATCGCCAGATTTCTTCCGGGACAAAAGCGTGGACCTTCGCCGAACGCGAGAAACGCTTTGGGGTTGTGGACGATAGAAGAGGCTCGAGAGGGTAACCATCGCTCAGGAATAAACTGCTTGCCCGAACCAAAGTTAACGTCTTGAACTCCACAATAGCCCGTCAGCACGGCGACCTGAGTCCCTTTGGGAATGCTAACTCCGTCAATTTTGGTGGCTTGGGTCGCTTCGAGGATTAAAAACGGGGCTACCGGCCGGAGCCTTAGGGCCTCCATGGCTACGGCTTCCGTATAGGAAAGCCGCTCGATGTCTTGATAGGTTTCTGGGGCTTTAGCTTCTCCCAGAATGTTATCCGCCTCGGCTTGCATCTTTTTTTGTACTTCGGGATACTCGGCGATGAAATGCATCATCCAGGCTAAAGAATTTGCCGTCGTATCTTCTCCTGCCAGGAGGATGGTTAAAATATTTCCGACGAGCTCGTCGTCGGTGAGGGGGGAGGTTTCATTCTCGGTCTGAGCGAGTAGACCTTCCAAGAAGTTGCTTGGCCGATGGTGGAGTTGAGGGTCCAAACGCATCTTCTCGCGCGCACTCAATACGAAAGAATCGACCGACTTACGAATTTCAAGCAAGGCTCGGTCAATCTTGCGATCCCTAGGGAGCTTGAAATATCGCCAATAGGGGAAGGGGGCTACGATCCTTCGGCCCATGACGGGGAAGATCTCGTCTAAATGCTGCTGGATGACATCCTCTCCTTTTTCGGTGGTATTCATGTCATAGCCAAAAGCCAGATTGGTCGTCACATCGACCGTAAAACGGACAAGATCTTTTTGCACTTCGACGTCAGCCGATTGACCAGCGCGCTCTCCCCAGCGCTTACACAGACGATGCGTTACCGTTCGCAGCGTTCCAAAGAAGTCTTGAAGATGAGACGAGTTAAAAGCGGGCATGGTCAAGAGGCGATGTCTGCGCCAGTTGTCACCTTCCGCGGAAAAGAGTCCGTGCGTTCCTAGCTCGGCAAAGACAGTTTCGACCGTGCCCATTCTTCGAAAAATACCTGGTCGGTCTCTAAGCACTTGGGTAATGAGATCCGCCCGGCCGACCACCACGAAGGTCTTTTCAAAGAGGCGAAAGGTGTAGATCGGGCCATACTGATCGCACCATTCATCGAGAAGCGAATGCGGCCGTTTAGAGCTCCACTGATGAAAGTTTCCTATCCAAGGAAGCGTTTTTGGACCGGGGAGAGTAGAGATCGTCTTGCTACGAAGTTCCTTCGTCGGGCCTGAAGGGCTCGATTGCTTTGCTTTCCATGCTGAGATCTGGTTTTCGTCCACCAAAACGTACCCGTCAGAAATAGTGACGGCAAAGGTCTGTAAACCCACGTTTGGATTTTCCACGTGAACTCCTGACGGGCAGTGGAATCCCCAGCCATGCGCCGCACAGGTTAGAATGCCGTTTGAAAGTGATGCCATCGATAGGCTTGTCCCCTGATGAGGACAGTTGCCTTGGAAAAGACAGATCGAGCCACCGGTGTTTACGAGGGTAAGGTCGATGTCAGACACAGAAACCTTCAGGACGTTTCCTTCGGGAATTTGGTCAGTTCGTGCGATCCTGGTGAGCTTTGGCATCCCGCCTTATTACCGTAAGCGCTACACAAAAAAAAGGGGGAACCCACGGTTCCCCCTTTGTTGTCTGAATCCGACGAATCTAGCAGCGTTTTAGGCTGGCTTATTCGGGTCGATAAGGACCATATGATAGTGGTCTTCGACAACCGTCGTCGGCACATAGATGGCCACCGCGTTTCCCGCCTTCAGGGAGGTGAAATTGTCGGGTGTTATCGTGAACATGTGATAAACGCCACCATGTCCATGCCAAAATTGCAGCGTAAGTGCTTGGCCTTTGACGATATCTTCCGCTTTCAACACTCCGGTCTGAGTTCCGTCGCTGGGATCGTCTACCACGGGATCCGTTTGCTCGGGCAAGAACGCCTCGTACGGGGCCCACAAAAGTAGGTCTTTAATATCATCGGTATTTACACGATCGGATCGGTGAATGATGGTTTGTGAGATTTGTCCCCAAGCGGTTGTCTGAAAGCTCACCGCCGTGAGTGCCGAACCTAAGGCGGTTTGGATAAAAGAACGTCTATTCATGACCTGTCTCCTTTTTGAAAGCTTATGCCTATTCTCCGTGCGATCCCCGAAATTGGCCTGGATTTGGGTGGTTAAGCGTTAACAGTTGTCGCGGGGGCCATTTCTTCAGAATCCCATTCTCAGCGCGTTGACGTCGAGGACCTAACGTGAATAGAAGAGGTTATACGCATGGCGTTATGAGAATCGTTCAAGAGGAGGTTGCGTGAAAAGCTGGACTAAGCGGACTCTAATGATGGTTGCGATCGTCTTGATTGGTGCCTCTGCCGGTGCGGAGGCTCCGAAACCTTCGGTAGCTCAACAGATAGGTGATGAATTCGAAAAATTCATGCGCGCTTTTGGTCCGCCTCGGAATCCACTGATGCGCCGGCCCGTCTTTGCAAAATCGCATGGTTGTGTGAAAGCGAAATTCACGGTCAATCCCAAGTTGAAACCGAAACATAAAATTGGGGCGTTTACCCGTGGTGAGTACAATGCGTGGATTCGATTCTCAAATGATAGCGCATATGGACCCGATACCGCCAAAGTCGCTAGAGGAATGGCTGTGAAATTAGTGGGCGTATTGGGAAAGAAAATTCTCAAAGGAGAAGAAGATGCGTTTACCCAAGACTTTGTCATGGAAAATCATCCGGTCTTTTTTGTGAATACCGCCCAAGACTTTCTAGATTTTTTGATGGCGTCGTCGGATCCGCAGAAAAAAAAGGTTTTTGATGCCCTTCATCCGGAAACGCAACGCGTGTTGGACGATATGGATAAGAATCTTCTTGCCGACCCCCTAGATGGTCAATATTGGACTCCCACCCCTTACCGATTTGGCCCGGACGTAATCAAATATACGGTCAAACCTTGTGCGAAACTGCCGGATACGGATGGAAAATCGTCTCCCGATGCTTACACTTTCTGCGGTAAACCACCCGACCCTAAGAGTAAACCGATGGAAGGGGATAATTACCTCCGCGAGAATTTAGTGGAGCATTTGAAATTGCCTACAGATACCTATATGGGCTTTTTTGTGCAGTTTCGCACCACCGAAGAGAAAATGCCCATCGATAAGGCCGTCGTGAAATGGCCTGAGGAAGGTCCGGGAAACGGCAACTTTGAGCTGTTCGCGACTCTTACTATTCCGACCGGACAAGACGTGAACGATCCGGATCGCCAAAAAATTTGTGAAGATCTCTCTTTTACGGGGTGGCATGCCACGCCGGAGATGGAGCCGGTGGGAAGTCTGAATATTGTAAGAGGCGAGGTCTATAAGCGGATGGCCGACATTCGGCGCAAAGCGAATAATCCGAATGACCCATCGGTATTGGTGGAGCCCACAACCCTTTCGTTGGATTAGAGCAAATGGCAAGAAAGCAAAAAGAGATCTCTCGTCGTCAATTTCTTCAAGGGACGGGGGCTGTCGCGATGGCCTCGCTTTTGGGTAAACGCTCTTTTGGCGAGGAGCTGACGGACTCCGTGATCGATCATGCTAGGATCCATCCGGGCATTGGCGTGGCCCGTATCGGCAATAGTACCGAACCCGATGGTTATTTCATCGGCCCTGAGATTACGGATCCTTCGCCGACTCGGGCCGAAGATTTGCGCGATCAGCACAAAGCTTTGAAACGCCAAGCCGCGAGGTTTCGGATCTATGCCTATAACAAGGCCGGTGAAGTGATCAAGGAGCTGACCGCTAGGAATGCCGACATTGAGTGGCAAGTGCGCTTAGCCAATCGGAAGGCGGAGTGGTATCAGTTCCACGCGGCGTTGGACATTGATGAGTCAAAGGACATGTCATGTCCCAGACGAAATGCCGATGTCGCTGGAAAAGATCGTCAGTCGCTTGTGATCGATACCAAAAAATCCCATAAGATTCGGGGAGAAAATCAGAGCGGTTCTCAGTATTGCCTTAAAGGCAACTTTATGAAGACGCCGGTATTGCTCGGCGACATCCGAACCGATGACAAAGGGCGCCTTTTAGTCCTGGGGGGAATGGGGAAATCAGAATCGCCACAGGGATTGCCCATATTTGATCCCCGTCCGGGCAAAGAGAATACCTTTAATAACGCCGATGGCTGGTACGATGACACGTCGGACGGGCCGGTGCACGCCACGGTCCATGTCGACGGGGTTCCCCTGCGCGTCGATCCTAGTTGGGTTATTGTTGCCCCTCCCAACTATGCGCCCGATGTGATTGGATGGCGGACTCTTTATGACCTTTTAGTTAATACCTACGTAGCGGCCGGTATGCTGACGGCCCCGACCACCACCTCCTTTACGAATGATCTGCTTCCGGTGTTGCAACGCCTTTCTAATTTGCAATGGGTGAACAAAGGCTTCGCCGATGCTTTTGGGAAAGGAACGGCCATGGATTTTAATGATCCCCTTTTCATCGCCAAATTGGCCGACCGGAGTGAGAGCGAACTTCGCAAAAGTGTTTACTCGAATTTTCGGATTCCTGGAACGCAAGAGTCTGATCAACAACTATGGCCGATGCTCTATGGTGATTCCTACGGATCGGCGACCCACGCGGTCGATAACCATCTTTTGGTCCCCCAACTGGCGCTTCAACATTTGAAGCGTTGGCTTGACGGGAATTTTATAAACGACTGGAACCCGGCCAAGGCCAAAGCGTTTCGTCTTTCCGATATTCCTTTGAAAGTACAGCCCGCCATGCTGGACAAGGCCGCACTTCACTTTTGCCTGGCCGACGCCTTCCACCCGGGATGTGAGGTGACTTGGCCAATGCGTAGAGCATCGATGTATCGCGCTCCTTTTAGAATCAAAGAGAGGCAGAGCGAAGAGAGTCCCGATTATGGTGATCAAATGACTCCCGTGATTGCCTTAAAAGAGGACGGGCCAGTTTATGGACAGGCGCCCGGGGATCTGACCCGTTGGATGGCCCTTCCGTGGCAGGGAGACACGGCGTTTTGCCGTTCGGGCTATGAGCCGCAATTTAATCCCTACCTGCCGACATTTTGGCCCGCCCGGGTACCCAACCATGTATTGACCGAAACCGATTATGAAACGGTGACGAGCCGGGACAAGACCATTTCTAGAGATCAGCGGATAGCCGCGTTTAAGAATCGAAAGAGCTGGTTTCGTTCTCTAACCGGGGAGGCTCCCGATCAAATGATGCAAATGGTGAAGGGGTTTTCGACGATGGGGGTCATCGCCGTCAAAGAGGGAGTGGCTAACGATCCCGAACTTCCCGCAGTGATGTTCGTCGAGTCGTTGCCCGAGGGCGACAATGCTTCGGGTGGTCCCAAGACGCTTAGTGGCACCGCCCCTGGGGAGGGAACTCCCGAGGATAAGGTGCAAAAGGCCGGCTGGAAAGATTCCGGGGAGCTAGAGACGTTCAGACGCATTATGGGCTTTAGACCCAAGCCATGATTTTTGATGTAGCCGTCGTCGGCGCTGGACCGGCGGGAGTGGTCTCCGCCTTGGTGCTCACACGCGCCGGGAGGCGAGTAGCACTTGTCGATGGAGGCCCTTCACCGACGAGACGGGTGGGAGAGTCTCTTATTGGCGCAGCACGACCGCTTCTTAGAGAGTTAGGTCTTTTGGAGATCGTGCAAGGGGGATCGCACATTCCCTCCTACGGGAATGCTTTTTCGTGGGGATCGCCAGAAATTGTCCATACCGATTTCATTCACGATCCGAATGGTCTTGGCTGGCATTTAGATCGATCCCAGTTCGATAGGGATTTGCGATCTCATGCGCGAAACAGGGAGATTCGCTTTCATCAGGGGCAGGTCAAGAAACTCTCCGTCGAGGACGATGTTTGGAGATTGGACGGGGAGAATTTTCAAATCGGGGCGAAATGGATCGTTGATGCTACCGGAAGAAGTTCGGCCGTCGCTAGGAAGCTGGAGGCGATTCGCACCAATGATGATTCCCTTATGGCCGTTTATGCTTGGACTGGTCCCAAGTCCGATGATACGGACTCTCGCACGCTTGTCGAAGCGACTCAAAACGGCTGGTGGTACACTTCTAGACTTCCCGACTTGAGTCGGGTGGTGGTTTTTCATACCGATAGTGACAGGGTGGGGGCCCTCGTAAAATCATCCGAGGTATGGAAACGAGCGCTTAGGGAGACTGTTCATATTCAGAAAGCCATAGCTATGGACAGTTTCATTCCCGAGCTGCATTGCACGCAAGCCTGCGGGGCTAGGTTAGATCGATTCGCCGGGGAGAACTGGCTTGCCACCGGTGACTCGGCCCTCTCTTTCGATCCGTTGTCTTCTCAGGGTATTTTCACGGCCCTCTATTCGGGGATGAAAGCTGGGCAGGCGGTTCATCGCGCACTATCCAGGGAGGCCGGCACCATTGCGGAGTACGTCAATCGCTTAGAAGGCATTCGTGCGTCCTATCTTGAAAATCGGCAATACGTCTATTCAACGGAGCGTCGTTGGTCGGAAAGCACCTTTTGGAAATCGAAACAGACTTAGTAAAGGCTCCTAGCTTTGAGGATCGAAGGATAGAGGCCACGTGAATTTTGGAATTTGCTCCATCATCCTGGCTATTTTGCGTCCGCATGAGGCTAATTCGGTTGCGATGGCGATAGCGTCTCTAAGGTCGGTCTCTTCGATCGTCTTACTTCGCTGCATCAGGTCTATGAAAGGCTCCGAAAGGAACGCTACCGGCCGAGGACCCGAGGGCCAGTGATTGACGATGGCATAGACGGCCGCCTGAAAACGGATGGCTAATTCACGAGGTCCGGGAAAGTTAGGATCTGATCCGTCTCTCTTTTGGTGGGCGGGGGCCGTCGGTGAAGGAAGACAGAGCAAGAAGGCCTCCAATTGTTTTCCTTTGAGACCTTCGATGAGAAACGTGTCGATGAAGCTGGTCCAGATGGCATGGGCAGTAAAGCCCGTCCTATTTTCTATATCGTTTATAAATACGGGTAACGGGCGATCCCCATGCATAGCTTCCGCGCCGAAGCGGGCCAAATAGCTTAGTAGATTGCGAGCAGGTTCTTCGGCGGATTGACTCTTTTGAAGCGAGAGAAGCGAAATATAGGCATCATGAAACGTTGTCGGGATTGAAGCATGGTCCATGGCATATTCGAGAATTTTGGGAATCTCTTTGGCTCCATAGCCCAATCGCGTTAACGCCGCTTGCAATTCAATCGCATGGACGGCCGGGATCTTGGCCATAAAAAGTTCAGGTAGCAACCATCTCAATAGGTATTCGGCAGCGGCCCGCTGGTTGCTAGAAAGGGCATTAGGTTTCGCGCCATAGGTGTAGGTGGAAAAAAAGATGAAATAGGGGACCCAAGCGTCACTTATCTGTTTGAAACTCGTAGCATTCTTTCGAGTCTGGCTCAGGTCGATCAAAGCGTTTTTAAAGATTTGATAGGAATCTCCAGGCGAGTCCGCTCCCTCTTGGGAGAGAACCATCAGGATGTCCGCTCTGCGCTTCTCCACTTGTTTCATCAAGAGACCAAAACCGATGGGCGTCGAGGGATCGAAAGATGAGCCGTCGTTACCCGCAACACTTGGGAGGCAGAGCAAGCTTGATAGGGCAAGTGCGATCAGTCTATAGGCTATATTTTTCATCGAGGCTCGGATCTAACACAGCCGGTGGGATTGGATCAACAGTTTCAAAACCACTATTTAGTTTTTGTCGGTTTCACCCGACAAAAACTATTTAGAGACGATTCGCAAGCGTCTCTACCTTCTCCCCCGCGTCTCCGGGCTTCGCAAACCAGGTATATAAAGTAGGGATCAAGAAAAACGCCATGACTAGATCACACAAGAGTCCGCCCACAATCACGATCGCCATCGGTCGTTGTGAGTCGGAGCCGATCGCGTGGGAAAGGGCGGCCGGCAGAAGGCCAAAGGTTGCCACCAGGGCCGTCATCATAATGGGACGTAATCGCAGACAGGAGCCTTCGATAACCGCATCCTGAATGCTAAAACCCTTTTGTCGCATCTGGTTGATGTAGCTGACTAGCAAAACGCCCGTTTGAATCGAGACTCCAAATACTGCCAGAAATCCGATCCCGGAGGACACGCTAAAATTATTTCCCGTCAAATAGAGAGCTAGTACGCCGCCCATACGAGCGGTCATGACATCGGCCATCACGATGGTTGCCCACTTTAATGAATTGAATACGAAATACAGCACAAAGAAGATGGCTAACACCGTCAAGGGAATGACCAGGGCAAGGCGTGCCTCGGCCCGGCGTTGGCTTTCAAATTCTCCGCTCCACTCAACGCGGTAGCCTGGCGGCATGAGTATCTTTTGTTTCACCTTTTGCTGAGCCTCTTCGATGGTGCTTCCCAAATCTCTCTCTCGAACGCTGAATTTGACGGCAATGAACCGACTGTTTGTTTCGCGATAGATCATCGACGCCCCATCTTCGATCTTAATTTCGGAAATTTCGTCTAGAGGGACTCGGTATCCGTCGAGGGTGGGAACTAAAATACGTTTAATATGCGCTAGGCTGTCTCGGTATTGGGGTTGATACCTGACCACTACGTCGAATCGCTTCTCTCCGTTGACCACTTGCGAGGCCACCCGACCCCCCCACCGCGGTCTCAATGACGTCCTGCACGTCGGAAATATTCAGACCGTAACGGGAGATCTTATCGCGATTGATGACGATATTGATATTAGGCTGTCCCAACTCCTCAAAAATGCCCAGATCCTGGATCCCCTTTACACTCGAGATGGTGTCTCTTATCTTTTCCGCGTATTCGGCTAGCGTCTTTAGATCTTCGCCAGTCACTTTGACTACCAGTTCCCCCTTAACTCCCGACATCATCTCTTCCACATTATCTGAAATGGGTTGAGAAAAGTTCCAGATGACGCCCGGGACTTGGCTAAGATCCGCGCTTAAACTCGTGATCAATTGGTCTTTGGTACGAAATTGAGGTCGCCATTGTCCTCGCGGTTTGAGGTCCACAAAACATTCCGTGTTAAAAAAACCGGTGGCATCGGTTCCGTCATCTGGACGACCCACTTGGCAGACCGTGATGGGTACCTCGGGGTAGCGCATAATGGCCTTCCTCGCCTTGGCCACGACGGCGTTGGCCATCTCAAAAGAGGTGCTGGGAGGTAGAGTTCCTCGAACCCAGATCGTCCCTTCGTCTAGGTGGGGCAGGAACTCGGAACCGATGGGCCCTGCGAAAGCGAGATAAAGCGTGAGAGCAAAACATCCGAGGGCTACGCCAATAATCAATGGCCGCCTCGCCAGCACCCAATGGAGCGCAAGTCGGTAGTTGACTTCGAGCCAGGTGACCAGCGGATTTTTCCACTCCTTAATATTTCCTTTTAGTAGGTAGTAACTAAGCACCGGGACGACGGTGAGCACCAAGAGTAGCGCGCCTAAGAGCGCAAAGGCCACCGTCCACGCCATCGGAGAAAAAAGGCGTCCCTCAATTCGTTGCAGCGTGAAGATCGGCAGGTAAGCCAAGATGATGATGGCGATCGCATAGACAATAGGACGCTCTACTTCCCGAGCGGCCACAAGAATGAGTTGGATCATGTCGTGGGTCTGCTGCGTTTCGGGAAGAGTCTTCTGGCGCTCTTTGTGGCGGAAGATATTTTCCACCATCACGACGGCGCCGTCCACAATCATTCCAAAGTCTAGGGCGCCCAGAGATAAGAGATTGGCCGGTATTTTTCTTATGTCCAAAAGGATGGAAGCAAAAAGAAGCGACAGGGGGATGGTGGCGGCAACGATCAGCGCGCTGCGAAGGTTCCCCAAGAAAAAGAGTAGAATCACGAGGACGAGGAGCATACCGGTGACCATGTTTTCTTCGACCGTGCGCGTAGTGAGATGGATAAGCTCCGAACGATCCAGATAGGGCTTAATTTTGATGTCTCTGGGCAGATATTTTTCATTGATCTCTTTTAGCTTCTTATGAATATTGTCCAGTACCGATTCATCGGGTTCGCCCGCGCGGGAGAGGACTATTCCCTCAACGACATCCTCTCGGTCATCCACCGTCCCGTCGGGAAGATGTTCCGCCATGGAAATATTTCCCAACCTCGGTTGTTCTCCGACAACAACCTTTCCCAGGTTACGCACGCGGATCGGCGTCCCCGATTTTTGTGTGACGATTACGTTTTCTAAATCTTCGGTATTGTCGGCTTTGCCAATGCCGCGAACGTTAAACGTCTGGTCTCCTCGAGAGATCGATCCCCCTCCCGAATTTTGGTTATTACTGGTAAGGGCCTGAACGATGTTATTGGTCGATAACCCATAATTTGCAATGGCCAGAGGGTTGAGCAAAGCCTGATATTGCTTTACCGCTCCACCAAAGCTAGTAACGTCGGCGACGCCAGGAATCTCTCGCCATCGTTTTTCTATCTCCCAGTCTTGTATCTCTTTTAGCTCCGTCGGAGAGCGCGTTTTGGAGTCTAGGATGTACCAATAGATTTGGCCGACCGGGCTAGTCATCGGGGCGAGAGAGGCTTGAACCCCGGGGGGGAGCGCAACCTGGGACAACTTTTCGGCTACGTACTGTCGGGCGGTAAACGGCGGAGTGTTTTCATCAAAAAGTAGCGTCACCACCGATAGGCCGAACAAAGAGACCGAACGAAGATTGGTGTGATGAGGAACTCCATTCATCTGTATCTCGACGGGAACCGTAATTTGTCGTTCGATCTCCTCAGCCGCGTGGCCGGGCCACTGATTGATCACCTGCACCATGGTGTCGGCGATGTCCGGATAAGCCTCAATAGGTAGATTGCGAAAGGACACCGATCCGATGAGGATCAAGGCTAAGGTCAGAATAAGAACCAGTAGTCGATTCCTAACGGAGAATTCGACAATTTTACCGATCATTCTTTAAGCCTATAAGTTGGAGTTTGCTAAAACGGCGCTCAATAGTAGCGCCCCCTCAGAAACCACTTGGTCGCCTTCCGCCAGTCCATGGATCACTGAAGTAAGGCCGTCATTTTCGGTACCAAGTTGAACTTTCACCCGCTCCACTTCGCACCCTCCGACGTTAGTGGGGTCGACTTCGGCGTTGGTTTTGCGAAACACGTAATCCGAGTCATGCTCTCGCAGTACCGCCCGATCGGGCACCACCATCGCCTTTCGGGTTGAGAGCACCAGTTTTCCTTGCACGTACATATCGGCTCTCAAGGAGAGATTGGTGTTTTCCATCAAAGCGCGAATTTTAATGGTGCGAGCTGCCGGGTCTACCAGGGGACTGATGAACGAAACCTTACCCTGCAGGGCGGGGGTGCCCGGCAAAGCATCGATGACGACGTCTTGATTGCGTTTTACCTTTTGCAAATCCTCGGGATAGAGATCTCCCAAAAACCAAACCTTGCGTAAATCGGCTATGGTAAACATCACATCACCGGGGTTGACTTGGTTTCCTACGGAAATATTCTTTGTCACTATGGCGCCTGCCGCGGGGCTTCTCACGAGCAGGGTGGCTTGGGTGGTGCTCAACGATTCTGCCTGGGTGATATCGGCATGCTTTAAGGCCTCAATGTCTTCGGTACTCAATCCCATCACCGCCAGTCGCTTTCTGGCCAGCAGCGATAGATTTCCCAAGTCCGAGGGGGCGGTTGATGCGGCCTGCTTAATAGACTGTAAGTACTCCTCCCTGGTCGAGATGAAGTCTGGGCTAAAAAGAGTCACCAGCGGCTGCCCCGGCTTTACGAGTTCCCCCGAAGTGACGAGCACCGATTCGACACGACCGCCCACGCGTGCCGGGACCACTACCGTCCGGTCTTCGGTTGCACTAATCTTGCCCATTAGATTGAGGACATCGGGAAAATCGCTGGTTTGGATGGCTACAAAAGTGACGTTTGGCATCGCTTCTTTGGTGATGCGCAGACGATTGGTCGAGACCGCTTGCACGGGCGCGGACAAAGAGTTGGCGTCCTTGCGATGACATCCGCCAAACCAGAGGGCCAGTAACGAAACCACGATAACCCACCTCGACATCTAGACCTCCTCGCCCAAGAGCTGGCTTAGTTGAGCATAGCCAACTAAGTAGTTGGTTACGGCCACTAAGTAATCTCGTTTTGTATTTCTTCGCGTCGTCGCGGCATCGGAGAGCGCCTGAAAGTCGATCTTTCCCGCACTATAATTGATCAGGGCCAGATTCAGGGCCTGTTCGGCCAATGGGATAAGATGTTGTTCGTAGTTATGAATCTTCTTCTCGTTTGAGTTGATGGATTCTAGCGTAGAGACCAGGCTCGCTCGCGATTGGTTTAAGATGCTATAGACGTTCGCTTCGGCAACCGCTCGGTCTTTCGAAGTCGATTCGATCGATTCACGTTCGTTAAAGAGGAACCAGATGGGGAGCGTTATCTGAACTCCTACATAGTAGGTGTGGGTGTTATTTGTGGTACCGGTTAGCGGTGAGGCCGTCGGAATATTATAATAGGTGGTTCCGGCCGTTAATTGGAAATCGGGCAGTAGGCCCATCCAAGCCAAACTGTGAAGATTATCTGCGGCCGCACTCTGCAACCTCGCCGCTTTTATCTCGAAGCGATTTTCCACCATGCGTTTTTCGGCCTCTTCCCGCTCGATGTGGGGATGCGCATGCATGGTGATAGGTTCTACGGCGAGAGGGGAGTCGGTCGGAGCTTTCAGTAAGACGTTTAATTGGGCCTCGGCACTTTTTTCGGCGGCCTGCAGATCGCTTAAATCGTTGTCGGTCGAATAAAGAGAGACTTGGGCGTTTAGCAGATCGACCTGCGTAATGGCTCCAGATTCGTAGCGACGTTTGGCGATGGCCAAAATCCGTTCGTAGTATTCCTTTTGTTGCCGATTCAACAACTTATTTTGCTGCGCTAGAGAAAGCTGGTAATACGCCGTTTTGACGTTGGCCATGACTTGAAGTTCCATCGCTTTCATTTGGGATTCGATGGCTCTGGCCTGCTTGGTCTGCGCGGCCCGGTTCATCCATGCTTTCCCAGGAAAACCGAGCGGCTGACTGATGGAGTAGACGCTACTAGCTCGTCCGGCGAAGCCGGTGAATTGATCCATATCGTTGTAAGAGAGTGAAAAAGAGGGTTCGGAAGGAGAGAGCGCTTGGCGAGCTTTCGCTTGGGCAGACTCCATCTGGTTACGTAGGGCGCTAATATCTGGGCTATTCTCTCGAGCGATCGTTAGGACTTCCGACAAGGTAAGGACACGGGCGGTCGTACTCGGTACTTCCGTCGATAACGCGATAGCTGGTGAAATCCCCGCCATCCAAAGTATCGACACCAAACTTAGAAAACCTCGGCCGAACATGGGAATACTCTCCTGTGCTCTTGCTCGAATTTCGATTTCACGGCGCAGCCTATCACCTGGAGCCCGGCGTTTTTTAGTGGTGGAAAAGATAAAGACCACTGGTCAAAACGGACGACCGATCTGGTTATGGGTCGAATCCCCGGAATAAAGCGAAACAAGCGGTTCAAGATGAGAACGTCACTGTTCATAAAAAAACAGAATCCCAAGAACCCATACGTTTTCCACGCGTCCATTCGAAGGCCATGTTTGGTTAGCAATGGATTTATCTCATGGTGCCGGAGGGGATGCTCCGTCTGGGCGTCTAGCCCCGGGGATACTCGGTAGATTAGCGCTCGCAGCCAGCGCCAAAGGAAAAGATCATTTACGGGTTCACGCCAATAAAATTTTCCCCCGGGCTTGAGAATTCGAGAAACCTCTGAAAATAATTTGTCGGTGTCGGGAACGTGATGGATGCCCCCAAACATAAATACCGAGTCAAACTGCTCAGACGCTAAGGGAAGCATGGTGGCATCACCTTGAACAAACGTGTACCGATCAGAGGGCTGTTCCTTTCTGGCGGCTTCCAACATAGAGGTACTAACATCGACTCCGACACCATGCCTCACTCGATTTCCAAGTAGGGCGAACGCCTCACCGCGTCCACAACAGATTTCAGCGGCATCTCCGCATTCTTCATTCCCAAGATGCGACAAGAAGGCCGAGTCCAGATATTTGTTGTACTCCTGCGTGTGAGGATATTCTAGGTTCTTAAAATAACTCTGAGCGATCTTTTCATAGTGAGCTTGCTGAACCTTTCCTGCGATAGAAAGAAACTTTTCGGCGAAGAGGGGAATTCCCGATTCTGTGGTTCGGTAGGCGTAGGAGCCAGAAACATTCCTCAGTAGCTCTCCTCTTTCCACCAGAGCCTCTCCCGACACCGGGCAGCGCAAAAATCGCCGCCGCCAGTGGCCTTCTTGAATCTTAGTTTCAACCCGAAGACGATTGGTCTTAGCCTGTAATTCCATCGACATAGCTGCCTCCGTAAATGCCGGATAAGAGATAGAGGTACTACGGCGTTATCGGTCGTTTGTTGTTGGGTCTTGAATGATATTTAACGCGGAGCGAATGGAACGTTCCCAGGCAATCTTTGGCGGAAGTTGTTGCCGAACCGGTGAGTCAAAAGGGAATTCAAGCGTTCGGTGCTTCCGAGAGCGCCTTAAGTTTCTTAAGTATCTCTTCCCGTCCTAAACGGTTCAGCGTTTCGATATTTCTCACAGGGATTTGGCTTAAGTCATTAGACACGGCAACGGCAGAGACGCTCTGCTCGCGTAGCAGGTGGAGCATGGGATAAGGTGAGCGGTTGGTGTAGTTCTCGGCAGCCTCGGGGCCTGCGCCCTCGAATTGATAGTTCGGGTGAAAACCGACGATTTGGATCTCCCCGCGAAGTCCTAGAGCTTGAACTAAGGCTTCGGCGTTTCCCAAGAAGTCGTTGTAATCAAGAAATTCGGTCAGCGCGTTGGGATGAATCAGGAATGAGGTCTCAATGAGCTTGATGGGAGACTTTGTTAGAAGCTCAAGTTCGGCGGTGAGGGATAACAGTAATTCGGAAGTTTCACTGGCTTTGGTTACGGCGTATCGGATTCTCTCGGCGGTGAAAACTCGTTCGGCGAAGGGACAGAGATTTAGCCCAATCACCATGGAGGCTATCCAGCGACGGGTAAGCTCAATTTCGTATTGGGTTTCCATCCCCCGCTATTTATTCGATGGTGAGCGATTTAAGCAGATCGAGTTGATCTAATACCTTTCCAGAACCGATAACTACGCACCGAAGTGGGTCTTCCGCATACATGACCGGGAGTCCCGTTCTCTCTCGGATAAGGATATCGAAATTGGCGAGTAGCGACCCTCCGCCCGCAAGTACGATCCCTTTGTCGACAATGTCGGCCGCTAATTCGGGAGGCGTACGCTCCAGGGCCTGCTTAACGGCGTCGACTACGATATTGACTTGGTCGATGAGTGCTTCGCGAATCTCATCGCTGCTCACAGTGACGGTCTTGGGGCTTCCTACGACAAGGTCGCGACCTTTCACTTCATGATACTTCACTTCATCAAAAGGAAATGCGTTCCCGATCTTAATCTTAATCTGCTCCGCGGTTCGTTCACCGATGAGAAGGTTATATTGGCGCTTAATATAGTTGATGATCGCTTCGTCGAATTTATCTCCCGCGACTCGAACCGATTGGCTGTAGACAATCCCGCCTAGGGAAATGACGGCGACTTCGGTGGTACCACCGCCGATATCGACGATCATGTTTCCAGAAGGTTCGGTGATGGGCAGTCCAGCCCCGATGGCGGCAGCCATGGGCTCTTCAATCAAAAAGACTTCGCGTGCGCCAGCGGATTGGGCAGATTCCCGCACGGCACGTCGCTCCACTTGGGTAATACCAAATGGGACACAGATAATAATCCGGGGTCGCACGATCGTGATTCGCTCATTGGATTTGGCGATGAAGTACTTGAGCATGCTTTGGCAGACTTCGAAGTCGGCAATCACACCATCTTTCATCGGACGAATGGCGACGATGCTGCCCGGCGTGCGGCCCAACATCTCTTTCGCCTCCCGGCCAACCGCCAGGACTCGACTAGGACCTCCTCTGGGATTCTTATAGACAGCGACCACGGAGGGCTCGTCGATAATTAATCCACGATTTTTAGCATAAACGAGCGTATTGGCGGTTCCGAGATCGATTGCCAAGTCGCTCGAAAATGCACCAACCAGTCGGTTGAATAGTTTCCCAACGGAATTGCCTTTTTCTTTCTTCATACCTGGCACCAATCTAATCTAGGAAAAGTCATTGTTCCCAACATAAACGCCCGCCCCAAACAAAAAAAAGCCAAAGCTACCAAGGGTAGCTTTGGACAATTCGCTCTTATATGTCGATACCATCACGGGCGCTAATAATCGCGCGCCGTTAATATCGGCCGCCGCTCCCATATCCGCCACCACGATCTTCACGGGGGGCCATCGGCTTGGCTTCGTTCACTTTCAAAGCGCGTCCGTCTTGTTCCACTCCGTTAAATTTATCAATCGCGGAAGCCGCTTCGCTCTCGTTAGACATCTCGACAAAGCCGAAGCCTTTGCTGCGACCTGTTTCACGATCCATGATGACCTTGGCGCTTTCGACCTGACCACATTGGGTGAAAGTGTCGATTAACGTTTGATCTGTTGCTGAATAGGATAGATTACCGACGTAAAGTTTTTTTCCCACAAGAACCTCCTTAAGGCTAGGGGGCCACTAAAGAGGATTTGGGGCGACATTGCCCGAAGACTCTGAAGAAGCAAATACATTGACTCTGGGACGTTAACAGACCAAGGCGGGTAATCATAGAAAAATTACGCATGGCAAGCTTATAGGTTCTTTAACGATATTCGGAGGCTTTCAAAGAGAGAGCATTGTGAGTTAGACAATTTTTTACCTGGTATCTAAGCTAGTTGCGCTTTAGATTACGCGCGTAGCATGGCATCCGCAGAGCAA
>Ga0206963_10079_pt1 | contig 32820 bp, 26 predicted proteins | sample Alteio_BWOrgHeat_28_FD_152958 | JGI IMG/M metagenome (GOLD analysis project Ga0206963, IMG submission 152958) | Enriched cells from forest soil in Barre Woods Harvard Forest LTER site, Petersham, Massachusetts, United States -... | ecosystem: Environmental > Terrestrial > Soil > Temperate forest >... | reverse complement strand
AATAATGACAAAAGAATGGAAAGCGTTTACAGCAAACGCATAAGAGCAGGCAAACGGAGAACATATTTTTTTGATGTGCGGGCAACACGCAGCAATGATTATTATCTCACCATTACAGAAAGCCGTAAAAAATTTAATGAAGACGGTTACGACAGGCATAAAATTTTTCTATATAAAGAAGATTTCAACAAATTTTTAAAAGCATTAACCGAAGCTGTTGATTACGTGAAAACAGATTTGATGCCCGATTTTGATTTCGATGCATTTAACCATGATGCACCTGAAGGCGAAAATCATTATGCAGAAAACGGATCAGCTGCTGTTGTTGCTGATGAAGTTGGCGAAACACCTGAAGCAATCGCACCAGTTGCAGAAGTAAAAGAAATGAAAGAAGAAGTGTATGTTCCGCCCGTTAATAATGGCGCGAATGAAGAAGTAGATAAATGGTAATAAAAATAATAATGATAAAAAAAATCCCTGCAGTTTGCGGGGATTTTTTATTAATGAAGTCGTTAGGATTTTTTATAAAAACGATTAAGAAGAAAACATATTTATTAATAATCAATTTTTCTTCGCGGGATCTTTCCCGATTGTTTCATACCAAAATTGCGTTACTTTTTTAAGGCGATGAATGAATTTATCATTGTCATCAAGAACCAAGTCTGTTGTTGTTAAAGATTTTACCGTGTATTCGTCTGCTGCTACGGTTAATAGATTATCGTTTTCAATCATTGCTTCGCCATCCATTGTAATAGGAGAGTTGGTGCTTGACTTTGTACGCACTTTGCTGCTGTCGCTAAAAATAAGCTGGATGCTATCTTGAAAAGAAACCGGCGAACTGTCTTTGCGATCTAATCTTTCTATTTCCTGCCACTTGCCTTTAAATTGTTCAATGGTATAATCAGCTTTTTTTGATTTACTGTTTTTGCCATGTGTTTGCAACGCTTCGCCTTTGCGTTTATATTGTGCATTTGCATTAATAATAAAAGAAAAAAGTAAAACGAAAAGCAGGAAATGTTTTGTTTTCATAAGATTGTTTTTGATTATTAAAAATCAAAAGTAATAAAAATTTTTACGATAATATTTTAGTATAACTTTTAGAATAACCTGCTTTTTTTATAATGATTTTGATGCCGTTGCTATTTCAACGTTCGCAAATGCATAATTGATTTATAAATGAATGATCATTCACATTAATCCTTTCGGGATTTTACAATTCGTTTTTTTTATATTTTTTATTCGTGTTTAATCCTCTCAGGATTTTTAAAATTTAAAACGAAACGCAAATTGATGTATTGGTAATTACTGATCCCGCAACACGGGATTAACGTGAATAACCTCCGTTGAAAACCGGGGCAAATGAGATAGGGTTTCTAAACCCCAACGTGGTTGAACTATTAATGTGCGAGTTATTATTTGCATTCAACAGTATAAGATTTTGATGAATAAAATTCTACTGTACAAGTGTGCGACGCCAATGAAGCTTAATAATTATTCTCAGCTCAGTACAAAAAATAAGGGCAAACAATAAATACTGTTTGCCCTTATTTTAAATCAATTTTTCACCATTCACCATTGACTATTCACGACTAAGCGGTGCCTTCGTGAGATATTTTTTGATCCTGTAATTCCTGCAATTTCTTTTTGCCGTAAGATAGGTTTGTAATTACAACAAATAAAACCGGCACGATGAAAATTGCGAGGCCGGTTGCTGCGAGCATACCGCCGAGCACTGTCCAGCCGATTGTGTTACGTGCCACAGAACTCGCGCCAGACGCGAGCGCCAGCGGAAGTACACCTAATATAAATGCGATGGATGTCATTAATATCGGGCGCAAACGAAGTTTAACCGCATCAAGCGTTGCAGGTATTACTGCCATGCCGTGATCAACTCTTTCTTTGGCAAACTCAACAATTAAAATCGCATTTTTTGCAGACAAACCGATTAATGTAATCAATCCGATTTGTGCATATACGTTATTGGTTAATGCAGGTATTAATGTGAGTGTTGTTATGGCGCCGAGCACGCCGATTGGTACGGCCAATAAAACTGAAAATGGAACAGACCAGCTTTCATACAAGGCTGCTAAAAATAAAAAAACGAATACAATTGATAATGCAAATATGTAAACAGAACTTGAACCGGATTTTAATTCCTGCAAACTTAAGCCGCTAAATTCATAACCATAGCCTTCCGGCAAAACCTTTGCTGCTGTGCGTTGCAGCGCTTCGATGGCTTGGCCGCTACTGAAACCTTGTTTTGATCCGCCATCAACTTCTGCGCTTCTATAAATATTAAAGTGCGAAATGAGCGGAGCCGTTTCCGTTATTTTATAGGAAACAACTGTGCTCAACGGAATCATTTCATTCGTTGAATTTTTTACATAATACTGGTTGATACTTTTTACTTCACTGCGGAAATTTGTATCGGCTTGCGCAACAACATAAAAATTTCTTCCATAAATAGTGAGCTGATTAATGTATGTGCTTCCCATATACATTTGCATCGTGTTGTACACATCGGAAATATTGAGCCCGAGTTTTTTACATTTGTCACGATCCACATCAACTTCATAGCCTGGAGTATGCGCACTAAAGAAAGTAAATGCGCCGGCAATTTCCGGTTGCTTGTTTGCTTCGGCAACAAACTGGTTTACTATTTTTTCAAACGTTTTAATATCATCGTTTGATTGTTTTTGTTCAATCTGAATACTGAAACCCCCGGCATTACCAAGTCCCGGAATTGCCGGCGGCGGAATTACAATAACTTTTGCTTCTTTAATAGCAGATAAGCGTTTCGTTAATTCTGCAACTACGCCGGTCGGGCCAAGTAGATGTTGTGATTTTTCTTTACGATCATCCCAAGGTTTTAATTGCGCGAAAACCGTTCCTGCATTGGATTTTACACCGAAGGTTAAAACGTTTAATCCGCCAAGCGCTGCGTAATGATCAATACCCGGAACGCCTTTAATAATATTCATCATACTGTCAAGAACGGTCAAACTTCTTGTTGTAGATGCAGCTTCAGGAATTTCATAAGTTATATAAACACGGCCATCATCTTCTGTTGGAATAAAACCGGTTGGTTTATTTTTAAAAAGAAAAACATCAGCAACAATTATGCAAAGCAAAAATATAATTACAAGCGGTGATCTTTTGATCCATCCTTTTACACCCAATGTATAATTTAAAGTGAACCTTCTGAATAGTTCATTGAATTTGTAGAATAATTTATTAAGGCCTTTTGAATCTTTATTTAAATGTTGTGGTTTTAATAATAAAGAACACAATGCCGGTGTTAATGACAACGCAATAAACGCAGAAATCAAAACTGAAATCGCAATGGTGATCGCGAACTGTTGATACAATCTTCCAACAATGCCGGGAATAAAACCAACGGGAACAAACACCGCGGCCAATATTAATGCGATGGCAATTACCGGGCCTGTGATATCCTTCAAAGCCTTGTCTGTGGCTTCTTTCGCGGAAATGCCTTCGGTATCAATATAATGTTGTACGGCTTCCACAACCACAATCGCATCATCCACAACGATACCAATTGCCAATACAAAGCCAAACATGGTTAATGTATTAATAGTAAAACCAAGTGGTATAAAAAATATAAACGTTCCAACAATTGCAACAGGAATGGCAAGAACAGGTATTAATGTTGAACGCCAGTTTTGTAAAAAGATAAACACAACAATCGTTACCAATAATAACGCGATTAATAATGTATCAACCACATCTGAAATAGAAACTTTTACAACCGTTACTGATTCGAAAGGAACAGAATAATCAATGTCTGCAGGAAAAGTTTTTTTCATTGCAGTCATGGCTTTGTAAACACCTTCTGCTGTTGTTAATGCATTACTTCCCGGTGCCTGGTAAACCAACAAATACGATGCACGTTTTCCATCAACAAATGAATTACTCGCATAACTTACTTTACCCAATTGCACGCGTGCAACATCTTTCAAATACACAATAGAATTTTGTTGCGGGTTTGATCGTACAACAATATTTTCAAAATCTTTTTCTGTTGTTAAACGGCTGTTTGTAAAAACGGTAAATTCAAATGATGATGATGAATTTTGCGGCGGCGTTCCTGTGGAACCTGCAGCCACTTGTAAATTTTGTTCATTAATGGCATTTTGAATATCGTTATAAGTTAATCCGAGTTGCGCGAGCTTATCAGTTTTTAACCAGATACGCATACTGAAATTATCCGCACGGCTAAATACGTCACCAACACCTGGCACACGCAACAACTGATCCCTTACATAAATATTTGCATAGTTATCCATGAAGGGAATACTGTGCGTTCCGTTTGGTGAATAAACGGCAACGAGCATTAATATACTTGGGTTTCTTTTTAATGTAGTGATACCTAATTTTTGAACTTGTGTTGGCAACGTTGGCGTTGCAATACCAACACGGTTTTGAATATCAAGCGCAACAATGTTTGGATCAGCGCCAATATCAAGCGTGGCGGTTATTTGAGAGTTACCATTGTTTGCACTGTTACTCTGCATGTACGTCATGCCGGGCACACCGTTTACCTGTGTTTCAATAGCAGTAGTAGTAGTTTGTTCTACAGTTTGCGCATCAGCGCCGGTAAAGTTACTGGTGATTTGAACCGTTGGCGGAGTAATGTTTGGATATTGGCTCACCGGCATATTTAAAATGGCAAGCGTACCAACCATTAATATTACCAATGAAATTACAATTGCAGTTACCGGCCTCCGGACAAATATATTTGATGATGAGTTCATTTTCTTCTTAATTAATTTATTAATGAAGCTTTATAAAGTATAAGCTATAAACTATGAAGTATGAAACCTGAGCTTTTAATACACTTGATTTATTAATAAATCATACTTTATAATTTATACTTCATACTTATTTAGCTGGTGCCGGCGCTGCTTTTGGCGGGCCGACTTGTATTGCGACACTGTCCCTTAATTTTTGAACGCCTTCTGTTATAATTTTATCGCCTTCTTTAACGCCTGTTTTCACAACTATTTTATCGTTGATTTTTGTACCCAAACTAACTTTGCGTTGTCTTGCGCGATCGCCTTCTGCCACATAAACAAAATATTCGCCAAGCTGCTCTACCACTGCTTTGTAAGGGATTAATAAACTTCCTGTTGCTGCATTGTGCTTAACGCGAATGTTTGTTGTAACGCCAGGTTTCAATATTTTTTTTGGGTTTGGAAAAACAATTCTCGCTTTAATAGTTCCTGTTTGTGGATCAACCGTACGATCTAAAAATGCAAGATGGCCAGTGAAAGGATAATTGGTTCCATCGGGTAAAATAATAGTAAAGATGGAATCTTTATTAATAGATTTGTTCATTAGATATCCGGAGAAAGCCACAATTTCTGATTGATCAATCGCGATATCTGCGGCCATTGGATCGTCTGTAGATACGCTGTTTAATAATGTTTGCTGGTAAACAGATGTACCAACTTTTACCTGCGAAATTCCAATCGTTCCATCAAACGGTGCATAGATAACTGAATACTTCAAATTCGTTTCAACACTTGAAACATTTGCTTTCGCAGCATCTACCTGTCTCTTAGAACTTTCCAAATCAGCAAGCTGATGATCCAATGTTTGTTTTGCAATGGCATCTTGTTTTGCAAGTTCTGTATATCTGTCCGCATCTTGTTGCGATTTTGCAAGGTTTGCTTTTTGTACATTCAAATTGGCAACAGCTTGTTCAACCGCGCCTTTATATTGCTGCTGATCTATCTGATATAATTTTTGCCCTTTTTTTACATGCTGCCCGTCAGTAAAAAATATACTGGTAATATTTCCGGAAACCTGTGGTTTAATATCAACCTGGTTAAGCGGCGTAACGGTTGCAGGGTACAAATCAAAATACGTTGCATTGCCTGTTTGCACAGCATACAATGCAACCGGCACTGGTGGCGGCGCTTGTGGCTGCGCAGGTTTTTTTTCTCCGCAGGATGTAATTGCAAATGCTGTTATTATAAAACTGATCAGGAGTATATTGCTTCTCATATTAAAAGATAATTTTTCCATTTTAATTAAATTGAATTGTTCCCAAAGCTTTTTGTACATCTATTTTACTGCTTAAAACATTATACAATGCATTGCTGTAATTAGATTGTGCATTGCGCAAATTTGTTTCTGCATTAATAACATCGAGGTATGCTTTTATGCCGGAGCGGTATTGCAACTCAACGGTGTTATAAACTTCTTTGGCAAGATTTACGTTGTCTTTCAAAATCTGGTAATCGTACAAATTACTTTTATAGGTTGATAATGATTGCGCGTATTGCGTGTTCACCGTTGTTTTTAAAGATTGGATATCCCAGTCAACACGTTTAACCTGCAACTCTGCAACGCGAATATCCTGCTGGCGTTTCGTTCCCTGAAAAATTGGAAATGCCAGTTGGATACCTGCATATGAACCGGGATAATTTGTGCCATATAAATTACTGTATGTATCGCTTAAATAATTAAAACTATATTGGCCAACTGCAGATATAGAAGGAATGTAAGCCCACTTATAATATTTAAGATTATATTGCTGCAAACGTTTTTGTGTTTGCAATTGTTGGTATTCGATCCTGTTATCAAGATTTACGCCGGTTGTTGTATCAATAAATATTTCCTGTTCCATTTGTGTGCTGTCGTAAACAATATTAATCATGCTGTTTGCAGTGTCGCCCATTTGTTGTTTCAGGTAAACCATTTTTGCTGTTAATGATTCTTCATAATTCTTTTTCTCGGCCTTCGAATTATTTAAAGTAATGGTTGCAGTTTTATAATCGGTTTTATCTACAATACCGCCCTGGTATTGGTTATATGCGTCTTTCAAATTTCTTTGCAGGCGCACAATATCTTCATCCACCAATTGAATTTGTTGCTGCGTTAATAACACATCATAAAATGCTTTGCTCACATTTACAACCACATCAATTTTTGTATTCGTCGTATTTTCTTTTGATTGCAAACGAACATCTCTTGCACTTCTGCTTGCCAATAAAACATCGCGGTTAAAAATATTTTGTGTTCCGCTAAAGCCGATTGTTGATGTATTATACGTTCCACTTTTTACAACCTGCCCTGCAAAATAGATAGAAGGCAACTGAAAATTATTAAGGTAATTCGCGTTCAAATTTATTTGCGGGTACCATTCAGAAAGGCGGCTTTTAATTTCATGTTCCGTTATTTCCTGGTCAATTAAATTTTGCCTTATTAATGGATAATTTTTTAATGCATACTGCACACAATTTTGAAGTGTGGCATTTTGCAATAAAGTATCTGTTGGTTGCTGCGCAATAATATCATCAGATAAACCGGTTAAAAAACTACTGATAACTATTATGTAAAATAATTTCCTCATAATATTTTTACTAAAAAATTTATATAATTTCTTTGCTGCCATAATCGGCAAAGGCTGGCAAAACTCGTTAGAAAAATGTAACCGAAGCACGGCCAATTTTTAATTGCTGGTGAAAATCTCAAGGTTAGATTGAATTGCGGAATGAATACTTCAGCCGCTAAAACTATTTGCAAATATAACTATACCGCATTGAAAAATTGAAAAGAATAATGATATGATATTTAAAATTCCTTAAATGGTAATTGGTGTTTTATTAATCAAACCCTTGCCAGGCCTGCGTTTAATAAAAAAGACGGATGAAAATATCCGCCTTTTTTATTAATGATCATTTGTTCATTTAATCATTTATCGTCTGCTTTGCCGGTAATTTTATCCCAAAGTCCATGTGCTTTTTCTTTCAATTCATCCAGTTTTTCTGAAGCTTCTTCCTGCAGTTTTCCAGATTTTGCATCATCCCAAACTTCGCCTGCTTTTTTCTGCAAATCGTCAGAAACGTGGCTGGCTTTGTCTTTCAGCTCATTTAAAGATTCTGTTGCTTTGCCTTTCAATTCATTTGCTTTGTCTGATAAGGATTGGTTAATGTCTGACATAAAAATTTTTTTAATAGTGAATAAAACGTTCGTCCTTAATGAAGATAACAAATTTGATTAATAACACTGCTGAATTGTAATCGATAACGATACCGTAATATTATTAATAAATAAAAAGTAAAAATTACAAAGTAAAAAAATGGAGACTTATTAATAAAATTATTTGCAGGCAGATGGAATTTTATTATCAATAATTTGTTTAAAATTAACGTAGAAATTTTTTATAATTTCCGGCTTTTGTGATGGCAATAAAATGATGGCTGCATAGTTTCTGCATTTGTCTATTAATGATATTCCACCAGCCATATCATTGCAACTTAGCGCGGTTGCTTTTCCATCTGCATCAGCTTCTGCAATCCAAGCTCCCAGCGCATAATGCAAACCTTTTGTTTGCTCCGGAACATACTTAACAGGTATCGTTGCAAACTGCGTTGTTTCCATTTCTTCAATTGATTTTTCACTCAAAATTTGTTTGCCTTCAAAACTGCCTTTATTAATAAGCATCGTTAAAAAATTCATGTAATCAATGGCAGAAGATTTTGCGCCGCCGGATGGATCAATTGCGCCGCCATCATTGTTTGTAAAATTTGTTCCGCGCATTTTTAAAGGCCTTAATAATTTCTCCTGAATTAATCTGTCAAAACTTTTTTTAGAAATAATTTCCAATACGCGCCCAGCAATATCAGGCCCGATATTACTATAATAAAATTCCGTTCCGGGGTTCGCTTCAATTTCTCTTTTTGATGCAAAGGCATTCACTTCATCTTCTAAATTTGCAAATTTATTTTTCTGAAAAAGTTTCAGCGCGCCGGCTTCTGTATGTATGCCGGTTGTGTTGGTTAAACAATTTCTTATCGTAATAAAATCCTTCATATAAGTTTTAAAAATGGGAATGTATTTGCTTACTTTATCATCCAGCGAAATTTTTCCATCATCCACAAAACTCATTACCAGCGCGGCTGTGAGCCAGTTGCCGGCATTGTAAACCGGCGTTTGTGTTTTTGCAGTAAAATCCTGTGTTTGTTTCTGGTAAATTATTTTTCCATCTTTCCATATTAATACCGCATAATTATTTCCAATCTCTTTTTTATTTTGTTGTAAAAAAGCATCCATTTCTGTAAAATTATTCTGGCTAAAAACCGGCAGCCAGAATAGCAGTAGCGCAATTGGGAATATGTATTTGTAGCAGGTTTGATTAAGTTTTTGTGACATAGTTGCTGGCATTAAGCTTTGGATTATCGTTTGCATCGCAAGTTTATTATTTTAAAGGAGAAACTATAATATGAATTTAAATAATTTCACAATCAAGGCACAGGAAGCAATTGCACAAGCGCAGCAGGTTGCTTTTGCAAATGGCAATCCAAATATTGAGACGGAACATATATTAAAAGCGTTGCTTGCTGATAAAGATTCATCTGTTGAATTTTTATTAAAGAAGAACAACGTAAACATAAATTTTGTTGAAACAAAGCTGGAAGAAAGTATTAATAAATTGCCGAAAGTAAATGGCGGCGAACCAGCGCAGGCATTGGGCCGCGATGCGAATAATATAATTCTTCGCGCGGGCACCATGCTAAAAAGTTTTGGCGATGAGTTTGTAAGTGTCGAACATTTATTATTGGCCATCGTTCATGGAAATGATAACACTGCAAAAATTTTAAAAGATGCAGGGCTTACTGAAAAAGGATTAACAGCCGCTGTAAAAGATTTGCGCAAAGGCTCAACCATGTCATCGCAAACTTCGGAAACGCAATTGCATGCGCTTAATAAATTTGCAAAAAATTTAAATGAAATGGCGAGAGCAGGAAAGTTAGATCCTGTTATTGGCCGTGATGAAGAAATCAGGAGAACGTTGCATATTCTTTCAAGAAGAAGTAAAAATAATCCCATTTTAGTTGGTGAGCCAGGCGTTGGTAAAACCGCGATAGCAGAAGGTTTGGCGCACCGCATTGTTAATGGCGACGTTCCTGAAAATTTGAAATCAAAAATAATTTATGCGTTGGATATGGGCCAGTTAATAGCTGGCGCAAAATACAAAGGCGAGTTTGAAGAACGCTTAAAAAGTGTAGTGAAAGAAGTTGGCGACAGCGATGGGGAAATCATTTTATTTATAGATGAAATACATACGCTCGTTGGCGCTGGCGGCGGTGAAGGTGCAATGGATGCAGCAAATATTTTAAAACCTGCATTAGCACGCGGCGAACTCCGTGCAATTGGTGCAACAACGCTTAATGAATACCAGAAATTTTTTGAAAAAGATAAAGCGCTCGAACGCCGTTTTCAAAAAGTATTAATAGATGAACCGGACATTGAAGATTCCATTTCTATTTTACGCGGATTGAAAGATCGGTATGAATCTTATCATCATGTGCGTATTAAAGATGAAGCGATTATTGCTGCGGTTGAATTATCGCACCGTTATATAACTGATCGTTTTTTACCAGACAAAGCAATTGATTTAATTGATGAAAGTGCAGCGAAACTGAGACTGGAAATGAATTCCATGCCGGAAGAATTGGATCAGTTGGAGAGAAGTATCCGCCATTTAGAAATTGCCCGTGAAGCGATTAAGCGTGAAAATGATGAAGAAAAATTGCGTGAGCTAAGTGCAGAAATTGGCAACATGAGTGTTGAACGCGACACCTTAAAGGCAAAATGGAAACAGGAAAAAGAACTGGTTGAAAAAGTTCAGAATGCAAAATCAGAAATTGAACAATATAAACTGCTTGCAGAAAAGGCAGAACGCGAAGGCGATTATGGAAAAGTTGCTGAAATCCGTTATGGAAAAATAAAAGAACAGGAAGAAATCATAGTGGATTATTCAGAAAAACTATCTGCAATCAGTGAAAATTCGAGATTAATGAAAGAAGAAGTGGATGCTGAAGATATTGCAGAAGCTATTGCAAAATCTACCGGAATTCCATTATCAAAAATGTTGCAAAGTGAAAAAGAAAAATTATTAAATCTTGAAGATGAATTGCATAAAAAAGTAGTAGGGCAGGAAGAAGCGATAACTGCCGTTGCAGATGCCATCCGCCGCAGCCGTGCGGGTTTGCAGGATCCAAAAAAACCAATCGGTTCTTTCATATTTCTTGGAACAACGGGTGTTGGTAAAACAGAATTGGCAAAAGCATTAGCCGGTTATTTGTTTGATGATGAAGGCATGATGACAAGAATTGACATGAGCGAATACCAGGAAAAACACACCGTCAGCCGTTTGGTTGGCGCGCCTCCGGGATATGTTGGTTATGATGAAGGCGGCCAGTTAACAGAAGCCGTTCGGAGAAAACCTTACAGCGTAATCTTGCTGGATGAAATTGAAAAAGCGCATCCTGATGTTTTTAATGTATTATTGCAGGTATTGGATGATGGCCGATTGACCGATAATAAAGGCCGCGTTGTGAATTTCAAGAATACCGTTATCATTATGACCAGTAATATGGGCAGCCATATTATCCAGGAAAATTTTGAAAAAGTAACGGAAAAAAATCGCGACGAAGTAGTGGAAATGACTAAGCGTGAAGTGATTGACTTGTTAAAACAAACCATCAGGCCAGAATTTTTTAACAGGATTGACGAAGTAATCATGTTTCAGCCATTGCTGAAAAGTGAAATAAAAGGCATTATTAAAATCCAGTTAAACGATTTGGTAAAGCTTGTAGGTAAGAATGGAATTGCGCTTGAGTTTAGTGATTACGCTTTAGACTTTCTTGCAGAAAACGGATTTGATCCTCAATTTGGCGCTCGGCCGTTAAAAAGGCTTATCCAAAAAGAGATTGTGAATAAATTGAGTAAAAGAATTTTGGCTGGCGACGTTGATAAAAATCACCCGGTTTTGGTAGACGTTTTTGACGGAACGGTGGTTTTCAGAAATGAATCTGCAGAACAAGCTGAACATTCTTTGCAAGGAAAAGGACAGAAGGCTCGTTTATAAGCAAAAATTGTATTTCATTTGTATAAACATTTGAAAGAAAGAATTTAAACCAAATAGATTAATAATTGTTTTAAACAGGATATATGGCAATGAAAGCTAAGGAAATAATAGAAATAATCCCGTCGAAAGAAATTTTTGTTGGAGATTCAAAAGCACCGGTAACATTGATGGAATTTGGTGATTATGAAAGTGAAGCATGCGCAAAAGCAAACGAAGTTGTAAAGCAGTTGCTTGAAGAATATGATGGAAAAATCAGGTTTAATTACCGCCATTTTCCATTAACGCGTATTCACCAGCGCAGTTTGAAAGCCGCGGAAGCTTCTTTGGGTGCGGCGCAGGAAGGCAAATTTTGGGAAATGCATAATATTTTATTTGCAAACCGCAGAAGCCTTGGAACAACAAGTTTAAAACTGCATTCGCTGGAAGCGGGCGTTAATAACAAACGTTTTTTGGATGATCTTGTAAATGCCACTTACGGCTGGCAGGTTCAGGGCGATTTGCGTGAAGGAATTGATAAAGGCGTAAAAGATGTTCCTGCATTTTTTATTAATGGAGAAATGTACACAGGCAAACCAACCTTCGAAGCTTTAAGCAAAGTGATTGATGTTGCTCTAAAACAAACAAAAAAGAAGCCTGCCGCGAAAGCGAAAGTGTAGTGAGTTTTAGGTTGTAAGTTTTAAGTAGTAAGTTTTTATATCGTTAATAAAGGTTTTATAATATTAAAAGCCCTAGCAATTTTTGCCAGGGCTTTTTTTTATTAATTGGGATTTTGGGATTAATGACATTTTGATTTTTAAAAAATACTTCGTTTGATTTTGCTATTAATAATCGTTTGAAATTTTATAGTAAATTTTTTTATCAAAAAAATTTATTGATCTTGAGTGGAGAAATAAATTTATAAAAGAAGAATTATTAATTACTAATTTTTAATTCTTAATTATCTCATTCCAAAAATCCCCAAATTTCGGTCTAGACAAAAAATGGTTTCATTTACCACAACCATATTACAATTTGCAGAGCAAGGCGAAAAAACGGGTTGGAGTTATATAAAAATTCCTGCAAAACTTGCACAACAATTAAAGCCAGATTACAAAAAATCTTTTCGTGTAAAAGGCAAATTAGATGATTTTGCTATTAATGGAATTGCATTAATACCAATGGGCGAAGGCGATTTTATAATGGCTTTAAAAGCATCTTTGCGCAAATCAATCAAAAAAAATAAAGGCGCAAAATTGCAGGTGCAGTTAATAGTTGATGAAGAAAAACCAAAACCACCGGAAGAATTTATGGAATGCCTTGCAGACTCACCAGAAGCAATGAAATTTTTTAAATCACTTCCATTATCCCATCAAAATTATTATGGCACGTGGATTAAAAATGCAAAACAAAAAACAACGCAGGAAAAAAGAATTGCAAAAGTTATTAATGCGCTTGAAAAGAAATTTCACTTCGGCCAAATGATGCAATCGTTTAAAACGGATAAATAATAATTGGTATAAAAATTTTTTTTTAAAATAAAAAACCCGCATTTAATGCGGGCTTTTTTATTAATAGATTATTGAAATTTATTTATCATTATCATCCAAAAATGCAGTTGCTTTTGGAGAAGCTTCAGATGTTTTTGCTTTGTTATATTCGTGCGCAGAATTTTTATCCTGTTTATGTAACAATGATTTATTAAATCCGATTACAAGTGCAACGATTACTGTTAATGTAGCAAAAATTCCAACTGCTTTTTTCGACATAGTTTTGGTTTCTGCTTTTCCATAAAAAGAATTATGAAACGCATCAACGCCTGAAGATGTAATCTGCACCAGCATTCCATAAGGTTCAAAATCATCTCCCCAAATATCAGCATGGTTATTATCTTTCAAGATATAACATGCATCTTTTAATGTCGAAATATCAAATCGTATACTTGCTTGTGCAAGATCGTATAATGGAATGTAGTGGTATTCTCTTTCGAAGTTTTGATGGCCCGCGTGGCGGATTTCGTCGAACCAATTATTATTGGTAGATAAACTTTTTAAAACCCATGCCGCAGCATCTTGTACCTGGTGAGTAGTGTTGGTATTCATAATTAGAATATTGGATGTTAATGATTGGATTTTTTATTGATAACGCTTTTGATAAATTATAAACGGCGTTATTGTTCGTTTATTGTTTATGTAATTATGAGAAAAATTACGAACGCAATTCGTTACAAGAAAACACTTATGATTAATATTTATAAAAAAATCTTTATCTGGATTGAATATATCTTTTGTAGTTTCAGGTATATTCAAAACTATGATTTATTACCGCGTTGATTTTACCCATCAAAGGCCAAAGCGAATTCCTTTTATTAATAAATTTTTGAAGTGGGTTATTGTAGCTTATATAATTCCTGCATCAATTTATTTATGCTATAAATTATATTTTTTATTGCAGTCGGATAAACCAATCTGGTACGAATGGATTGCAGTGATTTTTAATTTGCTATTGATAATTATCCTCACAAGGCAATTATTAAAATTGAATAAAGTAAAATACATCATCATCACAGATGATTATTTAAAGTATGGCCAACATTTTCCCTGGGATTCGCGCATTAGCTGGCGCCGCGTAAGGCAAATAAGATATGGTTATTCCAACGTTCGTTTCATTACAAAAGGTGGCGAAAAATATCGTTTTTCTCTCTCAAAAATTAATAAAGAAGAGCAATCAAAATTTTTTGAAACACTTGATTTGATTGCAAAAAAATATGAAGTTGATTTGCAATTACCCGCAAACAATTATTAGATTTTTACTTTGATAAACTGATTTTAAAAAAGCTCATTAATAAATCTTATTAATGAGCTTTTTTATTAATAAAATATTATGGCTTCCAGGTATTATTGCTTTCATCTGCATCCATAAAAATGCCGCCTTGTAATTGCAGTGATTTTATTTTTTTCTTTGTAGCAATATCAACAGTTGTTTCTTTTAAATCCTTCATCCAAATCGCCGGTGTTTGATGCAATGTTTCTGTGCTATTGTCTTCATACGTTATAAAAATATCTGTTGGCGCAGGGTAGCCGCCAATATTTTTTATACCAACATTATAACCGTTGTTTGATTTGATAACTTTTTGAATAGCGAAATCAATATAATTATTACTAAAAAACCAACTGTTCCAAAACCAGTTTAAATTTTTTCCGGAAGCATCATTAAATGTATTAAAGAAATCCCACGGAATCGGATGTTTGCCATGCCAGCGATCCAAATATTCATGCAGGCATTTTTTAAACATCGCATCGCCCAATAAATCTTTCATCGCCAAATAACCAAGCGAAGGTTTTCCATATTCGTTGTTGCCAAGGCCCCGGCCATTTAAAATATTTCCCGGCGTTATAATCGGCAAATCTTCTTCGGAAGAAGCATCATTAATCCAGCTTTCTACGCGAAATTGTTTGTATAAATTTTCGGCAGTTTCTTTACCAGCATCAGAACGGCCTATTAATAATTCAAAAGTTGTTGCCCAGCCTTCATCCATAAAACCATAACGCGTTTCATTAATGCCCATATAAAAAGGAAACCACGTATGCGCAATTTCATGTTCTACAACAAATCTTGAAAAATTTGAATCAGAATAAGTTTCATCATTCACCATCATCGGGTATTCCATGCCGGCATAACCTTGCACAATAGTCGTTTTCGGAAAAGGATAAGGAATGCCCGGCCAGTTGTGCGACAACCAATCAAGTGCATGCCTTCCATACTCCACCATATGATGAAAATCTTTTGCAGTATCATTAAACGCAGATTGCACACTCGCTCTTCTTTTCGTTACATCATCCACAACAACGCTTGATGCATCCCACACAAAATGATCACTGAGCGCGCAGGTTACATCGGTTATATCACTAACGGCCCATTGCCATGTGTTTGTTGCATTTTGTGCAGTTACATTTTTTGTTGCCAAATCTTTTGTTGTTGCAATATGCATTACTGAATCTGTAAGCATCGATGCATTTAATTTATTAAGATAATCTGGTTGCAAAACAGCATTGGGATTTTGCAAAGTGCCTGTTGCCCAAACAATATAATTTTTCGGAACAGTAACCTTTAATGTATAATTATTGAAGTCATTATAAAATTCCTGCCCGTCAGTAAAATCCATCACGTCCCAGCGATCAACATCATCAAAAACTGCAACGCGAGGATAAAAATATGCAAGAAAATAACTTGTTGAATCAAGCATCCCTTCGCGGCCGCTTTGTAATGAAATCTGGTAATGCCAGTCAAAAGTAAGTTGCACAGAATCGTGTGGCAGCAAGGCTTTATCAAGATGAAAACGTTGCCATGTAGCATGATAATCCGGTTCTTCCCATTGCTGGGCTTTGCCATTTATAGTCATTGCATCAATATGCGTTCCCGATGTTAAGTAATCAGGCTGTGCATCGTTAAACCGCAGTGCGCCCGGTTTGTGGATGTTTAATATTAATTTAATAACAGGGTTCCTGATCGTGTCCGGGCTGTTATTAAAATACGTAATTGTTTCTGTTCCTTTAATATTTCTATCCGGCGGCATTGCTGTAACGCTGATATTATAATTGCCGGAATTTTGCCAATAATTTTTTCCCGGGCGGCCATCTGCAGATCGCGTTTCTTTTTTAAAAGCATGCTGCACATTGCGCGGCATATATAAAGATTGCGCTTTCGCAAAACCAACACCGGTTAAAATTATTGCTGATAAAAAAAGCAAACGCTTCATGATTAAATATTTATTATTAATAAAAAAGAAGAATGTACAATATTCAATAATAAGAATATTATATCAATTAAGAAGGCCGTTCGTGATAAAAGGTTACATGTTTTTATGAAAATAATTTCAATAGAAAATATTTTCATTTCATCAACAAAAAAATAAAATACCTAAAGCAGTAAGAAACTGTTTAAATTAGCGACAAGCTATACAAATGGAAATAATAAAAGATCTCCGGCTCGCTGTTTTGATTGACGCGGACAACGTTCCTTACTCAAACATTAAAGAAATGCTGGAAGAAATTGCAAAATACGGCACACCAACTTTTAAAAGAATTTATGCCGACTGGACAAAGCCCACAGTTTCCGGATGGAAATCTGTGCTGCTCGAAAACGCCATCACGCCCGTGCACCAATACAGTTATACTTCCGGAAAAAATGCAACGGACTCTTCCATGATTATTGATGCGATGGATATTTTATATACTGGAAGGGTGGATGGTTTTTGCATTGTATCAAGCGACAGCGATTTTACAAGGCTCGCCACCAGGCTGCGTGAAGCCGGCATGAAAGTTTTTGGTTTGGGTGAAAAGAAAACGCCCACTGCATTTATTTCTGCCTGCGATAAATTTATTTATATAGAAATTTTAAAAGAAGAAAAGCCGGTTACCAAAACATCATCATCATCTGCAAAAACAAAATCGCCCGACGCAAAAAAAGAAGTTACAAATACAGAAACCATAAGAAAAGTTGATAAAGAACTCGTGAAATTAATAAGCGTTAGTATTAATGATTTGGCAGATGAAGATGGCTGGACTTTTTTGGGCGAACTCGGAAACTTATTATTAAAAAAGCAACCGGATTTTGATCCGCGCAATTATGGTTTTAAAAAATTAGTGCCATTAATAAAAAGTATTCACCAGTTTGAGGTGAACGAAAGAAATACTGGCAAGAATAATGCTGTGCTTGCCTATGTTCGGGTTAAATAATTTAAAAACACATTTACTATTAATATGGCAAACAGCATTCCACGCCGCCTTTTATCCATAGATATTTTTCGCGCAATCACCATGTTATTAATGATTTTTGTAAACGATCTCTGGTCGCTCACAAATATTCCCGGCTGGCTCGAACACGTTGGAAAAAACGACGACGGTATGGGCCTTGCTGACACGGTGTTTCCCGCGTTTTTGTTTATCGTTGGCCTATCAATTCCATTTGCAATAATGGCGCGGCAGGCGAGGGGCGATTCGCAATTCAAAATATTAATGTACATTTTCACGCGCACATTTGCATTGCTGGTAATGGGCTTTTTCCACGTGAATTTGGAAGACTACAGTAAGCTCGCATTAATACCAAAACCCATTTGGCAAATATTAATAACCGTTGCTTTTTTCCTCATCTGGTTAGATTATTCTCCGTCGATGCCGAAGATGAAAAAAAACATATTGCAAGGCAGCGGAATTGTTTTATTAATAATACTCGCCATACTTTTTAAAGGCGATGATCCCGTTCGTGGAACATACATGAGGCCGCACTGGTGGGGCATTTTAGGGCTTATCGGCTGGGCATATTTATTAGGCGCTGTCGTTTATCTTTTTTCAAAACAAAGCCTTGTAATAATAACTGCAGCGTTGCTTTTCTTTTTATATTTTAATATCGGAGTAAACGCAGGCTGGCTCGATTCAATCGATAAAATAAAAAAATACATCTGGATTTCCGGCGATGGTTCTATGCCTGCATTAACGATGGCCGGCGTATTAATTTCTGTAATTTATATCAAGCTACGCAACCAAAATAAAACTGCACAATGCTGGTGGATATTTACTGCCATAGCAATCGTAATGTTGCTCGCAGGTTTTTATTATCGCCCGCGCTGGGGCATTTCAAAAATACGCGCCACGCCTTCATGGGTTATGATTTGCACGGCAATAAGCATCGCCATGTTTTTGCTATTGATATTTTTAATTGATATAAAAAAGAAAGAAAAATGGTTCGCCATTATTAAGCCCGGTGGCACAAGCACATTAACAGCTTATTTATTGCCATACATTCATTATGCGCTGATAAACATGCTGGGCAAGGCTTTCGTGCTGCCACTAATTTTGCGCACCGGCGGAATCGGCATAATAAAATCATTATTGTACGCACTTATAATCATCATCATAACCGGATTTCTCGAACGAAAACGCATCCGCCTGAAAATATAAATCGATAAAATTTTAAAAAAAAATTTTGTACTGAACATTTGTTCATTAATAAACTTCAGTGGCGTCGCACTCTTGTACAGTTAATCTCTATTCATCATAAGTTTGAGATAACAAATTCTCTAATGAAAACCTTCGCACCTTTATCTTCGAGATGAAAAAAGCCACAGAGTTTCACAGGGAAAAAGAGTTCACAGTGGCTCTCTGTTTCTCTGCGAAACTCTGTGGCCATTAATATGATGAACACAATTCTGATCTTCATTATCAAAATAATTTTCAAAAATTAAGACACGAAGAAGACACAAAGTTTCACGAAGAAATTTTATCGCCTAAATCTATTCAATCCCAGTTCAGACAAAAGCTCAATAAAGATCCACCGTACAAGAGTGCGACGCCAATGAAGCTTAATAGAAATTCAAATGCTTAGTACAAAAAAGTTGACAGATTACAGATGACAGTTGACGGAAATAATTTGATTGTTGATTTAAAATTTGAGATTTGATTTTTTTACTTTTTACTTTTTGTTTTTTACTTAATATCATCTCAAACTTCGGCCGCTACTTTTGCAGGCACGTTAATATGTTGTTTTTCTTTTCTGTACTTCGCGAGGTTTACCAATAGAACACTTATTAATATAATGGCAAGTCCTGCGAATTGTAATGGCGTCATTTTTTCATTTGCAAGGAACACGCCGAGCAAAACTGCAACCACCGGATTTACATATGCGTTGGTGCTTACTTGCGTTGCAGGCCGCACTTGCAGTAACCATATGTATGCGCTGTAACCCGCGAGGGAACCCATTGTTATCAAATAAAATAAAGCAAGCCACGAATTGGTGGTGACTTGTTGCCAATGAAAATTTGTCCATTCGCCGCTAATAAAACTTAATGGTATAAACGCAATTCCGCCGGCAAACATTTGCCATCCTGTATTTACCGATGATGATGGCCCTGAAGAATAATATTTTGAATATAAAGAACCCGATGCCCAAGCAATGGAGCCGATTAAGCAGACGAACAATGAAATAGTTTGCATGTGGTTTGTTGGCGTTGCAGTTGAATTTTTTACGTTTTCACTCAGCAATAAAACAACGCCAGCAAAGCCCATTAATAAACCTATAATAGTTGCTTTGCTTTTAAAATTGATGCGCCAGTTTGTTTTGTCTAATACAACAAACCAGATTGGAGTTGCGGCTGCAAGTACCGCCACGAAAGAGCTTGAGAGATATTGCTCAACCCAAACAACTGCGCCGTTTCCAATAAAAAGTAGTATCAACCCGGTGATTATTGCAGGCTTTATATCTTTCCATACAAATAATTTTTCGCCTTTTATAGCGCACCAGATCAGCATTAATAAACCTGCAGTGGAGAAACGCATACAAGCCATCAATAGCGCAGGAATATGTTGTATGGCCATGCGTATAAAAAAATAAGTTGAGCCCCAAACGATGTACACCGTTGCAAAAGCAATGACAACCATTAATGCGGATGCAGGTTTATTGGCAGGTGTTTGCATGGGTTATTTTTTTGGTATCACTAATTTTTGTTCCTCTTTTACTGTTTCTAAAACGATGGTTGTTTTGGTGGAAACGATGTTTGGTATTTTGCCAAATTTTGTGCGCATTAATGCGATTAATGAAGCAGAATCTGCGGTTCTTACTTTTACGAGATAACAATCTTCGCCCGCAATATGATGTACTTCCTGCACTTCGGGAATCTTCGCTAAAGCTTTGCCAGCCTGGCTTTGGCCCAAACCTTCTGTTGCTTTAATAAAAATAAAAGCCAACAATTTTTGATCAACAGAAACAGGATTAATGCTTGTTGTATAATTGGTAATTACTTTTTTCTGTTCCAGTTTTTTTACACGTTCGAGCACGGCCGAAGGAGCCATATTTAACTCGCGTGCAAGGTCAACATTTGATATGCGTGCGTTCTCCTGCATTTGCTGAAGAATGTATAAATCTGTTTTATCTAAAAACGAATCCATTTATAATGTTTCCGTAAATTTAATAAAAACAGAATAAAATGCGCAAAATAATATTTAACAGAGAATATAATTCGGTTGAGTTGTTTTTGCTTTATAAACCATGTACGATGCTTGATGAGCGATGGCGAAGGCCGGATAGAAAAAAGAAATATTAATATTAAATCGGCCAACGATCATTGGCCATTAGTCAACGGAAAGCACTTTACAATTTTCACCGTAACCAACAACTGCCCGACATGGCGTTGCGTATGTTCCGCGGCGTGAAAGAGCAAACCAATAACAGTTGAAGGAACCTGCGAACGCCCGACCAGCCTGGTTTCTGTTAATGTATCTTCATTCGTAATTATTAATTGAGCTATGGCTTTATCAATTTGTTTATTAAATAACTCAACGAGTTCAGCGCTGGTGATATTTTCATTTTTACCTTCAAGAGAAAGATATTTTAATTGCTCCGCAGAAAGTTGTTTTGCATTTGCATAAGTAAAAAGCCTGTCGAGCACGCCCGAAAGATGCTGCAAATGAAAACCTGCAGAAGCAACGCCAGCGGGCTTTTCCCACAATAAATGATCAGGAAAATTTTGCATTAAAAAATTTACTTCTTCACGTGCCTGCAACAATGCATGTGCAACTGGTTGCAATAAAGCAGGCACTTTTGGTAAAGGCCCGCGCAACCAAACTTCTAACTTTTCTGGTGTTGACATGATTAATAAAAATTAAAAGTTGTTTTAAAATTCATAAGCTTATTAACGATGTTGATCATAATAATTTACAGGAATTGAATTGCGCAAAATTTCCATTTCACTATCAGAAAGTTGCGGCGTATTAATCGTTTCAACTATTTCTTCCAATTGTTCGATTGTTCTCAAACCCGCTACAGCACTGCTTATTGCGTTATGTTGCAAAATAAATTGTAACGCAGTTTGTGCTTTGCTTCTTTGCTTTCCTGATATTGAATTTATTGTTGACGATGCTTTTTTTACGTCATCTTCACTGTAATTTAAAAATGATGTTGCAGGTTTATTTATTAATAACCCTTTTGCAACGCTTCCTCGTGCAAGAACGCCAATATTATTTTCTTTCAATAACGATAAGCATGTTTCTTCCGGCCTTCTATCAATCAAACTGTATTGCATCATCACACTAACGATGCCAGACAAGCGAATATATTCCCTGATAACATTCGGGCGAATAGATGAAATTCCATAATAACGAATTTTACCTTGTTGCTTCAGCGTTTCAAAAGCATCAATTGTTTCTCCTATATTATCTTCCATCGTTCCACCGTGCAATTGGTATAAATCAATGTAATCCGTTTGCAGTCTTTTAAGGCTTTCATCTGCTGCCGAAAGAATATGTTTTTTAGATGGATTCCATTCCAAACCATTTCCATCTTTTTTATATTGATTACCAACTTTGGTTGCAATTATTAATGACGCACGCTTACTTTTTAAGATTTTTCCAACGCGTGTTTCATTCAATCCTTTTTCATAAATATTTGCTGTATCAAAAAAATTAATTCCCAATTCAATGGCGCGGTTTACTAACTGCATACTTTCTGTATCGCTTGCTGGTAACGACATACAGCCAAATCCAATTTCACTTATTTGTAAAGATGATTTTCTGAGTTGCTTATATTTCATGGTTTATATGCTATTTTTTTCTAAATTTTTTTCAAAAATTTTATGATTATTAATGCGCATAAAGTTACCTGTTAACTTCATAAATCTTTTAAAGAATGATTATTGTATTAATAAAAAATGCATAAATCTTTTCAAGGTATAAAACTTTATTTTTCTATTATTAATATGCAAGTGCAATTCCATTATCATAAATTTGAGATGAAATGAATTTATCAAAAAACATACTCGCCGAAATAAAAGAGATTGAAATTCCTGCTGATGATTATTTCGATTTACCTGAAAAAGTTTTACAATTCGGAACCGGCGTTTTGCTCCGTGGTTTGCCCGATTATTTTATTGATAAAGCGAACAAACAAAATATATTTAACGGAAGAATTGTTGTTGTAAAATCAACTGACGGAAGTAGCGAAAATTTTGTGCAGCAAAATTATTTATATACACAATGTATTCGTGGTATTGAGAATGGAAATAACGTTGAAGAAAATAGTATTAATGCCTCAATAAGCAGGATTATTTCAGCAAAAAATAATTGGAATGAAGTGCTTCAATGTGCCGCCAATGCTGAGTTGCAGCTTATCATATCAAACACTACTGAAGTTGGGATTGCTTTGACTGATGATGGTATTAATGAAAATCCACCAGCTTCTTTTCCGGGTAAATTGCTTGCCTTTTTATACAAACGTTTTACAATTTTCAACGGAGATATTTCAAAAGGGTTTATCATCATTCCAACCGAATTAATAATTAATAATGCTGATAAATTACTTGCTATTCTTATTGAATTATCAAAAAAGAATAATCTTAGTCAAGCGTTTTTAAACTGGTTAACAAATGCAAATCATTTCTGTAATTCTTTGGTAGATCGAATTGTTCCAGGCAAGCCGCCGAAAGAGCAATTAAATGATATTGAAAATACAATTGGTTATAAAGATCAAGTGATAATTGTTTCGGAACCTTATAGCCTTTGGGCAATTGAAACGAAAAATAAATTGGTGAAAGAAATATTATCGTTCGGCAAAGTTGATAAAGGAATTATTATTGCAGACGATATAAATATCTACAGGGAATTGAAATTGCGTTTGCTAAATGGCGCGCATACTTTTAGTTGTGGATTGGCGTTGCTTGCAGATTTTGCAACAGTTAAAGAAGCAATGGATGATGAAACTTTTTCTGCTTTTGTAAAACAATTAATGTTGAATGAAATTTGTCCGTCAATTACTGAAAATAATTTATCAGAAGAAGATGCGATAAATTTTTCGCGTAAAGTTTTGGATCGTTTTCGCAATCCTTTTATTCAGCATCAATGGTTGGGAATTACAATGCAATATTCTTCCAAAATGTGTATGCGCAATGTGCCTGTTATCTTAAATTATATAAAACGTTTTGATAAAAATCCATCATTAATGTCGCTCGGTTTTGCTGCGCATATCTTATTTATGAAACCTGTGGAAGTTAATGCTGGCAAGTGTTTCGGAGAAATGAATGGGAATAAATATTTTATTAATGATGATAACGCAAATTTGTATGCTGATGCCTGGAAAGAAAATAACACGGCTAATGTTGTGAAAAAAATATTAATCAATGAAGGTTTATGGAAAACTGATTTGACAAAATTTAATTCATTTACACAATCAATAATTGATGATCTTGATTTATTAATAAAAGATAAAAATGGTATAAACAACTGTATAAAAAGTAAGTTGAAAAAATAAATACATGAAGCCTTTTTTGGATGAAAATTTTTTACTGAATAATAAAACTTCGCAACAACTCTATCACGAGTTTGCGAAGCAAATGCCTGTGATAGATTACCATTGTCATTTATCGGCAAAACAAATTGCAGAAGATTTTCAGTTTGAAAATATTACACAAGCATGGTTAAATGGCGACCATTATAAATGGCGCGCAATGCGTGCAAATGGCGTTGATGAATATTTTATTACTGGCAATGCAAGTGATTGGGAAAAGTTCGAAAAGTGGGCGGATACCGTGCCTTATACAATGCGCAATCCTTTATTTCACTGGACGCATTTGGAATTGCAGCGTTATTTTAATATCGATAAAATTCTAAATAAAAATTCTGCAAAAGAAATTTATGAAGAATGCAATGCGCAATTAATAACGCCTGAATTTTCTGTAAAAAACCTGTTGCGTAAAATGAATGTGCGCTTGGTTTGCACAACTGACGATCCTGTTGATTCATTAAACTATCATCAGCAAATAAAAGCTGATGGCTTTGAAGTCCTTACGCTGCCTGCGTTTCGCCCTGATGCTGCGATGAATGTTGATGAACCATCAGCCTTTATAGATTACATTAATAAGTTAAAAAATATTTCGTCTTTACAAATAAATTCATTTGAAGATTATATTAATGCGTTAAAAAAACGCCATGATTTTTTTGCAGAAAATGGTTGCACAGTTTCTGATCACGGCTTGGAAAAAATATATGCAGAAGATTATACCGAAACTGAAATCAAAAATATTTTTGATAAAATATATAGCGGAAGCTTATTAAATGAGGAAGAAAAAAACAAGTTTAAATCTGCATTGTTCTACAAATTTGCAGAATGGGATCACGAAAAAAATTGGGTGCAGCAATATCATTTGGGTGCGCTGAGAAATAACAACAGCAGGCTTTTGGAGCAAATCGGCGCAGATGCAGGTTTGGATTCTATTGGGGATTTTTCGCAGGCAAAATCATTATCAAAATTTTTAAACAGGTTGGATAGTAATAATAAATTAGCCAAAACGATTCTTTATAATCTTAATCCATCTGATAATGAAATGATGGCAACGATGGTTGGAAATTTTAATGATGGATCAGTTGCAGGAAAAATGCAATGGGGTTCTGCATGGTGGTTTTTAGATCAGAAAGATGGAATGACGAAACAATTAAATGCATTATCAAACATGGGTTTGCTCAGCAGGTTTGTTGGCATGCTTACGGATTCGCGCAGCTTTTTATCTTTTCCGCGGCATGAATATTTCCGCAGAATATTGTGTAATTTATTTGGTGAAGAAATTGAAAATGGCGAATTGCCCAACGATATAAAATGGATTGGAAAAATAATTCAGGATATTTGTTTTAACAACGCGAAAAATTATTTTAACTGGCAAGATTTAAAATAATTTTTAAGATTTTTATTAATGAATAAAATACTTTGTTTTGGTGAATTGTTATTGCGCATGTCGCCTGCGTTGCATGGAAAATGGTTGAACAATGCGACAATGCCTGTTTACACCGGCGGCGCAGAACTCAATGTGGCCGCGGCTTTAGCGAAATGGAACATGCCTGTTTCTTATTTTACTGCTTTGCCCGATAATTATTTATCCCACGAAATTTGTAATGATTTAACACAAAGAAATATTGATATTAATAACATTCATTTTTCCGGCGATCGTATCGGGATTTATTTTTTGCCGCAAGGTGCAGACTTAAAACATACGGGTGTTATTTACGACAGATCGCATTCTTCTTTTGCTGCATTAAAACCAGGAATAATTGATTGGGAAAAAGTATTGCATAACATTTCATGGTTTCATTTTAGCGCAATTAGCCCGGCGCTGAATGAACATACTGCTTTGCTTTGTAAAGAAGTTTTAGCAGTTGCGACAAAAAAAAATATTACTATTTCTGTCGATTTAAATTATCGATCTAAGTTGTGGCAGTATGGAAAAAAGCCTTCTGAGATAATGCCGGAATTGGTTACGCATTGCGATGTGATAATGGGAAATATCTGGTCTGCAAATATTTTATTGGGAACAGAAGTTGATGAAAATATTCATGCAAAAGCAACGCAGGAAGATTATTTAGCACATGCAAAAGCAACTGCTGTTAATATACAAAAACAATTCCCAAAATGTAAAACGGTTGCCAATACTTTTCGGTTTGATGTAAATGAAAACGGAATTTTATATTATACATCGCTTTTTATTAATGATGAACAATACAATTCTGCGAAATTTAAAACAGATAAAATAACAGATAAGGTTGGCAGCGGCGATTGTTTTATGGCAGGGTTAATTTATGGTTTGTACAATAAACATGAACCGCAACAAATTATAAATTTTGCAACTGCTGCTGCGTTTGGAAAGCTGCATGAAACAGGCGATTTTACTTCTCAGGATATTGGAACGGTTAATAAAAGAATAAAAAATCATGGATAAGAGAACGGAAATTTTAAGTGTGATTACGACGCAAAGTTTAATGCCATTATATTTTGCAGCTGATGAAACTGTAAGTGTTGATGTGCTGAAAGCCTTGTACAGCGCAGGTTGCAGAGTTATTGAATATACAAACCGTGGTAAAGAAGCATTGCTGAATTTTAAAAAATTGAGATCTGTTTGTGACAATGAAATGAAAGATATGTTGCTTGGTGCAGGTACTATTAAAGATGCAAATGCTGCAGAAAAATTTGTTGATGCCGGTGCAGATTTTTTAATAAGCCCGGGATTGGCGGAAGATGTTTTTGACATTGCTTACTCCAATAAAATATTGTGGGTTCCGGGTTGTATGACGGCTACGGAAATTATTAAGGCAGAAAAATTTGGCATTCAATTGATCAAACTATTCCCGGGAAATATTTTAGGCCCATCATATGTAAGTGCGATTAAAGATATTTTTCCTGACTTATTATTTATGCCAACCGGTGGGGTAGAAGTGGAAAAAGAAAATTTGCAAAACTGGTTTAGTGCTGGCGTGTGCGCTGTTGGTATGGGAAGTAAATTAATTACAAAACAGATTTTGGAAAATAAAGAATATGCAAAAATCACATCGCTTGCGAAGGAAGCGTTGATGATTATTAAGGATGTGAAAAGTAAAAAGTAAAAAGTAAAAATTAAAACATATTAATGACGGCGTTGGCCATTTATGGTGTAGAATAAAAATGATGATATTTTTTATAGATTGAAGGAAAATATTAATAACAACAAATTGATGCGCCGAATAAAGAATAAATGTAAAAGAGTGCGACGCCAATGAAGATCATTAATGAACAAATGTTCAGTAAAAAATAATAATCATATTCAATAACGACATGCTGCCATCCGGAAAATATAGGAATACGATTCTTACATTATTGTTCTTTGCAACAACAATAAATTATCTTGACCGTCAAGTAATTGGTTTGCTGAAAGACACGCTGGCAAAGGATTTCAACTGGTCCGAAAAAGATTACAGCAATATTGTAATGGCATTTTCCGCGGCTTATGCAATTGGATTGTTTTGTTTCGGCTGGCTCATTGATCGCATTGGTTCAAAGTTTGGTTATACCATTTCTGTTGTCGTTTGGAGCCTGGCTGCGATGGCGCATGCGCTTGCAAAAAGTACATTTGGTTTTGGCATCGCGCGCGTATCATTAGGGCTTGGCGAAGGCGGAAATTTTCCTGCATCCATCAAAGCCGTTGCAGAATGGTTTCCTAAAAAAGATCGCGCGCTTGCCACCGGAATTTTTAACAGCGGAACAAATGTTGCCGCTATGATTGGCCCGCCGGTTATTGCGTGGATTTTTACTTCTTACGGTTGGCACAAAGCTTTTATATGGACGGGTATGCTTGGTTTTATCTGGTTAATATTTTGGTTTTGGTTGTATGAAATTCCTGCAAAGCAAAAACGTTTAAGCAAAACGGAATTCGATTATATACATACGGATGATATTAATAACACCATAGAAAATAAAAAAATTAAATGGCAAAAATTAATAACCATTAAACAAACTTGGGCATTTGTTTTCGGAAAATTTTTAACCGATCCAATATGGTGGTTTTATTTATTTTGGATTCCATCTTACTTCAACACAACGTATTCGCTCGATATAAAAGGTTCTGCAAAATATGTCTCAACAATCTATGTGGTAGCGGGTTTCGGCAGTATTCTTGGCGGCCATTTATCTGGATTATTTATAAAAAAAGGCATGCCGGTTTATAAAGCGCGCAAAATTGCCATGTTCATTTTCGCATGTTTGGTAACGCCTGTTATACTTGTTCGTTTTACAAATAATGCGTGGACAGCAGTGGCATTAATAAGCCTTGCAGCAGCCGCGCACCAGGCGTGGAGCGCGAATATTTTCACCACTGCATCCGACATGTTTCCAAAAGCAGCAGTGAGTTCCGTTGTTGGAATTGGCGGAATGGCTGGTTCGGTTGGCGGTATTTTATTTCCGTTGTTAATCGGCATTTTACTTGATCATTTTAAAGCACTCAACATATTAAGCACAGGGTATAATATTATTTTTATTATTTGCGGAAGCGCGTATTTACTGGCGTGGATGGTGATGCATATATTAGCTCCGCAAATGAAACAGGTTGATATTTAAGTTGAATTTTTTGTACTGAACATTTGTTCATTAATGAACATCAGTTGCGTCGCACTCTTGTACTTTTGTTTATTAATGATCTTTGGTTTGAGTGATTATAACATGTAAAAATTTAAATCATTTTTTACCGCAGAGCAGCACAATGAAAAAACAGAGAACCGCAGAGGTGCTTCAATGTTGTAGCGTTTTAAAATGTAAAGTGTATTAATAAAATTTTATGTTTCAGTTTTGGTGACAACTTAATTTTGCATTTGCAAATTCATTGTATAAATAATTATAAAGCTCATTAATAAACCTGCATGATAACATTAACGCAAACGATGCGCTGGTACGGGCCGGATGATCCGGTGAGTTTAAGTGATATTAAACAGGCAGGTTGCAGCGGTGTTATTACTGCACTGCACCATGTTAAAAATGGCGAAGTCTGGACAATTGCCGACATTAATAAACGCAAACAGTTAATTAACGCCGCTGGCATGGATTGGAAAGTTGTTGAAAGCGTTCCGGTACATGAGGACATTAAAACGCAGCGCGGAAATTTTGAAATTTTTATTAATAATTACAAACAAACAATCCGCAACCTTGCAGCATGTGGCATTGAAATTATCACGTATAATTTTATGCCCGTTTTAGATTGGACGCGTACAGATTTATCTTTCAAAATTAATGATGGATCAAAAGCGTTGCGCTTCGAAAAGGCCGCGCTCGTTGCGTTTGATGTTTTTATTTTAAAAAGAAAAAATGCAGAAAAAGATTATACAAACGTTGAATTGCAAAAAGGCAAACAACGTTTTGAAACGATGAGCGATGAAGAAAAAATAGTGCTGCAAAAAAATATCATCGCAGGCTTGCCCGGAAGTGAAGAATCATTTACACTCGAGCAATTTCAACAAGCATTAAATAAATACGAAGGCATTAATGAAGCCAAATTGCGTGAACATTTATTATACTTTTTGCAACAAATAATTCCGGTTGCGGAAGAAGCAAAAATTAAAATGGCCATACATCCGGATGATCCACCTTTTGCAATTTTTGGATTGCCACGCATTATAAAAAACGCAGAAGATATTAATGCATTAATAAATAAAATTCCGTCCGTTAATAATGGTTTGTGTTTTTGCACAGGTTCATTTGGTGTTAGTGCTATTAACGATTTACCCGCCATGGTAAAGGCTTTCAGCGAACGCATTCATTTTTTACATTTGCGATCAACAAAAAGAAACGATGACGGCGATTTTTACGAAGACAATCATTTGGAAGGCGATGTAAATATGTTTGAAGTGATGAAACAAATAATAATATCAATGCAAAAAACTAAAACTTCCATTCCAATGCGCCCCGATCACGGCCATCAAATGCTTGATGATTTATCAAAAAAAACAAACCCGGGGTATTCAGCGATTGGAAGATTAAAAGGCCTCGCAGAATTAAGAGGATTGGAAATGGGAATTGCAAAATCTTTATTCGATTAAAATTTATTAATGATCATCTTATTAATAAATTTTATTTCCAAACCCTTCTTAAAAAACGCAACCAGTTTGCGTGCATAATGTTTTCAATATCTGTTTCAGTATAATTTCTTTTGCTTAATAAAGCTGGCACGTTTTGCAGATCTGCAATCGTATCCAAATCATACGGAGATTGTTCTTTTCCATAAGCGCCATCAAGATCAGTTCCTATTCCAACATGCAAAGTATTTCCTGCAAGCTGGCAAATGTGATCGATATGATCAATCATTTTTTCCAAATCACAATCCATTTCTTTTGGCGTAGATTTTCCGCGCACCCAACCCGGAACCATCATCCACGCATCAAGCGGGGCGCCGATTACAGCATTTTTTGTTATTAATGTTTTTATCATTTCATCACTAAATTGCCGGTTATGATTTACCAACGCGCGGCAATTATTATGACTTGCCCAAATGGCGCCGTTAAAAATTTCCATCGCATCCCAAAACGCATCATCGCATAAATGTGTAGCATCTAAAATAATATTGAGGCGCTCCATTTCTTTAATCAAAGCCTTGCCTTGTTCATTCAATCCGCCGTGTGAATCTGTACCATTTGCATATCTTCCAGGTCCATAATGCGCAGGGCCAAGCGCGCGCAAACCATAATTATATGCAACTTGTAAATGCTCAACACTCACCATCGAATCAGCTCCTTCCAAACTTAAAATGTAACCGATCGGTTTCTTATCATTCGGCTCATTATTGTTCCACAACGAAATATGATTTTCTAAATCATTTAAATTTTTAATCATTATCATTTCGCCTTCCGCTTCCATGGCTTTGTACAATGCAAGCTGGCCTTGCGTTTGCGCCCATGCCTGCTGCGCTGAATGCCAGCCTGGCAAAGGGTTTGCGGGCGCAACATATCTTGCAATTTGCGTAGCCACAACCAAGCCAATATTTCCTCTTCTTAAATCCGGCAATGCAACCGTTCCATTTCCGCGATCAGGTTTATCTGTTAATCCTTTTTCTCGTTCACGAATGGAATACACATTTTCGCGCAAATCCCTGTTCCATTCCATCGCGTTCATACTCAAATCCAAATGCGCATCTATTATAAACATGATAAAAATTTGCTGTTAGCTAATTTAATAATGTGCTGATAAAAATTAATAAATCTGTCAAATGTCATCTGCCAACAGTCAACTTTTTGTACTTAGCAATTGATTAATAATTAAGCTTCATTGGCGTCGCACACTTGTACTTTTAGTTCTTTATTGAGCGAAGTATTATTTACTCAATCGCAACATTAATACATCATGCGAAGCAAGCGGAACATTCAAATCTTTTGCAGTTGTGCCCGCATCTTTATTTGTCCAAACGTTTAATATTTTATAGGTGTTTTTATTTGTTTGCAATTGTATTTTGCGTGCAGCACTGCCAACTGCATTTGCTTTAAAGCTATACTGCAACTGCTTTTGCGAAGATGAACGATTGAAAAAACATATCGCCCAATTATCATTGCTTAAAGGTTTAATCCAAACTTCCACACTGTCTTTATTAGGAACTTTGAAACCCTCAACGCCCATTGTATCCTGATCAATTGCAATGGCATTTTTGTTGGTAAGAATTGCGTTGGTTTCCTTTGTCATTTTGCGAATATCGTTTCCAGCAATCAACGGCGCAGCCATTATACACCAGATGGAAAAATGCGCACGGTCTTCATTCATCGTCATGCCATTGCCAATTTCCAACATATCCGGATCATTCCAATGTCCCGGCCCGGCGTATTGCCCAATCGTATCCTGCGAATCTGCATTCATCATCACGCCGTTTGCTTTCCATGTGCCCATATCTTTTATGCCATCAAACACATTTGAAATATCGCCGGTTGTGCGCCACATTTGCCCAACATTTGCAGCCCATTGCCACGGCTTGTTGCTTCCCCAATCGCATAAGCTAAATATCATCGGACGGCCTGCAGCGCGCAATGCTTTGCTCATTGTCGTGTATGCTTCCTTCGCATTAATGCCTTCTGCATAGCACCAGTCGAATTTTAAAAAATCAATTTCAAATGATGCATATAATCTTGCATCCTGATATTCGTAACCGCGCGTGCCGGGATAACCTGCGCATGTTTTTGTTCCGGCGCAATTATATAAACCAAATTTTAATCCTTTTGAATGCACATAATCTGCAACCGCCTTCATACCATGCGGAAATTTTTTTGGGTCAGCAATAAGGTCGCCGGTTTTGCTGTCGCGTTCCATGGCCATCCAACCATCATCGAGCACGAGATAAACATAGCCGGCATCTTTCATTCCGGATGACACCATCATGTCTGCGGTTTCCATTACCAATTGCTCACTGATTTTTGTTTGAAAAGTATTCCAGCTATTCCAGCCCATTGGTGGCGTGGGCGCCAGGCTTTCGAACTTTTGGGAAAATGTTTTTACAGAAAAAAGTATTAATAAAGCGAAGCAAATCTTTTTCATAAACAATTATTTTTTAAGGGAAATTGAAATTAAACTTTTCATGCGCATGAGCAATAAAATTTATTTTGTTTTAAATCATTATGATAAAAGTTTTTGGT
>Ga0206963_10076_pt1 | contig 33433 bp, 31 predicted proteins | sample Alteio_BWOrgHeat_28_FD_152958 | JGI IMG/M metagenome (GOLD analysis project Ga0206963, IMG submission 152958) | Enriched cells from forest soil in Barre Woods Harvard Forest LTER site, Petersham, Massachusetts, United States -... | ecosystem: Environmental > Terrestrial > Soil > Temperate forest >... | reverse complement strand
TCCAGCACCGCCGCAAATTTCATTTGTTTAGCGACGAAAAGAGTACAGGGATAAAGCCGATCAGGTATTAAGGCATACACATCACGCTTACTTTCCATTACGAAACCGCCCGTGTGGATGCCGGGGTTGGCAGCGTTCATAAAATAGAAACTACGGGCTTTTATCCCCAGCCATACCCAATACCATCCTACAGGGCCGTAGATCAGGTTCACAGGCCAGTACTCCCAATGAAATAATTTGATGATAAATGCCGATAGGCTCCATTTCATTCGTTTCATAACGGTAGGCTGTAATTTTTAACCCGCACCAGGTCGGAATAGTGGAAGGTGGACTTCCTTTGGCTTATCTCCATGCAGGAAACGCTCACGGTAAGCATTTCGCCCTTTCGGTTAATGCGAATGTTTTTTTCCGCTTCGCCGGCAGGGTCTGTGTACAAATGAAAACGGTGAATGGTTTCCACCGAATGCTTCGTTTGTGTCGCCAGCCATTGCCGGAAGAGATTTTCCCTGTAGATCCTGATGCCGGCGGTATATAGTGTGCAGCTCGACCAGATATGAGCCGTCCCGGCGTCTTTTTTAACCTGGGTTTTCACCTTGCCATCCCAGCGCATTTCATGCAGTTCGCCCTTTTGCCATAGCACCAGCATAAAAGGTTCTATATCCCATAGCGGAATACGGTCGAAAGTGGTTAGCGGGTAGTCCGTCGCAAAAACATCCCAAAAGATCTGTCCGCGGCTTTTTCGGTAGGCAGTTTGCGGGGAATGCTTTTCAAAAGCGCCGTTTAGAAGAACCTGGGCGGATCCGTCGTTGCGTAAGGCGATCCATGTCCCGCCGGCCAACGCGTCTTTAGGTCCAAGGAAGCTGTGACTCCCCAATTTCTGGAGTGAAGGAGCCAAAGCCAGAGGCCGTTCGGCGCTTTCATCGCGATTGGAGGTGATGAATACCCTGCCATCCGCAGGGATAAAACTTACCGTGCACATTGGGCCTCGTATTTTAAGGTGGAGGGAGCAACGCCGAATTCCTGCGGAAGCTCGATCTCCGATGCTTCGGTGATCCCGATCCGGATCAGAGCCATATGATGGATGGTATGTTCAATGTTATACAGGATCTCCCGGAAATAGGTGGTTGAAATAAGGCAGGGTTTGCCTTCCGCACCGAAGGTTGCAGATAACAGCATCGGTTTGTCGGGATGGGAAATAGTATTTGCTATTACGGACAGGCATTCCCGGGCAATCACCCGATGGCTGGCGATGACCTGATTTCTGGGCCGCGAATCGTAATCGACTGCGCCTGTTTCATATCCATTCACCAGGCATTGAAAAAGCTCCACCACATGACGCACATGCTGGCCGATGCTGCTGCCTGAAAGGGTGATGCAGGGCATGGTATACTGCTTGTCACTCAATTGATCGAGGGCATCGGCTAAATTTTTAGCTGTTTCCCTCACGGTTCGAAAAATCATTCTTTGTCTTTTAATTGTATCCAGTTCTTGTTGGCCGAATCAATGAAAGCACCGCGGTTTTTACTCCATAACTCCTTAACTTTCAGGTTGTAGTTGAAGTAAAGTTTATTGTCGACGATGGACCATGTATCTGCCTGGACGGAAGCCTTGTGTCCCTGTGCAGCGCCATAGGCGCAATACCCGCCATACTGGGGAGCATATTTTTCAGGTGACCGCTTGAAGCTTTCGAGATCGGCCTTACTGGAAAAAAGCCAATTGGCGCCATCCCACCTGAATGAATTGTCAGCGGAGCCTTTAACGGGTTTTGCCTGTGTAAAAAAAGCTACAGCGTCGTAGCCATTCACTGCAATACCATCCGGGGCATAAACGGCCGATTTTTGAGCGTTCACCGTTGAGATCATGCCTATGAAGGCCATCAGGGTAATAAGTTGTCTTTTCATTTTTGTTTTGTTTATTGATTTGACGTAGCCCTTACTTAATCCTTACATTGGGTAAAACTATTCTTGGAGAAATCCAATAATTTCCAATACATTTATTACAGAAATTTCTACTATGAGTTTCCTCCGCCGGTTACGGAATTATTTTCTTTCCGGGCTGAAAAGGAAGGGCCCCATTCAAGAGGATCCCTCCCGCAGATCCTTCCTGCAGGCGATCGGCTGGGGTACCGCGTTGCCGATAGGCCAGGCATTGACCGGGCGACAAAAGGATCTCCCCGGTGTGCTGATCGAGGCTTCCCGCTATTTCGATGATCAGGTCAATGTATCGTTATACCGCTACCAGGACCTCCTGCAGCTGGATATGACCTTCTCGGGGTTCAAACTATCGGGCGATAGCAAGAGCCTGGTCCGCAGTTCCTCTTCCGCATTGGTGGTCATCTATTTCCAGCCGCAGCATTTGGCCGAGACGGCTTATCGGGAATCCGGCGGAGGCGGAGGCAGCGCCAATTTCGATGCGGACGCGGCCTTGCAGCTTAATGAGGGCCCGATCCCCAATGACAGCCTTAACTTACCAGCCATAACTTATGCATCCGACCGGAGCCGGCTGGTCTTCGATATCCCGGCTTCTATTAACAGCATTCCGCTGACCGCCGATGCGTTGCTCAACTGGGGGCAGCTGAGCCCGGTCATTAATTCCCGGGCTACCGCCGAGGCGATCTTGCCGATCTTCACGGGCAAGGATAACGTCGCTGACTACCTGAATGTCCTCGCCGCGCCACCTGCGGAAGCCAGCAAGGGGCCGTCGAAGAAGCAATTGCGGGCTGCCACCAAGGACGAGCAGCAGCAGATGAATGCGAGGAACATTCAAAATCAGCAATTGGCGCCCGCGATCGTCGGTAAGACCCCGAAAAAGGGCCAGCCGGTCCTGATCGGTATCATCCGCCGCCTCACCCCGGGGAAGACAGCACGACCGCTGGACCCTTCAGAGACCTCGATAGAATTGCCTTACCGGCTTTTTATTTCTCCAAACCAGTTCGGCACCTGGTACCACGAGCTGAAACTAAAATGGACGGGATTGGCCGCTGCCGGCGCCTTCCAGACCTGCGAGCTTTGGCATAACCGGCTGACCGCCTCGAACAGCGCCTATATGACCGTCAGGGCGCTTTGGGGTGTAGATATCAACGGCACCTACAACCAAAAACCTGCTCGCGTTGAATCATTCATCACAGCCCTGTACAACGACGACCGCCACTGCATCGTGCATGAAAGCAGCAACTGGGGCATCGCCAATTTCACGCCGCAGGCCGTGCAGGTCGAGCAACTGATGCTGACGCCGCTGGGCGGCTGGCTCGACGGGGTCCTGCAGGTGAGCAGGACCGCACTCGCAAATGCCAAGATCATCGGCAGCCTGAACCTGCTGAAATGGAAACATCTGGCGAATCTTGCAAGGGATCATTATGTGGAAGTCGTGTATGCGGGCAATATGTTCCCCTTCGGCCATGAGGCTTCGCTGGTGCGGATTACGCAGCGGGTGGCCAAACAGAACTACGCATACAACCAGCAGCAGTTCTTTATCGTGATCAATGAGACAGAACTAAAATACAATCCGGTCGACAGCAGCAACAAATTCAATTCCTTCCCATTTTCCACCATCCGGTTCGTTACCACGGTTACGCCGCCCCTAACGCCGCCCCAGCATTTTTGTAATACGATCTCTGATAAGCAGGACGACCATCAGTTCGTACCTAAAGTGAATAACCTTCCTTTCCTGTTCCGGATCATCGCCTATGACCTGGAGGGGACCGAAGTCGATTTGGAAATGCCGTTGGTATTCCTCAGTACGGATATCACGGTGGATGGTCATGGCAACGCCAATATGAACAATATCAATGCGATCATTCAACAGTATAACGATACCAATCAAAAATACATTCAAACCTATATCGACCTTCGCAGCCAGAAGATGGCTTTGACCAGGAGCCAGACACCCGGGGATACGCGATTCGAAGCCCAGTCTGCCACCTTTCATGCGGCAGGTGTGCCCGGTCAGCCGCCGGGATTCCGCCCGTTGGTTTCGGGTATGGAGGTCTTTATCCATGCGGTGCAGGCGATCACGGGTGTCAATACCGCACAAATGATCGTGCTGGAAGACGACCGGAATTCCGGGACGGTATTTGCGTCGCTGGTGACCGCATCTGGTGTCAGTTTCAATGGCAACAGCAATAAAACGGGCGGGAGCCTTTCACCCAATTTCTCCGTTACGGCCCTTTCTAAACTGCATGGCGCTATCGGCGGCGATGTCAACCAGGCCAAGAACCTCAGTTTCGATCCGACGGCCTTTTTCGATTCGACGGCGAAGTTATTCGGGGTCATCGACCTGGGGCAGATCGTCCAAAAAGTGAGCAATGCAGCAGCTACGCTCAATGGTACGACGGTGAACTCGCCTATTCCGGCATTGAAGACGATCGAGACGACGGATGCGTTGATCACACAATATACCTGGAATGCGGCTACGCTGACCACGCATGATTTTGGTTTTGTGCAGTTCGTGCCGGCATCCGGGGCACCGGGCAAGCTGGTGGTGGAGACCAGTATATACCGCTATAAGAATGCTTCTCAGCCCGACACGCTGGTAGTCAACTCGTATCTCGATGATTTTTCGGTGACGATCGCCGGACTGGCAGCGGTGTCATTTAACCGGGTAGGCTTTACAACGGGTAGCAATGCGAAGGTGGATGTTACGATCGACCTGCAACAGCCACCCGTGAAGTTCATGGGCGCCCTGACCTTCGTGAATGCATTGCAGCAATTCATTCCTTCCAACGGGTTCAGCGATCCGCCCTATCTCGACGTCAGTGATACCGGGGTGGAGACGGGGTATACGCTGGCCCTTCCCAATATTCAGCTTGGGGCATTTACGTTGAGTAACGTGAGTTTTGGGGCGATCGTCGATCTGCCGTTCACCGGTGATCCGATGTCGGTGAAATTCAATTTCTGTCAGAAGCAGCAGCCCTTTACGCTTACGATATCGTTGTTGGGCGGGGGCGGGTTCTTTGCCGTTGCCTTTGACATGCATGGCCTGTTATCGCTGGAGGCGGCGTTGGAATTTGGGGCCGCGGCCTCTCTCGACCTGGGGGTGGCCAGCGGGTCGGTCAGCGTGATGGGGGGCGTTTATTATGGCATGAGCCTTAACAACGGGATACAGACCTCGGAGCTCAGCGGGTATGTGAAGATGAACGGGTCGCTGTCGGTACTCGGGTTGATCACGGCTTCGGTCGAATTCGATCTTACCCTGGCGGCGGATCTGAGCGGGAATAAGGTGACGCGGGTATGGGGGGAGGCGACGCTTACGATCCAGGTGTCGGTGTTCATGTTCTCGACGTCCGTTCAATTGCAGGTGGAGCGGGAGTTTGCAGGGGCCGATGCCGACCCGACTTTTGAGCAAATGGTGAGTCAGAATGACTGGCAAACGTATTGCGGTGCGTTTGCAGCGTAAAATAATACCATGTCACAGAAAATTATCGTCAGCACCCTGCCCTGGAAAGATTATACCAGGAACAAATGGATGCTATCCGCTTCCGTCAGCATTCAGCTGGATGCCGTTGCGGGCGCAAATTTGTCAGCATACCCCGATGTCCTGCATTGGCTGGACCGGTTGCAGGGCGCCGTCTTCTTTGTCCAATGGAACAATGACAAGCCGCAGGATGTCACGGTCACAAATACCTATTGGGACGCCGCACTGTATCAAAACCTCTTCTCGCCCAGCCTGGTCGTCAAACCATTCCAACTGCTCAACGTTTCGGGCATATCGCTCAAGTCCTATCCGGCTGGGCATATCCGGGACTTTATCCTGAATACCTACAATGAAGTCGGAAACCTGACGCCGGCGGCGCTCCCAACGGCGGGGTTCTATGTGAATCAGTACAAGAAGCTGGCGGATATCTCGAGAGTGCAGCTGGTAGCGAAACCGGCGGCCGCGTCCCGCGGCCCGCTTGCGCTTAAGGATATGGTGACGACGGGCCATCCGGGCAAGGTGCAGGCTGCCCGGCAGATCAGCCGGAATAAGGTGATACCGTTTTCCTCGCAGCCGAACCCGTCGCTCGATTTCGGCCAGTTCCACAATTATTTTGATCCGGGTCTGAATGCCGGACTGCACCCGCCGCCCGCGCCGCCCAAACCGGCGTTGGAATACCATGATATCCTGTCCATCATTATGGATTATCCCATCATCCAGCGAAAGCTCGGACTGGTGCTGGATTTCGAGCTGGCGGGTCCGCCGGCGGCGACAACCGGTTTCGTACGGATCATCCCCGCCAATCTTTCGTTCCAAAACGATCTCGCGTTGAGTACGCCGCCGACGGCATATGAGGCTACTTCCGCGGGGTTTTATATGGCTGCAAAGAGCGGCAGCACGATCGATAAGGGGATGCTGATGTTAAACAGCCCTAATTTTTCCGTGGTGGAGATCGATACCGAAGGATCGGCGATGAAGCTGACGGGCCATACGGACAGTGTGTATTTTTCAGTGGCGCAGACTTCGGTGAAGACTTCAAACAAACTGGCGCTGGCGCCGATGGTTGCTGAAAAGAAGGTGAATGGAAGGCCGCTGCCGAAACTGATGGCGGTCAACGGGCAGGAGGCGCCTGCGGCGGCGGCTCCGGAAGATGACGGCAGTGACCAGGGGTTGCCGGCGTTGCGGAGTGCCGGGATCGGGATCATTCGCAATGGATTGGCGGCGGAACTGGCGGGGAAATTCACCCGGATGAGCGGGTTGTATAAGAACCTGGTAAAGCCGGAAGCGGCAGTGAATAGTACGGTGTTGTACAATCGCGTGGGGGCTGGGAAGAGTGCGGCTGCGCCGGCGGATGTGGCCAGTGCCCGCGAGCTGGCGCCGGCACGGTTGCAGGAACTCCGGTCGGTGGTGCTGAATCCGAAGAATATACCCATGCCATCGGACACCTTGTATGCGGATGACCTGGTAAGAGGTTACCGGATCGATATTGGCTATGACACGGCACCGGGAACCTGGTATTCGCTCCACCAGCGGATCAACCAGTATGCATTTGCGCCCTTGCAGGGGTCGCCGCAGCCTGTCTCGTTGCCGTCCTCCCCCTATATTGACGAAGGTTGTATCCAGCTTTCCCTCACCCAGGACTCGAACGATCCGACCGGGGCGCAGAAGCTCAACGAGGTGATTGCCCGCTGGGAAGGATGGAGCCTGACAGTGCCCCGCCCCGGAAAATCGTTGAACAATACCGGAGACCCGGTCAGCAGCGATGCCGATGAACAAAAAAAATACCAGCTGGATGACTCGGTATCCTTCCGGCTGCAGGTGAATATGGCGCCGGCACCGAAGACCTTGCCCATGCTTCGGTTCGGCCGGTCCTATAGTGTGAAGATCCGTACGGTGGACCTCGCTGGCAACAGTCTGCCGGGCCAGACGGACCCGGAGAACAAATCGGGATCGGTCATCAGCGGGATCCGCTACCTGCGTTATGAGCCCCTGCCTGTCGCGGTATTGCGCGAGGGAAATGAGGTGGCGAGCGGCGGAACTCCGGGCGGAGACCGGGATGGCGAGTCGCTCGAGCTGATGGTCATCCGAAGCAATGTGAATGTGACGGCGGACCAATATGAGAAGAGTAATCCGACTACGGTTTATACCAACAATCAGCCTGCGGGTACGGTAAGCTGGCTACCGCAAGCGTTGCGGCATGTGCTGGCTCCGCCGGGATCGCAACTGCTGGCTGAGACGCACGGGATGTTCGATGCCGCATTCAAGGACCCGACGCAGGCCGCGTCCTTCTATCAATTCATCAGCAGCCGGGACAAGCCTACAGTCAATAATCCTGCCCAGGGCCGGGCGCAGGTATATCCCGTAACGCAGCAGCAGGTGGATATCGACTGGCTGGCCGATCCAATGGCTGCCGGGGTTATCCTAACGATGGAGAGCGCGACGAGCTTTGAGACGCCGTGGCAAAAAGGCGCCAGTCATCAATTCAGCTTCTATTTCGACGAGGAAGTGACTAACGCTAACGCGGGCACCGCCTATAGTGTGGACCAATGGAAAACGCCACGGTCCTTCCGCATCATCCTGGTGGAGGGGAATGCGGCGCCGGTTTGGAATGCCTCAAGCCGCAGCTTTACGATCGCGTTGCCAAAATCGGCGCAGGTACAGATCAACTATGCTTGCTTTTGGCGGCCCGATGACTTGCCCGCCGTCTCGGGGATGCATGCCTGTGTCAACAAGACCGGGGTCGGGACGCAGGCGGCGCAGCTGGCGTTAAAAGGATTGCACTGGATGTTCAGTCCGTGGCGGACGATCCGGCTGGTCCATGCGGTTCAGCAGCCGCTGAAGGCGCCGCAGTTTGGGAACAATGTGAGCCAGATCACGCGGGATTACGGGAATACGTTTATCTATATCACCACGCGCTTTTCGGTGCATGGAAGCAGCACCGATAAAGTCGATATCAGCGCCAACTGGACGGAGTGGACGGATGATCTGACCGGAAGCGGGCCAAGGCAGGTGACCAATGCCACGCATGTGGATACGATCCAGGTTGCCTATACGGATGCGGTGATCGACTGTGTCATTGCCGCGAGGATCGGGGCCAGCGGTCCAAAGGTAACGCTGAAAGGTCCGATCTACCAGGCATTCGGCGATACCCGGCATCGGACGATCGACTATATGCCGGTGGCCACGACAAGATATCGTGAGTATTTTGCCGGGCTGGTCGCGGCGGCTGCGGTGACCAAGCAGGCATTCCCGCTGACCCAGGCGGGGCCGGCGGTATCGCTGAATATCCTTAGCTCCGCACGGCCCGCGGTGCCGGCGGTCGAATACCTGCTGCCGAGCTTCAGCTGGGGTACCACTACCAAAGGCAATACGATCACGCATATCCGCACCGGGAATATCCGGGTATATGTGAAACGCCCCTGGTATAGCAGCGGGGATGACGAACGGCTGGGTGTGGTGCTGGCGCCGAAAGGCGCCAATATCGGGGGGGCGCCCTCGCTTGCGCGGTACTGTACGATATGGGGCATGGACCCTGTGTTCGCGGCACCGGCTTTGAATAACAGCAATTATCCGACGCGGGACAATTTCCCTTATGCAGCGGATTACGATACGGTTCGGTTGGCGGAGGATAACAATACGATGGTGGACGTCGCTGCTTATGCCGTGAACTATGACCCCGATAAGCAGCTGTACTTTTTCGATATCGCCGTCAATATCGGGTCGGCTTATTTTCCTTTTGTCAAGCTGACGCTGGTACGGTACCAGCGCAATTCGCTGCGCATCAGCGGGACGGATGTCTGTCTCAGCAAGTTGGTCAGCGCGGACTGGATGCAGGTAGTGCCGGCTCGGGAGACATCGATCATCCTGAATCCGGGGAAGAGCAATTTTACGGTTACGCTTACTGGGGTGGCTCCTTTTGGAACGGGTAATTCGCGGTACCTGATGGCGGACAATGAAGGTACGCGGACAAGGATCCGGGTGCAGGTGCAGAATGCGGTCATCCCGAAGTCTGAGGACACATTGATCGCGATCGACGCACCGGGACCGGGGACAGCATTGTGGGAGAAGGATTTTGATATTTCGCTGTCGGCGATGAAGAACGGGCAGATACAATTTTCGACGGCCGTGCAGCTGGACCGGCAGTGGGCAGGGAAGCCGTATCGGGTGATGATCAGTGAATATGAGTTGCATCAATTCGATCCGTTAAGGACGGTGCAGTTGACGAAGATCGGGCAGCCGAGGAATAATCAGCCGCTGGAATGGAGCGAGAGGTTGGTTTTTATGGATATGTATGAGGTGAATGGAGGGGTGTAGCTACGGTTTGTCACGGCCCACGAAGCGGTTGTCCCCCGTCAGGAACCCGATCGCCCGCCGGATATTTTTGCTAAGGCTCTCAGGGGTCTTCAAAGCGGCAATATACCGCAGGATCTCCTTTTTCCGGGATGCAGGCAGGCCGTCAAAGATTTTTTTCGCTTCCTTATTCTCATGAAGCGCTTTTGCAAATGCAGGATGAGGTCGGATCGTCCTGTCCTCCGGATCGTGTTGGATCGTGATGTCAATGATCTCTCCCAGCCGCTTTGGGGAGTCCTTGAGCATCGTTGTATTGATGTAGAGTCTCCAGTCCCCGCTGTATTTTACCAATGTCTGCTTATAGGGTTTTCGGTTGACGGAGCCGCAAACCGCAATGTGCCCTTTGTCCTTACCCGATTGCCTGAATATTTCTTCTAGTATTTTCACGGGCACGTAGACGAAGGGATTGATCCCGATGAGTTCGATCCTTGCCTTGAATTTCTGCGCTTTCATAGACCCAAGAGTTACCTGATAGGCGAAGTTAAAAAATTCTCGCGACCGGCGGTGGCCCTGTTAGCCGGCGTAAATAAGTTTGTTTCTAATAACACAAATTCTTACCTATTTTTGCATTTCTCCTTAGCTACAATTCCCAGCCATTTCTGGTCAAAATAAGCGGTGACATGCCGGCATGCAACCGCTTACCTTGAAACTATCAGGTGGAAGTAGCTATGTTTAGTTGAAATGAATTTTAAATACCTATCACTATGAAAAGAGATTTGTATAAAACTGAAACCGCTGATTATGAAGCCCTGGTCAGGAAAATTTCAGGCAGTTATGCTACAGCCCAGACTAAAACCGTCAATGCTGTAAACGCTAATTTGCTCGAGGCTTATTGGGAGATAGGAAAGTATATCGTTGAATTTGAGCAAAATGGAAGTGCAAAGGCGGAATATGGGAAGAAATTGCTCGAAAACCTTTCCAAAGATCTTTCTTTGATGCATGGGAAAGGGTTTAGTCTTAGTAATCTAAAGAGAATGAGGCAGTTATATGGTGTTTATCCAATTGGTGCGAAACCTTCGCACCAATTGAGCTGGTCGCACTATATAGAGCTTTTAAAGATTGATAACCCCCTGGAGCGTAATTTTTATGAAAAGCAGGCAATTCTTGAAAATTGGTCGATTCCGGAATTAGTAAGGCAAAAAAAGACATCACTTTTTCTTCGGCTGGCTGCTTCAAAGGATAAGGGCGGCATTGTGAAGCTATCTCAGAAAGGGCAAATTGTACAACAGCCTGCTGATATATTTCGAGAACCATATATACTTGACTTTTTGAAGATCCCCGAACCCTATCATTTGTCGGAAGCTGATTTAGAAACTCGTCTTCTAAATAACTTGCAAAACTTTTTACTTGAATTGGGAAAGGGTTTTGCCTTTATTGGAAGACAATATCGAATTACGCTGGGTAACCGGCATCATCGGGTTGATCTGGTCTTCTACCACCGGATATTAAAATGTTTTGTGCTAATTGATCTTAAAAGGCAGGAAGCGGGATATGAAGACATTGGCCAAATGAATATGTACTTAGGATATTTTGAGGCTGAGGAAAATACGGAGGGCGATAACCCGCCTATCGGAATTATACTTGCCAGGGAAAAGGACGAGTTGCTAATCGAATACGCTGTTCATGGCATGTCCGCCCAATTATTTGTACAGAAGTATCAATTATATCTTCCTAATGAGGCAGAGTTGCGAAGGGAGATTGAAAGGGTTTATGAGCAAGGGGAAAACAATAGTGATTATAATCCTTGATTGGAGCATTTTTATTTCAATCTGAGAGCAAGTAGTATAAAAGACATAGGGAGAAGTACTAATTGGGGAGTTTTCGGTAGTTTACGGATCCCGCAATTAACAGCGCGACGCCGCTCATTCCCAGTGCTATAAAGGTACCGGTCCATTCAGGCTCCGTTTTTAAGGTTAGCGCCCTTGGAAGATTGACTATCCATACCCACAAGAAAAACATCAGCGCCAGCAGAAGGGTTGCCAGGCGAACGTATTTCCGGATCAGCATGGCAACAAACGCACTGACAAAAGCAATGGGAACCAGGTAGGCCCAGAATACGGGAAAGGGTATCCAGCCCGGTATCCAGGTGATAACATATTTTTCATAAATAATGTGCACCACTCCGAACACAAACAGCCCGGTTGCAAACAGGTAATACCCGATCGAAACAAAGCCCGCTCCCAATAAAACGATAAGGCCGCTCATTAACGATAACAGTTCAAATGTCCCTGTCCAATCGCCGCCATCCCCGACATTCTTAACCAACCCCGGAATATGAACCATAAGCACCATTGCCAAAAAATAACATGTCGACAAAATTGCCCCGAACTTGATAAATTTATTTGTGAGAATTACTAATCCGGATCCCACCAGAATAGTCCCGCTCAGATAGGCAAGAACCGCTTCACCCGGAAATGCCAGGGCCGGCGGCAGAAATCCCGATGGGAAATGTCCGGTGACCAGGTGAACTGTGCCGATGCCTATTATAGAAATGGCCAAAAACACGCGGCCAACTTTCAGCCAAATAGCCGTTATCATTATCAGGTTCTTGTTCTTTAAAAGTATGAAAATACTGCCAACTATTTTTTCCGTGCGTTCGGAAAAAGATCGACCGGCACGACACTCATCTGCTGCAGGAAACCCAGCCTGTCCGTCTGGACCCAGGCACGGACAATTTTATTGTCCTTGAAAAGGAATATTCCTATCCCATCATTAGTAATGCTTTTGTTGGTGGCCGGTATACCCCTGAAAACCCCTTTATTCGTGCCGATCCATGAATGCCGCGCGACTACTTCATCCCCCTCTCCTATCAGGTCGTCGACCTTCCACTGAATATCGGGGAACGACTCGACGAGCGGCTTAATGGTATGTTCAAAGCCATCCGGGCCTTTGGCGCCCCCCTCTCCGGAAAAATTGTCGGCTACGATTTCTCTCAACAGTCCGTAATTCCTTTTGTTCAGGCAGTCTTCATATAGCCTGCGAACCGTTTCCTTGTTTTGTTTGGTGTTCATAATAGCCCCCCAATGATCACTCATAAACATGCCAGATCCGATCACTATGCACAACGTATACATTTTAATCATAATGTGTATTTTTGTAATCCTAAATTACCGGCGGAAGGCAAGCCGGAATTGCAAAAAATCATTGATCTGAAAGTCGCAGGGGTTGGTTATAACTTCTCGGTTCCGGCATCCCTTTCCCTTCAGTTAATAATTTGAATAAACTTCCATCGATATACTGACCCCAGGCACCGGAACAGCCGCCGTAACATTCAATACCGGGAACTAGTCCGAAGTGGGTAAAATCGATTTTAGTCTTGTTGCCCTGGGTAGATATTTCAAAACAAATTTTAGTGTTTGTCCATTCTTGCTTGTTTTTAACAAAATTTAGTTTGCTGTCAGTAACAAGCCATACTACTTTTTTGTCGGGAATAACCTCAATTAGTTTTTGCGTTGACACATGGACATCGTCAAAGCGAACGGTAAATTCGTCATTCAATTCTTTTGAACTGCCTTCCAAATTCTCCGTCCACCATTTTGTTACGTCGTTGATAGCTTTGAATGCTTCTTTTGCGGTTGCATTAACCGTAATGCTTACCGTATAATCTTGCTTTTTCATTTTATTACTGTTTTTTTGAGATCAATCGACAATACCGCGCCGCCGATAGCGCCGCCTGCTCCGTAGATGACTGCGTTCTTGTTCTTTAAAAGCATAGTTGTTTATCTAAATTGGGTTATACAGTGAAATCTATTTAGTCAGACAAAACTAAGATCTTAATTTCGTAGCGTCAGGGTGTAAAATGGACTTTTTAGCGGGGGGATTTGGACAGACTAATCATATATCTTTGTTCAAATATTCTACCATGAAAAATGTAACGATCGTTGTTCCAAACGGGTACGCCGACCCAAGCAGTATAATGGGGTCATTTGAAATCCTGAACAGGGCAAATGAATATTGGCAAAAGATGGGACACAAATCGAAGATCGAAATCCAAATAGCCGGTTTTGTCACGGAACTAAAACCGGATGTCGGCTTCTTTTCGATCTATCCTGAAAATATCCGGGAAATTATAATGACCGACCTGGTGATCATCCCTTCCGTTGGTGATTATTATAATAACACCATTGAAAAGAATGCACCGCTTATCGCCTGGATCAGGGAGCAATACAAAAATGGCGCTGAAGTGGCAAGTATTTGCACAGGCGCCTTCTTGCTGGCCGCTACCGGTTTGCTGGAAGGAAAGACCTGCTCCACTCATTGGGTTGCGGAAGCTGATTTCAAGCGGTTATTCCCAAACATCAATCTTAACACCGAAAAATTGCTTACATCGGAGAAGGGAATATATACCAACGGCGGCTCCTATTCTTTTTTGCACCTCATACTTTTATTAGTAGAAAAATACTTCGACAGGCAAACCGCCATCGTCTGTTCAAAAATGTATCAAATTGATATGGACAGAACCTCGCAATCGCCTTTTATTATTTTTCAAACGCAGAAGAACCATGGCGACGAATTGGTTTGCAAAGCCCAAACTTATATTGAAGAAAATCTGAGCGAAAAAATTTCTTTTGAAGACCTGGCCTCAAAACTGGCGATCAGCAGGCGAAATTTCGACAGACGCTTTATTAAAGCCGTCGGAAATACCCCGGTAGAATATTTGCAGCGGGTAAAAGTGGAGGTGGCAAAAAGTTCCCTGGAGAAAGGCAGGAAAAGCATTTTTGAGGTGATGTATGAAGTAGGTTATTCGGATGACAAGGCGTTCAGGGAAGTCTTTAAGAGAATAACAGGTTTGTCCCCTTTGGACTACAGGGCGAAGTTTACCCGGCAGGCCGTTCCGGCATAGGGAGGGTCACCCGGCATCTATTACTCGTTCACTTTCATGACAGAATAAAGATTCATCCCTTCCCGAAGCAGCTTGATCTTCCCCTGTTCAGCTACCAGCCGCCCCATATATAGCTGTTTGTAAGGCTTGCCATTCCACAGACAATCTACTTCATACTCTGCAAAAACCTGATCGGGTGTTTCTATATAGTACTTAATATTGATGAACCTGAAATCCGGGGCCATTTTTAGAATGCCGGCTATCATGTTCTTAATATTTTCCGTTCCCTCGCTCCGCCAGGCCACGCCTAGCGAGCCCAAATAGGGGAGTTCAATTGCGCCATCTGCCGAAAATAGAGCCGCCGCTGCAGCCGGGTTCTGAACATTGCTGTGATAAGCCTGCATTAATTCTTTCGCTGTTTTCATTGCTTTATTATTTTATTACAACAAATCTCCACCCATTGTGCATCATCAGCATTGATATTTGATAAATAAAAAAGTGACAAATGTCACATGGTCAGGGCTTTTTCGCTGCCTTGTGCCTGATCCGGCTTAGGGTTTCGCGCGTAATACCAAGATAGGAAGCGATCATGTTTTGAGGTACCCTGGCGGCAAAGGAAGGATACCGCTGGATAAAATTCGCATATTTCTCTTCGACTGGAATGCTGATTGCATCGTGAATGCGCTTTTGCGACGCGACAAAACTACGGTCGATAATAGCATTTACCATGTCATTGAATACCGGTATTTCCTTGCAAATAGTCTCAAACTTCTGCTTTTCAATCAGAACTATCTCACTATTCTCGATCGCATCGATATTGAAACGGGACGGTTGACCGGATAGCAGGGATTCCCTGTCACCGGTCCACCAGTTTTCCATCGCAAAGGCGATCACATGTTCAACCCCTTTTTCGTCAACAGAATAGGTTCTGACCAATCCCTTTGAGACAAAGGCGTGGTTCTTCCAGATATCTCCCTCCTGTAACAAGTACTGTTTTTTGCGTAATTTTTTCACCACAGCATTGGAATAGATCCGCTCGTGCTGTTCTTCCGTGAGGGGTATTTTGCTGTCCAAATAGCTCTTAAATACTTCGTACACAACGGTTTTTGGAAACCAATATAATAAAACCCCGTGACAATTTGCCAGGAAAAGAAGCAATCATATTCTTCGGAACTTCTATATTTGGGTTATATGGGCGGCGCCAGGCAGCAAAAAATAAACAAGGAAATTCCATACTTGCCTGATTTAGTCAGCTTTTACAATCATGTCAAAGCAAAACCTCCGCTACATAAAGATTTTGATATCAGGGAAATCGACCCGGAAGTGTTAAAGTCATACGACTACGTCGCTAAACCTTTCCGCCATTCTTTTTACTGCATTACGCTGTTTTTGGAAGGCGAAGTAAACCTCAACGCCGGATTCTGGAAAACAAGACTTACTAAACCGGCCTTATATTTCAAAACGCCCTGTCAGGTCGTTTCCTGGGAAAAACCTTCACGTTGGCTTAAAGAATATTTTATAGTTTTCACTGAAAGTTTTATGCTCAGTCATAAAGCACTTGCCGACATCATATTTGATCTACCTTTTTTTCAACTAGAAAAGGCAATTCCGTTTGAAATTGACGCCGTTGAAGTCGAACTGCTTACTGACCTGTATAGAAAGATTTTGAGCGAGTACAGGTCTGACAGGGCCGACAAGTTTGAACTTATTGTTTCTTATACTCACATCCTTTTGGTTCATGTACGAAGAATGTATTTAAGATATGCTGAAACAGATAAAGCGCTTTTAACGCATATTCACGAGCGTGAAAATATATTGATTGAACGGTATCGTTCTTTGATACGACAAAATATATTGAGGGGCAACATTGATAAACGAAATTTTACTATAAAACAACTTGCCTCACAATTATCAACTCACCCCAATCACTTAAATGCGGTTATAAAGCGGCAAAAGCAAAAAACAGCCATTGCATTTATGCATGAGCAAATTTCTCACGAGGCGCAATCGTTGCTGAGTCAGACAGGACTGACCCTCAAGGAAATTGCATTTAAACTTGGCTTCGCCGACTCTTCTCATTTCAGCCATTTCTTCAAAAAACACACAGGGACAACTCCGGCAGCCTATCGCAAAGAGAAAAATCGTTAAATATTGCACCAAGTGCTTTAATTTTTACACTAATCACTTTGTTTTTTACAATTTATTTTACCGTATGTTAAGGAGATTTACCATCCAGGCAAAGTACCGGCAAAATACTCCTATTCTTTAACTATAAAGGGTAAATAAAATGATTAAGAACATCGTTCTTGTACATGGTGCCTGGGCTGACGGCTCCGGCTGGGAAAGCGTTCACAATATCCTGACGGAAAAAGGGTTTAATGTCACTGCAGTCCCCAATCCCAATACCAGTCTTGCGGATGATGCAAATATCACAACAGCGGTCTTGTCGCAGCAAAATGGTCCTGCTGCGAAAGCCAGGTTTATGGCAGATTCACAGGTGCCGGTAGGTCTTGCAGCTTTCAGTTCTGACCTGACGGCTGCCGCATGGAAAGCGAAGAAGAGCTGGTATATCGTAGCCACAGAAGACAAAATGATACCACCGGATGTAGAACGTAGCATGGCAAAAAGAGCAAATGCCGTAGTGACTGAAATAAAAGCCAGTCATGCCGTTTATATCAGCCACGCAGCAGAGGTCGCCAGGGTAATCGAACAGGCCGCCGCTAGTGCCTGATTGAAAAAAACATCACACTAAAAAAAATGACAACTCAACAGGTAAAAGAGGCTTCTATTGGAAATTGGGAAAGTATCGCAGTAGAAGTACGACCAGGCAATAATAAAAATGCCGATGGCACATTGAAGCCGTTCTATTTGAAAAGAAGCTTTACGCTCCATCATGATGACAAGTTTGAGCTTGTTGTAACAAATTTCGCTGACCCGTTTGGCGGCGCGCCTATGGCAAAAATGTCTATCAGGGGACATATTGAATGGCGAGGCGAGCATCCAATAGCCCGGGGAGCGCAAAAAGTGGATTTCTCTGCCGATGAAGAATATATCGTGACGCCTCTCCTACAGGGTTTTGCGGACGTGCTGAACCAATACACTAAAGGCTTTAACGAATGGAAAATTGGGGAACCTCAAAGCATTTTCAAAAAAGCATTTCCGCCTTTTCGCCTCGCAGAGGGGAAGATATTCAAAGAATATGACCTCATTCACGTTTTGGACGGAATGATGTTTTGGGGTGCGAGAAATGTTGACGGACGCGGTTTTGACACAGAAGAAAACAGGCCGACCAACCTGCAAATTCCTATGATAAAGCGGTAAATATTCCCATCAAAAAGTTTCTTTTTGCGCAATAATCGCTTTTAAGAAAAGTCTTGAGGATTTTAAAACCAAGTCGATTTTCCTGATGGAGCACTCCATAACAGGCTTGTGCTTATTTCAAGCTAAAGCTTAAGGAGTTGGTATGTTACATGTATTGGTTAATCTGGCCCATGGTCAGATCCCGGTCAAATAACTTATACAAGCGAATCGGATTATCCAATGCCTAATTATAAGGCGAAAATCTTCTCATTTGATCTGCTTTTGGATTGAGCGCCCACCAGCAGCCGATTTGCCGGTCCTGGAACCTGGCGCCAAAATCATATTCCGGCAAACTGGTCCCATCGCTGAATTAATTCTTCACTCTGTAATTCCTTCCCGTTGAACCGGGTCTTGTTCTCGAAGTAAATGAAAATCTCATTTTGTTTTATCGCTTTCAAGAAACCATTTCGAGTAAATTGCCATGTCGAATTATACAGAATAACCTCCTTGCTCCTTTGCGAAAAGGGCGGAAACTAGTTTTGCATTGCTATCATACACAGACCGAGTAATGCTAATAGTTTGCAGAGATGCCATTGAATGCGCCTTATTATAAACACTATTGTGATTATTCTGGTCGTCCACTGGTGCCGGTCAATTAGCTATACTGCTTGCTACTATCTATGCCTCCCTGCCTTGAAAAGTTGGATGATCGGGCATAAGGTGGTTTTTACAACCTTCGGTCGAATGCTATTCAATTTCTCATTAACCACTCTTTTTTGTTTGTCCTTAGGTCTAATCTTAAGATCCCTTTCCTCATTCCTAAGTATAAAATGTCATTTTGTATGAAAACAGATTCTGGATACAAGTATCCATATGTACACCAAAATGGAGTGTCATATAAAATGACGTAGTGCCCATCAGGCATTATCTCAATAATATTATTGGAAGTCCCTACGACTAAGTGGGACTTGGAGTTTATTGCTACTCCTATCGGGGCATAGGGCAGTGTAAGAATTTTTTCTGCCCTCCACTTGTTTTTGTATTTTTTTACTTCGATCAAATTACCCACAGACAAATTCAGGTGGGCTAGTCCCTCAACGGCATATATTTTATTATCATGTATGATGAATTGCACTACTTGATGGTCAGATACTTTGTAGCCTTTCTTTCCATCCTTGGAATACCAAAGAATATATCCGCCCCATTCACCCTTGTTGATACCAATCAAATAGCCATTGTCAACCTCTAAAATCCTCTTTCCCTTACATAAAAGTAACTTTTCAGCCTTCCATAGTCTGTTTCTTACCACTGACGGTATTGAGTCTCCTGGCACTTGCTCTCTGGCAAAAGGCTCAAAGGTATTGATAGCATAAATTCGACCGTCCTTTTGATACAAAGTCCAGCTGGTGGTATCCCATCCATAGGAATCGATTGTAGCCGAATCGGTAGGTATAGGGTAAATATGCCAGCTGTCCACTAGAATTGGAGTGACTACAGGTTGTTGTGCCATCAAATTGTGCCAGAAAGCGACCAGAAAGAAAAGAAGGAGACCTTTTAGCATGAGCATGATTTGTTTTTCAAAATGGCTTATTTGTTTTAATGGAGTAGATATCTGAAAACGCTTTACCTATCTCACATTCCAACAAATACAGTAATCAACGTTAGAATATCATTTCCAAATTGGGATAATAGTGCCCGAAGGCAATATTATCGAAAAATTATTTCGCACTGCTATAGTGGAGTTAATCCACTGCATTAAACTAGCAGTTGACAATAATAATTGGAATCATTCTGTTACCTATTCTTTTCAATTTTATAAAGGATTATTTAACCTCGCTAACTGTATTTATTTGATCTTATTCCCCGTAACCAATCGCCCGTTTTGATGAAGTATCAGCTTTTCCACCTTATGATCTGGGCCTTTTATAAATTCAACCTGGGCATCGACGACCTTAAGGAAGAAGAGATTTTCCTTTTCCGCGAACAATTCGACTTTGCCCTGGCCGGTGGCCTGGCTCATGCCTCAGGCGGCTTTATCTCGATAAGAAATTTCCCGGGAGCCGCAGGCCTTCTTCGTTGGTCAGGACTTTGAGCATGACCCTTTGAAGTCCCTTGGGAATCAGGTCCATTTCCGGCCGGGTAAGCGGCTGAAGCAATTCAATAAATTCATCGTCGTCATCGTAATATCCAAACTGCAACACCCATCTGTCTTCAGATAGTAACCGGAGCGCCATCTCCTTGTCTTCTTCATAGACATGGACTTTTATGACTGACCACTCTTCGTCGTCCTGCGCTTCAAAGTGAACTTCGACACTATTCTTATTGAGTACCTCTGTTACGATTTTCTCCACCAGGGACCCGGGATGTTGCCGCACCAGTTCTTCGTATGTCATATTGTTGGCCATAGATGTCGCAAAGATAGCGAGCGCCGGGAACAGCGCAAGGCGTTGGGGATTAAATTATACCTGTTTGGGTGCGCCAGGCTGGGCGCAGCCCGCTCGATATAGCAGTCCTCCGGCGATCTCTAACGAGGGCTCTTATTGGGCGTTTATGACCTATTCGTGGCTTAAAAATGATTGATTTGCTCAACGGCTGGAATTTAAGTAAATTTATTTACAACATTATGCTCAAAAGCTATTTTAAGACCGCGCTGCGCAATATGATGAGAAATAAAACTTTCTCGGTCATCAATATTTGTGGATTAGGGCTTGGAATTGCATGCAGCCTCTTTATTTACTTGTGGGTGCAGGATGAGAGCCGCTACGATGATTTTCATGCAAACGGCAAGCGGCTGTATAAAGTAATTGTAAATAATAAGGAGAAATCCGGAAGCATATCAGGCAGCGCGGAATATTCTCCCGGACTGCTGGCTGAAGCCCTCAAAAAAGAAATTCCTGAAGTTGAATATGCCGCAATGGTGGCATGGGAGGATGATCTCTTGTTTACAGTCAACGAAAAAAGTGCTAAGGAAAACGGACGCTATGCAAGCCCTGATTTTTTTGAAATGTTCAGTTTCCCATTATCACAGGGAGATGCAAAAACAGCATTGTCATCGCCTGACAATATCGTTATTTCGCAAAAGCTGGCAGATAACTATTTCGGTAAGGAAAGTCCTATTGGCAAAACTGTTCGCATAGATGATAAAAGAAATTATATTGTCAGTGGGGTGGTAGCCAATGTGCCTGAACAGTCTTCTATCAAATTCGACTTTATGCTGCCCATCCAACACTTCTTTGATGATAACCAATGGCTCGTTTCCGGGTGGGGACATTACGGGCCAGCAACTTATGTAATGCTGCGTTCAAATGCATCATTCAAAAATGTAAATGCTAAGATCAGGGATTTTATTACACAACATGATGAACGGGAAAGTGATAAATCGCTTTCACTCCAATCATATAAAAGCATGTACCTCTATTCACGGTTTACAAACGGCATTGCGGATGGTGGAAGGATAGAATACGTAAGGCTTTTTTCAATTATCGGTGTTTTTATCCTGCTTATTGCGTGCATCAATTTTATGAACCTTGCAACGGCGAGAAGTGTAAAACGCGCAAAGGAAATAGGTGTACGTAAGGTGGTAGGGGCAGCAAAAAGTGGGTTGTTCGGCCAATTTTTATTAGAGGCTTTGGTAACAACATCTTTGGCTGTCGTGGTGTCTGTTGTTTTGGTAAAATCATTGCTGCCCGCTTTTAATTCTATTACAGAAAAACATTTAGCGTTGCATATTTTTGACCCCTTTTTTATTTTGGTGTTGTTTTGTCTAACGATTGCAACAGGCTTTATCGCGGGCAGCTATCCTGCGTTATTTCTTTCATCGCTCAACCCGCTTACCGTCTTAAAAGGTTCGCTTAAATTCAAGCACAGCGATGTTATTTTTCGCAAAGGGCTGGTTGTTTTTCAGTTTACATTATCTGTCATTCTAATTGTATGCACTGCTATCGTTTATAAACAGATGAAGTATGTCCAGACAAGAAATTTAGGACTTGACCGAAGCAATATCATTTACATCCCGTTAGAAGGCGACCTCGCTAAAAACTATCACGTTTTTAAGAGTGAGGTTATGGCAACCGGGCTTATCCGGAATATTTCGCAATGCACTACCATCCCAACAAATGTGCACACGTGGTCATACGGTTATAGCTGGAGCGGAAAGGACCCGAATGAAAAGATAAAATTTATGGAAATTCATGTCGGCTATGATTTTATCAAAACAATGAAAATACAGTTGAGTGCAGGTCGGGATTTTTCTTTTGAGTATGGCGCCGACACGAGCAATTTTATTATAAACGAAGAAGCCGCAAAGACGATGAAGATGGGACACCCCCTGGGCGAAACAATTTCTCAACAATCAAATGGGAAAATCATCGGGGTAATAAACAATTTTCATGCCCGTTCACTTCACGATCCTATTGAACCGCTGATCATAAGCCTGCGGGAAAAGCCTGAGAGCGGAGTCGCTATCATTAGGGCAGAGCCTGGCAGAACAAAGCAGGTTTTGGCTACCTTGGAAACTGCTTATAAAAAATTCAATACAAAATATCCTTTTGAATTCAGTTTCGCAGATGACCATTTTGCGCACCAATACCACAGCGAAATGATGGTGGGGCAGCTTGCGGATATTTTTGCTTTCATCGCTGTTTTTATCTCGTGCATGGGCTTATTCGGCTTGTCGATGTTCATGGCTGAGCAGCGTACTAAAGAGATAGGCATACGCAAAGTCGTGGGCGCTTCGGTCGCACGAATTGTGGTCATGCTTTCAAAGGATTTTTTACTCCTTGTGATCCTCGCTTTTTTCATCGCTGCACCTTTTGCATGGTGGGCAATGAATAAATGGCTGCAGGGTTTTGCCTACAAGACAGATATTGGCTGGATAGCGTTTGCATTATCAGGTTTTGCAGCAATTGCTATTGCGCTTGCCACTATTAGTTTTCAGTCAGTCAAAGCAGCAGTAGTAAATCCGGTGAAGAGCTTGAGAACGGAATGAGTAAATAGAACATTTGCCCGTAAATATGTACGCCTATTTTATGCCATAACTCCCGTTCCATGAATCAAAAAATACCGATCAACCGAAAGAGAGTCCCGGCCATGCTTGTCATATCGATCCTCCTTTCTCTTGGCTTTGGACATTTGATTTTTTTTCCTGATGAGAGATCGATCATTGGGTCTTTCAATAGGGGATTTTTTGCGATTGTTGAACCGGTATTGCTTTTTTATGTGGTCATCACGTTTGCTGATTTCATGAAAACGAAATTTGACAAAAATGCCGGATTCGAAATCACCGAAACCGGCATCTTTGATAACCTAAGCATATTTTCCTGCGGTGAGATTCGCTGGATGGACATCTCGACGGTGGAGATGGTAAAAATGTTAGAAGTGAATGTCCTGGTTATCAAAGTGCGTAATCCCCATCAATTCCTGACCGGTAAAAACGCAATAACGAGGTACATACTAAAGCGATATATCAAAAAATGGGGAAGCCCCATTGTGGTTTCCGAAAAAAGGGTCAACTACAACCTCAATGAACTCAAAGCCACCATTCAGGCCTGTCTTCCGCCTTCGCTCGCCTAAAAACACCCTATCACTGGCCAAATGGAATCAATATCCAAGAAAAACCGGATCCCCTGGGGGGATGGAAGGGGGAAAATTTGACAAATGGTTATAACAATGGCCTTGTAAATCAATTATTTACAAGGCCATTAAGTACGCCCTCAGAGATTGCCTCCGGCGTTCCACCTCAGCAGCCCAAGGGGCTAGGCGAGCAGTTTGAGGCCTTCGGCCACATACTTCTTTACCTGCTTGTCGGCGCTGACGAACGTATAATCGTTACGCATTGCCTGCCAGATCAGCATGCGATCGAAAGGATCTTTGTGGTGGGTGGACTGCAGCAGATGATAGGTGCTGGCGTCTTCCGGCGAAAGGTTTTTGATCTCAAATCCCATTTGCTTGCAGGCTTCGGGCAGATCGGCCGGTGAAAAGCCGATGAGGCTGAGTTTCCCCAGCGAGGATTTGAGTGATATTTCCCAAAAGCTGACAGCGCTAATCACGATCCGGTTATCCGGGTCGACAATGGCTGCCCTGATTCGCGGGGAGAGTTTTTTAGTCTCGGCGAGCGTCCATAGCATATAGTGTGTATCGAGCAGGCAAGTCATAAGCCTAACAGTTCTTCGGCGGTCATTTTGAAATCAGGGCCAAATTTGACTTTTCCCTTGCCTTCGAGGATCCCGATCTTGCGCTTACTCTTTTTTTCTGCCGGCTTGGGCACCAGGCAGGCAACGACTTGCTTGTTCTTTCCAAAGGAGATGCCGATTTCCTCTCCGGCCTGAACCGATTTCAGGGCCTGGGAAAAATGGGTTTTAAATTCTCCGACGCTCATAATTTTCATGAGATGCTGTTTGATGCAAAGATACGGTTTTCTTGACAAGTTGACAAGGAAAGTTTGTGATGCTTTTAGTCTTAAATTTAGGCATGGAAAAGCCCATTTTCTGTCTCGTGGTGGCTGTGGCGCTTTCGGTTACCCAATTGCAAGCGCCCCTCTGTAGGGGGAACGTCGGCAATTTCCGGCTTAGGAAATGTTTGTTCGGTCATGGATCAAATGCCATTTGATCAGATCCGTAGCCATGCATTGCGCAAGATGAATCTGCAAATTCTCGCAAATATTTTGAACGTCGATTATTGCTTCTTCTGGAATCTTGGTTGCATGGTACAGCGTAGTACTATAACCCAGATTCAACAACCCCTTTCTAAGTTCAATATGCTTCTCCAAGACATCGTACGTTACTATTGCAGCCATAAGAATAATTTTGTACTCACCCTGGGTTGCGGTCTGAGCGCCTCAATTAAGCAATATTGCTTTTATTCCTTGGAAGCGATTCTTGAAGAAATGTTTGACGATCTGTTACGGTTCGTTTTTCCGAACACTGATCAAATCTTCAATATTGAAAAGGGGTTCGATATACTTAGCGACCATCTTTTCGACATCTGGAGAGAGTAGCCCCTTTTTGGGAGGGTGAGATAATACACCTTGCCCTGGTAAGAGTATTTGAGCCTTCTTCGAGTGCTGAGTTCCTGGAACGCAACCGTTCCTGCAGCGTTTTTTTCTTATATTTCATATGTTCCGGCCTTGGGAAGACCGGGGCATTTCATGCCCATTATGCCAATCGGTACAACTTGTACCAATTGGCACCTTTTTCGGGAATTTAGAAAAAAAGGAGGGGTCCCTTTATGAGACCCCTCCCGATCTTAGATTGTGGAAAACCGGAGAGTTAGAACAAGTTCACGGGATGAGATTGCCTCCGGCCTCCCGGTCCTCCGGCGATCTCTGCCAGGTGCTCTTACCCAAAGCCTTCATCCCGCTGCGCGGGATGGGGCATTTAAGTTTGTCCGCTTATGAAAGCTTCGCTTTCACCGCTACCAAACTAAAATGCCCTCCGGACTTCGTCCGGAAGGCATTTGTGCGCGGGATGAGATTCGAACTCACACGCCCTTTCGAGCGCTACCACCTCAAAGTAGTGCGTCTACCAATTTCGCCACCCACGCATAGGCTGCCAAAATTTTAAGGTGGCTGCAAAAATAGCGTTTTCGATCAAATTTTCAGCGGGGTAGATCGGGTAAAGTCCGTTTTTTCTGAAAATTTATACCGGCAGGACAGGCTTATTTCCCGCCGGATGGCCCTATTACCGGGCGCCACGGCCTTATTTCCGCAGCACGATCCGGAAAGTAGTCCCCTTACCCAACTCGGACTGACGGACAAAAAGCTGGCCTTTATGGTATTGTTCGATGATCCGTTTGGACAAACTCAGACCCAGGCCCCAACCCCTTTTTTTGGTGGTAAAGCCCGGTTTAAAGACTTTTTGGAGGTTCCGGGCAGCGATGCCCTTGCCGGTGTCGGTCACATCGATCAGGATTTCCTTCTCATGGTCCTGGATGGCAATGGTAATCGAACCCTTTCCATCCATGGCGTCGAGAGCATTCTTTAGCAGATTCTCGATCACCCAATCGAATAACGGGCCTGAGATCCGGGCGTTAGGACGGGCTTCATCAGGCCCATCCTGCCCTCCGCGGCCACCTTGTCCTCCGGGCCCGCCGGCCCCTCCGACCGTCCCTGCACCACCGGCTCCGCCAGCCCCAACGATTCCACCCGACCCCCCGCCTACCTGCAGGGAAAACTGTACCTTCCCGGTCGCCCTTTTGCGGATATATTCCATCATGCTGCTGATCTGGCCCACCAGGTCCCGTTCCTCGAGATGAGGCTGGCTGCCGATCTTGCCAAAGCGGTCGGATACGAGTTTCAACCTGTCGACATCCTTTTGTATCTCCTGCACCGTCCGGGGATCGGTATTGCTTTCTTTTAGCATTTCCACCCACCCTTCCAGCGAGGATACGGGCGTGCCCAACTGATGCGCCGTCTCTTTGGCCATACCCGCCCAAAGCTGATTTTGCGTGGCCTTATTGCGGATGGTGATGGAATACAGGGTGAAAAAGATGAACAGCGCTACAATGAACAGCTGGATCAGGGGATAATACCTTACTTCATCCAACAGGCTTGTGTGCCCGTAATAATAGCGGTTGGCGATATAGGGCATTTTGCTCACCGTGAATTCCAGGGGACGATTTTCAGTCTTGAACTTTTGTAGCTGGCGATAGAGATAGGCCTTATCCCGGCTGGCCTGGCCGGAGTCCAGGTTGAGATACTCGATTATGCTGTCCTGCTCATTGGTCTCTATGATGGGGATCGATTGTTGCCCGTTGCGGATCAGGTTGGGCAGGGTGAGATCCATCCCGGGATTGCTCAGGATAGCCTTGCTGGCGGCCACCCAGGTGGCCACTTTTTGTCGTTCGTCCATGGCGATCTTCCCGGCCAGGTATTGAGAATAGAAGATCGTGGCGCTTACGATCACAATGGCTATGAGCGCCAGGAGCGACCTCCAATTCAATAATGATCGAATCATAGACCGAATTTATAAAAACCATCCCACTAAAACCCTATTCCCTTATTTTTGGAAAATTATTTATAATCAGTGACGCCGACAACCGCTATTGTTATACTAAACTGGAACGGACGTAGTTTCCTGGAAAAATTCCTCCCTTTTGTAACGGCTACCATTTGCCCAGGTGCTGAAGTGATCATAGCGGACAATGCTTCCAGCGATGATTCGGTGGCGTTTGTAAAGGAACGCTATCCTCAGCTACGGGTCATTGAAATGGATAAAAACCGGGGGTTTGCCGGGGGTTACAATGAGGCGCTCCGGCAGGTGAACAGCGATTATTATGTGCTGCTGAATTCGGACGTGGAAGTGACGCCGGGATGGCTGGAGCCCGTCATCGGTTTAATGGAGAAGGATCCCTCTATCGCCGCCTGCCAGCCTAAGATCCTCATGTATGCCGACAAAGGATCTTTTGAATACGCCGGGGCTGCCGGCGGGTGGCTGGACTACCTGGGGTATCCCTTTGCCCGGGGACGGGTATTCGACGTCTGTGAGGAAGACATGGGGCAGTATGACCAGCCCGAGCCGATCTTTTGGGCCAGCGGCGCTGCTTTGTTCATCCGGAGCCGGTTGTTTCATGAACTGGGGGGGCTGGATACCTATTTCTTTGCTCACCAGGAAGAGATCGACCTGTGCTGGCGTCTTCAACTGGCCGGCTACAGCATTTACTCCTGCCCGAAATCAGTGGTTTATCATGTGGGCGGTGGCACTCTTCCAAAAGGAAACGAACGAAAGGTCTTCCTCAATTTTCGCAATAATCTTATCATGATGGCGAAAAACCTGCCCCGGGCCCAGTCAGCCTGGAAAATACCCTTCCGTTTCTTCCTGGATTCCATTTCGGCCTGGAAGTCGCTTTTTGCCGGGGAAGGCGTCTATTTCGCAGCCATCCTCGAAGCGCATCTGGCTTTTCTCAAATGGGTGGCTTTCAAGCAAAAACAAAGCATTTTCCCGCAAAAAAGAAAAGGGACACTCCACGGATGGTATGCGGGGAGCGTTGTCTGGCAATACTTTGTGGTCGGAAAGAAAACTTTTGCCGAAATTGTAAAGGGTAAACCTTGATTTTTTCAGACAAAGCCCTATTTTTGCAGGGCAATTAAATAGCTATGGATCAACCAATAATGGATCAGCCGATAGAATTGAAAGACCCTAAGTTGAAAGATTTCGCCAGCAATTGGGTCGATTCTTCCGTGTTTTTGTTCTACCTCGAAGTGTTTTGTATTATCGCAATGGTTGTAGGGATGTCCTACGGACTGTATACACATCGCTACAAAGGCAAGCCCACGGTGGAAGTTCCCGGTAATACGCTATATACACCCCAGTACAAATAGGAGTCAAATAATTTTTCCCGGAAAAAATTTTTCGGGGATTATACATTACCTTATTTTTGCAGCCCCTTTGAGAAAATGAGGGTAGTTCTTTCCATAAGATATTCAATGCGGAAGTAGCTCAGTTGGTAGAGCGCAACCTTGCCAAGGTTGAGGTCGCGGGTTCGAGCCTCGTCTTCCGCTCTGTAGATTCCATCGGTCTTTACCGGTGGAATTTTTTATTTACGCTATCTTTATAATAGAACGGTTGCCCGGGTGGCGGAACTGGTAGACGCGCAGGACTTAAAATCCTGTTTCCCGCAACGGAAGTACGGGTTCGATTCCCGTCTCGGGCACAAAAGCCCCTCAGCAATGCTGAGGGGCTTTTTGCATTCGAATCTACTCAACAAAAACCATTTTTTTCGGATCGACCAATTCCTCAAACTCCTTTTCCCGGATATACCCGCTGGCCAGCGCCGCCTCCTTCAATGTCTGGTTATTATCCAGCGCCCGATGGGCAATAGCAGACGCCTTATCATATCCTATTTTAGGGCTGAGCGCTGTTACCAGCATAAGCGATCGGTCCACATACTCCCCGATCTTTTCCTGGTTTAGTTTTGTTCCCTCCACCGAAAAGGTCCGGAACTTTTGGCAACCATCTGCCAATATCCTGGCTGAATGCAGAAAATTATTGATGATAATCGGCCGCATCGCATTCAGCTCGAAATTGCCCTGGCTGCCGGCGAACGCTACTGCCGTGTCCTCACCGATCACCTGGATGCAGATCATGACAATAGCCTCGCACTGCGTAGGATTGACCTTTCCGGGCATAATACTCGATCCGGGTTCATTAGCGGGAAGAATTAGTTCGGAAAGGCCGCAACGTGGCCCGGAGGCAAGCCAGCGCATATCGTTGGCTATTTTCATAAGGGCTACTGCAACACCACGGAGTGCCGCCATAGCCGCCACCATCCCGTCGAGCGATCCCTGGGCGGCAAACTTATTTGGCGCTGTAACAAAAGGCTTGCCCGTAAGTTTGGCTATTTGTTCCGCGAGCATTTTTCCAAATCCCCCGGGCGCATTTAATCCGGTGCCAACTGCGGTGCCGCCGGCAGCTAATTTATATAACTCTCCCCGGCTGGCTTTTACCCGTTCCAGCGCGTCAGCCAACTGCACGGCATAGCCTGACCACTCCTGCCCAACCGTCAGTGGTACCGCGTCTTCCAGGTGAGTACGCCCGATCTTTATTATGTTGCGCCATTCCTCCGCACGGGCGGCGATTAGCGTCTGCAAACGTTCCAGTTCCGGAATCAGGCGGCCCTCGAGTTCCAGCACCGCAGCAATATGCATGGCAGTAGGAAAGCTGTCATTGGAGGATTGCCCCATATTGACGTGATCATTGGGGTGGACAGGGGACTTGCTGCCTAACTTTCCCCCCAGCAGTTGAATGGCACGGTTGCTGATCACCTCGTTGACGTTCATATTTGATTGTGTGCCCGACCCCGTCTGCCAGACATACAGTGGAAATTCGGCATCCAGCTTTCCGGAAATGACCTCATCTGCAGCCGCTACAATGGCGTCCGCGAGTTTCTTGTCCAGACGGCCTTCGGCTTCGTTAACTAAGGCGGCGGCCTTTTTTACATAGCCGTAGGCGTGGTACACCTCTTTGGGCATCCGGTCATTTCCGATGGAAAAATGTACCAGGCTGCGCTGGGTCTGCGCACCCCAGTAGTGATCGGCAGGAACGCCGATACTTCCCATGGAATCGCTCTCTTGCCGCTCCCCATTGGCATTGAGCCCGATAGGGATTATCTGTTTGCCGCTGGTGATACCGGCAGCTGGCTGTTTTATGGTAGTGCTTTTCATGGCTGTCAAAATTTAATAGTCGCAGAATAATCAGGTTGATACTGCAATTCCCGAATAAACGCTGCCAGGTCTTTTGGTTTTTTCTCCGGAGCCAGCCCTTTGTCAAAAGCCATCCTTGCCACCCGCTCCGCCACGCTGGTCGAAATAGCCAGAATATCTTTTTGCGGCGGGAACACCATGCCTTTCTCTTTTTGCTGCGGCGTCACCAGGTCGGCGAGGGCCCGGGCACCCTCGATCCATAGGGCATCCGGAATTAATTTTGGCTTCGCTGCGTATATGCCAAGGCTTACGCCCGGGAACAGGTAATAATTATTAGCCTGACCGGGAATGAAGACCTTATCCCCCAGCTTCACCTCATCGAAGGGCACCCCTGCGGCATAGATCGCTTTTCCATTCGACCATTCATAAGCCTCCTGCGCACTACACTCGGCGTGATCCGTGGGGTTGGACAAGGCAAAGATCACCGGCCGCGCTGTCTGTTCGGTCATCGCCTGCACCACCTCACGGGTGAATGTCTTCCCGACGGTGCTTACGCCGATGAGCACCGTTGACTTTAAAGTCCGGATGGCTTCCACCAGGCTCTTTGTCGGATTTCCGCTCACCGCATAAACAGATTGCTCGTCGGAGAGATCGGTCCGGCCCTTAGTCAACAGCCCGTTTACATCAAACATAGCGATCCGGGACGCGGCATCCTTATTGCTCAATCCTTCGGCCTGCATACCGGCGGTGATCATATTGGCAATTCCAATGCCCGCTGAGCCGGCGCCAAACATCAATACCCGCTGTTCACTAAGCTTTCCCCTGCTCATGTTCATGGCACCGATCAGCCCGGCTACAGCCACTCCGGCCGTTCCCTGGATATCGTCATTGTAACAGCAAATCTTATCCTTGTACCGTTTCAGCAGCCGGATAGCGTCCGTTCCTTTCCAGTCTTCAAAGTGAATACAACAACCAGGGAATACCTCCTGGACCGCATCTACAAATTCCTGCACGAATGCATCCAATTCTCTTACTTCGGGACGATGACGACGAACACCGATATACAAAGGATTCTTCAATAATTGGTCATTGTCCGTTCCACAGTCCAACAAAAGCGGTAAGAGTTTTTTCCGGCGGCACGGCTGCGCAAGCGGTGTATAGTTGTAGCTTGCCAAGTGGTATACCCATTCCATTGGCGCCCAGATCGCCAAGTCCCAAAATGCGGCCGCCCGTGCTTACACAAATGAACCGCACATCTTTTTCCGGCCAGTTCCGCAGAATATCTTTTACCCTGCCTTTGTCTTCAATGGTAACGTACATCCCTCCATTGCGACGATAAATGTCGCTGAACTTCAAACAAGCCTCTCCCACCGTTGGGTCATACATGATTGGTACAAATCGGGCGGGATCGGACATAAGGACTTTGAAAAAAAGGGTTTCATTTCGGTCAAGCAGACCAATCATGTAAATATACCGTTCGAGGTCATTGGGTTTCAGGCGTAAATGATTCATTACCCGCTGCACCTGCTCCTCAATGCCTTCAACGACGGCAGGCAACAGGCCTTCCAATTTTAGTTCTTGTCGTTCGCGGATTGAAAATGCAGTTCCTTTGTTCAAATATGGATCCCGCAACAGATCCACGCCAAGGTGCGCTGCCGGCTTCTTTTTCTTTTCATCCATTACTGTTTTCATGTTATTTATTTTTAAAAGTGGAGAAGTAAGGGATTTGCCGCAAACTATATGCCATCACAAAATCCGATAACACGTTACATTATGTTAAGTAGTCCCGTCCTTGCCCCGCACCATTCGTCATTTTCTCCTTGCCGGAGTCGTTTCTTCTTTCTACATTCTTTTAAATCGCATTTCAAAACCACCGCTTATGTTAAAGAACTACCTGACAACGGCCTTGCGCAATCTTTGGAAACGCCGGGCATTCTCCCTGATCAATATCCTGGGCTTATCGGTCGGTATGACGGCCTGTTTCCTGATCTTCCTCTACGTGCGCTTCGAATTAAACTATGACAGCTTTCACGGCAAAGCCGATCGCATCTACCGGCTGGTTTGCGATGTTAAAACGCCAACCGAAACCATCAGGGCAAACGGGCCCGCCTGGCCCGTGCTCCCCACTATGAAACCGGTATTCCCCGAAATAGAATCGGCGGTGCGGGTTGCAACGGTCAGCTTCCTTTTCAGAAAGGACGATATCAAATACCAGGAAGAGAACTCCCTCCTTGCCGACCCGGATTTCTTCAGGGTCTTCGATTTTCCCTTGTTAAAAGGCGACCCCAACACGGCTCTTAAAGAGCCCTTTAGCGTCGTTTTCTCAGCCACCGCTGCAAAAAAATATTTCGGAAATACCGATCCTATAGGTCAGACCATCCACCTCGCTCAAAAGGCCTGGCCGGTAAAGGTCACGGGAGTCATGAAAGATCTGCCGGAGAATTCCCAGATCAGCGGCGACGTCATCGTCTCGATGAGCACGGAAACCCGGCATTTGAATGATGGCCTGGAAGACAATTGGCAATGGATGGCCTACCACCCCATTTGTTTCCTCCTCCTAAAGCCCAACACAAATATCCGCGCGCTCCAGGCCAAATTCCCCGCCTTTATAGAAAAAAGGGAAGGCGAAGCCATGAGAAGCCAGCAGATGGCCTCAACGCTTTCGCTGGAGCCCTTAAAGGACGTATACCTGTATTCGACCCGTGACGGGAGTAAAAACGGCAACAACAAAAATGTTTACCTGTTTTCTTTTATCGCCGCCATCATTTTGTTAATTGCCTGTATCAATTTCATCAACCTGACCACCGCCCGATCGGCAGAACGCGCAAAGGAAGTAGGCATCAGAAAAGTCGTCGGCGCGCTTCAACCCCAGCTCGCCGCGCAGTTCGCCGGGGAATCCATAGTGCTTTGCCTGATCGCTTTTTCCTTATCCATGCTGTTTGCCGGCCTGCTCCTCCCGGAATTCAATCAACTATCCGGGAAGACGATCTGCACCGGCATTTTCGAACACCCCGCCTATATTTTCCTTCTTTTCGCGGCATCCATGGGCATCGGACTGCTGGCAGGGATTTATCCGGCCCTGATCCTCTCCTCCTTTAAGCCATCGATCGTATTAAAAGGGCGCTTTGCAACGAGCGGCCGGGGCAATATTCTCAGAAAAGGGCTGGTTTTCGTTCAATTTACGCTGTCCATCGGTTTCATTATCGCCACGATCGTAGTATACAATCAATTGAAGTACATGCGCGAACAGGACCTGGGGTTTAACAAACAGCAGCTCATGGTCATCGACACCGAAGGGGATCCGCACAAAGAGGCCTTTCGACAATCCCTGAAGGGGGTTCCGGGAGTATATTCGGCTTCCCTTGCTTCCAACGTTCCGGGTACGGAGGCACCGGTCGTCAATTGCCAGATAG
>Ga0206963_10075_pt1 | contig 33791 bp, 23 predicted proteins | sample Alteio_BWOrgHeat_28_FD_152958 | JGI IMG/M metagenome (GOLD analysis project Ga0206963, IMG submission 152958) | Enriched cells from forest soil in Barre Woods Harvard Forest LTER site, Petersham, Massachusetts, United States -... | ecosystem: Environmental > Terrestrial > Soil > Temperate forest >... | reverse complement strand
TCCTCGAATTGGTAAGTATGTTGCTGCGGCCGCGGCGGATATTGGAGATCGGCACGTTTATGGGGTATAGCGCCTTATGCCTGGCGGCGGGTTTGGCGGAAGATGGCAAGCTGCATACGATCGAGCTGCGGCAGGAGGATGCGGACCTGGCGGCGGAAAATTTCCGTCGGGCAAATTGTCAGGACCGGATAATATTGCACCGGGGAAATGCGTTAGCGATCATTCCGGCCCTGGATGAAGTGTGGGATCTGGTGTTTATAGATGCGGATAAGGTGGGCTATTCCGACTATTACCGATTGGTATTGCCGCGCTTGCGGGCTGGGGGGCTGGTCATTGCGGACAATGTGCTGTTCCATGGGCAGGTACTGCAAAAGGAGGTAGAAGGTAAGAGTGCAAGGGCTATCCAGGCTTTTAACGAGCTGGTTGCTGCAGATGAGACCGTCGAAAAAGTAATGCTCACCATCCGGGATGGGTTGTTTTTCATCCGAAAAAAGTAAATCCGGGCCGATGACCAGAAAAAAGCTGATGATATGGGTTGGATTAACGGTGGTTGTCCTGCGGACGCCGGCTCAGATCAGCGCAAATGGAGTGATCTACGTGAACACCTACAAGGCTTTGGCGATGGCGGAAATGCAGCGGTCCGGTATTCCGGCTTCGATCACGCTGGCGCAGGGCCTGCATGAATCGGAAGCGGGGACCAGCCAACTGGTCAAAAACTCCAATAATCATTTCGGGATCAAGTGTAAGGAGGATTGGAAGGGAGAGGTGGTCTATCATGACGATGACAGCCGGGGCGAATGCTTTCGCAGCTATGCGACGGCGGCGGACTCCTACCGGGATCATTCGGACTTCCTGAAGCGAAGCTCGCGCTATGCCTTTCTGTTCGGGCTGGAACCTACGGATTATGAAGGCTGGGCTTATGGCTTGAGAAAGGCAGGTTATGCAACGAATATCCGCTATTCGCAGATCCTGATTAAGCTTATTAAGGACTATGGTCTGCAGCAATACACGTTGATTGCGATGGGTAAAATGCCTGCTTCGGAGGAGGTGGTGTTAAGCATGCCGGGAGTGCCGTCGGTGGCGCCGGTAATGCCTGTTCAGGCGGGGGCGGTGGGGCAGGCTGGCGCGTTGGGGGCCGCTGGTGACAGCGCGATGGCGAGCGGGTCGGTGAGGGTTCCGGAGGTATCGGGGGTATCTTATCCCGAGGGGGAATTTACCATCAACCGGGCGAAGGTCGTTTATGTGGCCGCAGGGGTGTCGTTGTTGTCCGTTGCGGGCAAGTATGAGATACCGCTTGGGCGGCTGCTGGATTTTAACGATATGAAAGAGGAGGATGTGCTGGTCAGGGGACAGTTGATCTTTTTGCAGCGGAAGCGGCGAACGGGTTCGATTGAATTCTATGTGGTGAGGGAGGGGGAGGATATGTACGATATTTCGCAATCGGAGGGGGTCAGGCTTCAGGACCTATTGGAAATGAACCAGTTACCTCTTGGGGCACAGCCGGCCGCCGGGGAACGGATCTATTTGCAGGGGTCTGCCCCTGTGAGGCCCCGACTGACGGGGGGTGTGCAGCCGAACGAGCGATAAAAAATGGAAAAATAACAATTGGTGACTATGTCGATCATAAGGGTACACGACAAGAATTTCGAACCTTATCTGTCTGCCGCGGAGATCGGGGAAAAGATAAAGGGGGTGGCTGCTCAGTTGAACCGGGACTATGCGGGTAAAAAGCCTTTGTTCATTGCCATTTTGAATGGGGCGTTTATGTTTGCCAGCGACCTGTTCAAGGAGATCAATATCGAAGCGGAGATCAGCTTTATCAAGCTGGCGTCGTATAAGGGTACGAAGTCTTCGGGGCATGTCATTACGGCTATAGGGCTGGATATGGACCTGATCGGGCGGCATGTGGTGATTGTGGAGGATATTGTAGATACAGGGAAGACGCTTAGTGAGTTTCTTCCGCAGTTGGAGCATCAGCAGCCGGCTTCGATGAAAATCGCGGCGTTGCTGCACAAGCCGGAGGCGACGGTATACCCGATTCGGGTAGACTACCTGGGTTTTTCCGTCCCCAACAAATTCCTCTTGGGCTATGGGCTTGATTATGATGGGTTAGGGAGGAATATCCCCTCGATCTATCACCTGGTGGAATAGATGGGGCTTGAGAAAGGAGCAGGGAGGACTTGACAAAGAGGAAAGAACGCATTAATTTTAATCAAAATATCCCATTGAAAAGTGCACTATTGCTGCTGCTGAGTTCTTTATTATTTTATTCTTCATGGGGACAGTTTTATTTGCGTGGAGAAATAAGAGATGAGAACAAAAGTCTCTTGCCTGATGTGCAAATACGGCTCCGTTCGAGCGGATATCTGTATCATTCCGGCAACTCAGGGGCTTTTGGGATACCTATTTCCCAGTGCATCGATACCTTGATCCTTTCTGCGGAGGGATATGAGGGGCTGACGGTACGCGTCGATGCCAATCAATACCAGACCATACAGTTAAAGCAGTTATTTCGTACGCCAGTCCTGCCTTCCAGGGGATTGATGTCGTTGACGAAGGATTGGCGGGCGGTGGACCGGCGGGATTGGACGGTAGGAGGCGAGACTTATAGCTCGTTGGTAGAAAATGGTTTTATCCCGGCCGTAAAATATCCGGAGACGGGGTTTGCAGTTACGATCGATAAGGCTTCTTACAGTAATATCCGGCGTTTTCTCAACATGGGCAGTACGATTCCGCCGGATGCGGTCCGGATCGAGGAATTGTTAAACTACTTCAATTTCGGGTATACCGATCCGCCCGCGGATAGTTGTTTCACCTTGCATTCGAATCTGTCGGATTGTCCCTGGAATCCGGGTAACCGGCTGTTGTTCCTACAGGTTTGTGCCCGCAAGCTGGATCCGGCCAAGATCCCGCCGGCGAACCTGGTATTTTTGATCGATGTCTCCGGGTCGATGGACCTGCCGAATAAGCTGCCCTTGTTGAAATCTGCTTTTAGCTTGTTAGTCAACAACTTACGATCGATAGATACGGTATCTATCGTAACCTATGGAAATATGGTGGGTGTTTGGCTGCCGCCGACTTCGGGCCAGGAAAAAAAGAAGATCCTGGAATCGATCGAGGACTTGACTCCGGGTGGCGCGACGCCGGGGGAGGCGGGTATCCGGGCGGCGTACCGGGTTGCGAAGAGCCAGATCATTAAGGGGGGAAATAACCGGGTGATACTGGCTACGGATGGGGATTTTAACGAGGGGGAGACTTCGGAGGAGGAGTTGGAGAAGCTGGTCTCGCAGTATAAGGATTGGGGTGTTTATCTTACCTGTCTGGGTGTCGGGATGGGAAATTATAAGGACTCCAAGCTGGAGATCCTTGCTAAGAAGGGCAATGGCAATTTTGCTTATCTGGACGATGAGCAGGAAGCGGAAAAGGTATTGGTGCGGGAGTTTACGCAGACGGTATATGCGGTGGCGGATGACGCTTATCTGAATATCGTGTTCAATCCTTCGCTGGTAAAAGATTACCGGCTGATCGGGTTTGACAATAAGGTGAAGATGCTGTCGGATTCTCTTAGCGGGATATTGGGCGGGGAGGTGGGTTCGGGTCATTCGCTGCTGGCTTTGTTCGAGCTGACGCCGGCGAACACCGACAGTGCGATGGGTGGTGATCCGAATCGGCTGGCGAGGGTGCTGCTCAATTATAAGCTACCGCATGATACGGTGGAGAGGATGACCTGTTATACCTGTCTGAATCATCCGGTAGCCTTCAGGGACTTACCGCCGTGTTATCGTTTTGCCTCATCGATTGCGTTGTTTGGAGGGTTGTTGAAGAAATCTCCATTTATGCGACAGGTGGATTGGAAGGACGTTATCGAGATGGCGCAGGAATCCCGGGATCCGGGTGACGGCATGCAGCAGGAGTTTATCGGGCTTATAGAAAAAGCGCGGAAGATATATGGGAAGAATCGGCATAGCCTGGCGAGGATCGAGAATAAGGATCGTTGAGGATCGTTGAGGTGCGAGAAACGTATAGAGGTTCTACCGGCCGCTGAAGCGGCCTGGCGGGGCTAATGATGGCGCGCCTGTCGGCGCGCGAAAGGCCGTCCCGGCCTTTCCTAGGTGAACATTTCCCTCACTTTGTCGAAAAAGCTTCGTTCGTTCTTATCCGGTTTAGGCTGGAAATTTGGCGAGTCGTTTAACTTTTCCAGCAGATCTTTTTCTTCAGGGGTCACATGCTGGGGTGTCCAAACGTTGACATGAATGAGCTGATCGCCTTTTTCATAGGAGTTGACGCCGGGAAAACCTTTGCCTTTCAGCCGGAAGATCTTACCGCTTTGGGTGCCTGGCGGGATTTTGATCTTGGCTTTGCCGTCGATCGTCGGCACTTCGGCCTGCAGGCCGAAGACGGCTTCCATGAAGGAAATATGGAGCTCAAAGGCGACGTTGAGACCATCGCGGTGTAGTTCGGGGTGTTGTTCTTCCTCGATCAGGATGATGAGGTCGCCCGATGCGCCGCCTCTTTCGCCGGCATTGCCTCTGCCGCCTACGCTGAGCTGCATGCCTTCCTGTACGCCGGCGGGGATATCGATAGTGACTGTCTCTTCGCCGTACACGCGGCCTTCTCCCTTACAGACCGGGCATTTGGCCGTTACGATGGAACCTTCTCCGTTGCAGGTAGGACAAGTAGTGACCGTCTGCATCTGACCCAGGAAGGTATTGCTGACCCGGCGCACCTGTCCGCTGCCGCCGCAGGTCGAGCAAGTCTGTACGCTGTTCCTGTCTTTGGCACCGCTGCCGCTGCAGGTAGTGCAGGAGACATATTTTTTAACTTTTATATTCTTGGTGACTCCTTTTGCTATTTCTTCGTAATTGAGCTTGATTTTAACCCGAAGGTTACTGCCCCGCACTCCCCGGGAGCGGGAATTGCCGCCGCCGCGCCGGCCGCCGCCAAAGAAGCTGCCGAAGATATCGTCTCCAAAGATATCTCCGAACTGGCTGAAGATATCGTCCATATTCATGTTGCCGCCAGCGGATCCCCGGCCGTTGTTGCTAAGTCCGGCATGTCCATAGCGGTCATATTGGGCCCTTTTTTCTGCATCGCTAAGAACTTCGTAGGCTTCTGCGGCTTCTTTGAACTTTTCTTCTGCACTCTTATCGCCGGGATTCCGGTCCGGATGGAACTGCATGGCTACCTTACGATAGGCTTTTTTGATCTCGTCGGCAGGTGCTCCTTTCGAAACGCCCAGTACTTCGTAGTAATCTCTTTTTGACATAGTCTTAAACGGATGCCCGGGTTATTATAACGCGGGCCGACTCCGGTGGCTTTTAATTGCCCACCACCACTTTCGCGTGACGGATGAGCTTATCGTTCAGATAATAACCTTTTTGTATTTCGTCGATCACTTTTCCCTTCAGGGCGGGGTCCTGAACGGGGATTTCGGTAATGGCTTCGTGTTTTTCCACGTCAAAATCGGTGTTAATGCTAACCATCGCTTTCAGGCCCCTGGCCTGAAGGGTCGAACGAAGCTTGGAGAAGACCAACTGTACCCCCTCTTTGGCGGGACCGATATCTTCCGTTACCAGCAATTGTTTTTCCGCGCGATCGCAATCATCGAGTACGTCCAGCAGGGAGGCGATTACTTCCTTTCCGGCTGTCTGGCGCAGTTCGAGGTTTTCCCTTGCGCTGCGTTTCCGGTAGTTATCGAACTCGGCGAACAGGCGGAGGTATTTGTCCTTTTGCTCCTGCAGGTCTTCTTTGAGCCGATCCAGTTCTTCATCCTGAGCGCCCATTTCATTCAGATGGGTGGTGCCGGCAATATTTTCGTCTGTGTTCATATCCTCCGATGCTTCGGGTCCGTGATTGTTCATATTCATCTCTGACATAGGCATAAAATTAGCGTAAATATAAGCCAGTCAATATTCCTGCCAAGCAGGAAGAAGAGACAAAATGTCTTAAAAAAAGCTTTCTCCTGTCAGGGTACGCAACCGGTTCCGGTAAATTTAGGGGAATGCTCGTAGTTTAGAACTAATTTTACGCCGTTAAACTTTTAGCAACAGGAGAGTTTCCCAATACTTTCCGGTAGATGGTAACGATGGCTTAGCCAATCGTGTTCATTAACTAGATGGGTATTAATCCTTTACATACAGATCAGTTGCAGCACTGGTGGCTTCTGGCCCTGGAAGGCGATACGCGTGCCTTTCATTCCATTCATGGGGAGCTGTTCAGGGGATTGTACGATTATGCGGTAAAGCTATTGCAGGACGGCCAGTTGGCGGACGATGCGGTGCAGGAGTTGTTTGTAAAGGTATGGGTCAAGCGGGGTGTAATTGGCCCGCTGCAAAAAGTGAAACCTTATTTTTTTACGGCTTTGCGGCGGCAGGTCCTCAACCAGCTGCGCAATCGCCGGCTCCGGGAAATGCGTATCGGTGGGCTGCCCCGGCCTGACATCGATTTTTCACCGGAGGAGGTATTTGTCCGTAATGAGGAATATCTGTCCCTGCAAGCCAAAATTGCCGATCTGCTGAATGAATTGCCGAAGCGGCAGAAGGAGGTAATCTATCTGCATTATTTTGAAGAAATGGATTATACGCAGATTGCGGAGGTGATGAGGATCAATTATCAGTCGGTGCTGAACCTTACGCAAAAGGCCCTTCGGAAATTGCGTTCTGCGGGTCTGCTCTCAATATTACTTTCTCTTTCAGCCCTTTATCTTTCCAGCCAGGGAGTGCGGTAAATCCAGCCGAGGGTGTGGTAAATCCTGACGGGGGTGCGGTAAATCCTGCCGGGGGTGTGGTAAATCCAGCCGGGGGTGCCGCAAATTTTTTTTTAAAAAAAGAGTATGCGTATCGGAACTGTGTGTCTTTAGCAGTAAAAGAGCTGCATGGATGATCTTTCCAAAAATAATAGAAATGAAAAGCGCCCTTTGTCTTTTGGGTTCCGGCGTAAGCCTCTCGATGGGCGGATCCAGGAAGAAAACTGGGATGCTATAGAAGCTTCTATCCGTCAACTGGAGGCCGAACCGATGCCGGTTATCGGAGCCGGTCCGGCAGAGCGCCGTTCTTTCCCTTGGGGAAGGGTTATGGTGGCGGCGGCCTCTCTGGCCATTGTCGTTGTCGGCATCTGGTGGATCGGTACCCGTACGGGGCATCCTGAGATAGCGGAGATCAGGACCGGGTACGGAGAGATCAAGAATGTCCTGTTGCCGGATAGTTCCGTTGTCGTTCTCAACGCCAATTCGTCGATGCGGATACCCCAGCAATGGACAGAATCCGGCAGCCGCCAGGTATGGCTGGAAGGGGAGGCCTATTTCCAGGTGAAGAAAAAGCCCTCGACGGTGCAAAAATTCGTCGTTCATACGCGGCAGGTGGATGTGGAGGTATTGGGTACCAAATTCAATGTCAATACGCGGCGGCAGCGGGCGGTCGTTTCGCTGGAGGAAGGGAAGGTGCGGTTATCCATGAACGGCATAGTAACCTCCGTCCTGGAGAAAAAGGCTGCGCTGGTTATGCGGCCCGGGCAAATAGCCGAAGTTGACGAAGACCTTCAGACGAAGGTAAATGAAGACAAGGATGTGGCGAACCGTTCCGGCTGGACCCGTCATGAGTTCCATTTTGACAATACTTCACTGGGTGAGATCGCCCATCTGATACAGGACACTTATGGATACGAGATGGTGGTAGAGGATTCGACCATGCTTGGGAAGCAGATCTCGGATGCGGGCGGTGTGCGGGTGTCGGATGTGCAGGATTTGGTAAAAGTGCTGATCGTGGCTTCCGGCTATAACATGCGGATTAAGGACAAGACCATTTATGTAACGGCGCATTGATAATTGAATAATTACCGATCAGGATAATCGATCTTTTTAACCGCTGATTAAACGATAAGCTTAAAACACGCTATATGAGAAATAGAACCTTTACGGGTAGGTTGTTGCTATTTGCCTTATTCTTTCTCGGGTGCAGCAATCTGATGAATGCCCATTCACAAAATGCCATGCTGGTGTCCTATGCGCAGGCCAATGCAAATCTTGCCAACCAGATCCCGGGACAGGGGCAAAAGGACCAGGCCAGGGCTTTTTCCAGCCTGCTGGCGGAAGCCAGGAAGACTTTCGATGTCGATTTTATCTATGAGTCCAAGATCCTCCCCAGTACGAGGCTGGTCATGGATGTAGACAAATACCGGACCGTGGAGGAATTCCTGGAGGAGCTGCTAAAGCCTTACAACCTGAGATTCAAGAAAGTGTTGCCCAAGGCCTATGTGATCTATTCCAATACGGCTGAGCTGAAGCGGCTGGTCTCGGCTATCGATCACCAGAACGGTGTCATGCCGGAGGGCCTGACGCATACCGGGGCGGAGGCAGCGCGGGCTATTCCTATAACGGGGAGGATCCTGGATGCCAAGGGTATCCCGCTGGAGGGTGTCAGCATTACGATTAAGGGGAGCTCGAAAGGCACCCTGACAGACCAGAATGGGAGCTTCAAATTACAGGTGGACAATGAAAATGCCGTGCTGGTATTTTCATTGATCGGTTATCAGACGATGGAGATGCCGGTGAATGGCCGGTCGGATTTTCAGTTGTCGATGACAACGCAGACACAGTCGCTGGACGATGTGGTAGTGGTGGGTTATGGTACGCAGAAAAAGAGCGTGGTAACCGGTGCCATTTCAAGCGTAAAGGCCAGTGACCTGGAAGATCAGCCGGTTTACCGGGTAGAGGATGCCTTGCAGGGCCGGACGACGGGTGTGACGGTGATTGCAAGCTCCGGTCAGCCGGGTGCGGCGCCGACGGTGCGGGTCAGGGGCACGACTTCCATTAATAACAGCGATCCGCTGTATGTGGTAGACGGTGTGCCGTTGGATGACGGTGGGTTCGACTACCTGAATGCGGGTGATATCGAATCCGTCGAAGTGTTGAAAGATGCGGCTTCGGCGGCTATCTATGGGGCCCGGGCTGCGAGCGGTGTTATCCTGGTGACGACGAAGCACGGCAAATCCGGTTCGCTGCGGGTCAGCTACAATGGTTATTATGGCAGCCAGGCGCCGGCGAGGACGCTGGATCTGCTGAATGCTACTCAATATGCGACGTTACGGAACGAGTCTTCTACAGCGGGGGGGCATGGTATCGTTTTCACCGATCCGGCTTCGCTGGGTAAGGGTACCGACTGGCAGGCGCAGATCTTTAACAATAACGCCAGCGAGAACAGCCATGAGTTGAGTCTGAGTGGTGGAACGGAGAAATCCACTTTCTTTATTTCTTTAGGTTATTTTGATCAGAACGGGATCGTGGCGTCGCCGATCTCCTGGTATAAAAGGCTGACCGCCAGGATCAATGGCGATCATAAGCTTAAATCCTGGCTGCATGTCGGAGAAAATGTCGGCTACGCCTATATCAAGAGCCAGGGGCTTGGCAATACGAACAGTGTATTCGGCGGTCCGCTGAGTTCGGCTATAAATCTCGACCCGACGACGCCGGTCCTGGAAACGGATCCTAATGTTCTGAACAATCCGCAGAGCACCTATAACACGGAACCGGTGGAGGTGAATAAAGCGGGTATACCCTATGCTATCTCCAATTATGTGGGTCAGGAAGAGACCAATCCGCTGGCGTATATCCAGACGCAGAAAGGGAATGGATTTGGCTGGCAGAATAACCTGGTGAGTAATGGTTATGTGTCGGTGCTGCCGATCAAGGGGTTGGAGATCAGATCTTCCATCGGCGCCAAGCTGGCTTTTTACGGTAGTACAAGCTTTACGCCTATTTATTACCTGAATGCCTCTACGTCCAACCCGATCACCAATTACTACCAGGAATCCGATCAGGCTTTTGTATATGATTGGGAGAACACAGCTTCTTATACCCGCAGTATCGGCTTGCATAATTTCACGGTTCTCGTAGGTACCAGCGCCTGGAAGAACAGCAGTTATGGGCTCAACGGCAATTTTCAAACTGAGGCGGTGACTTCGCTGAGCCAGGCTTCGCTGAATTATGCCGGTGGCCTGCCCAATGCCAATAAGATTGCCAATGGCTATAACAGCGTGGATCACACGGTGAGTTCAGACTTTGCCAGGTTGAACTATAGCTATGACGACCGCTATCTGCTGACCGCGCTTATTCGCCGGGATGGTTCTTCCCGGTTCGGTCCCGATAACAAATACGGCTATTTCCCCGGCGCTTCGGTTGGCTGGGTGGTCAACAGGGAGCATTTCTGGCCAACGAATAAGACGGTTAATTTTCTGAAGATCCGGGGCAGCTATGGAGTGACCGGTAACGATAATATCCCGGATTTTGCCTATGTCGGCACCATCAGCGGCGGCCGTAACTATACGTTTGGCAATACCTATGAGCAGGGTTTCAGCCCGAATGCTCCGGCGAATCCTGGTTTGAGATGGGAGCAGACCACGCAGACCAATGTCGGCTTTGACGCCGTGCTGTTCAGTAACTTAGGTGTGGACTTCGATATTTATTCCAAGAAGACGACCGGCATGTTGTTACAGGAACAGCTGCCTTTGTATGTGGGCGTGTCCGGGGAGCCTTATGGCAATGTTGCGGATATGACGAATAAAGGTGTCGAGCTGGAGCTGAAATACAACAAAAAAATCGGTCAGTTTAATTTCACCGTCAGTGGGAATGTCTCTTACCTGCAGAACGAGGTGACGAGTCTGGGTGTTACGCCATATCGTGTCGGGACGACGCTGGTAGGCAGTGCTTATGAACTGCAACGGACAGAGCCGGGGCATGCGATCGGATCCTTCTATGGTTTCAAGACGCTGGGTATTTTCCAGACGCAGGATGAGATCAACAGCTATGTGAACAAAAGCGGGCAGCCGATCCAGCCCAATGCAAAGCCGGGTGATTTTAAATTTGCCGATTTGAACGCCGATGGTTCGATAGGCGCCAGCGACCGTACTTTTATCGGTGATCCGACGCCAAAATGGACATATGGAATGACGATAACGGCTGCGTGGAAAGGTTTCGATATCGTAGCCTTTGGTTTGGGTGTAGGTGGGAATAAGATCTGGCAGGGGCTGCGCCGGCTGGATATTGCACAGGCCAATTACCAGACCAAGGCCCTGGCTCGTTGGACCGGCCCGGGATCGTCGAATAATTTTCCCAGGTTAGTGGATGGCGACCCGAATGGCAACTTTACCAATCCTTCGGCCTTTTACCTGGAGAGCGGCGCCTTTTTCCGCATCAAGAACCTGCAGATCGGTTATTCCCTGCCTCAGAGCCTGACGAGCCGGTATGGGATACAGAAGGTCAGGTTTTATGTCGCCGGCTACAATTTGCACACGTTTACCAAATACGACGGTTACGATCCTGAGATCGGGGGCGGCGGCGCCACGAGTATCGACCAGGGCTTTTATCCGCAGGCCCGGACCTGGCAGGGTGGGTTAAGCGTCACATTCTAACGATTAAAAAATTGAACATCATGAAAACAAGGCTTATTCTATACTCTTCTTTGTTTGCGTGTACGCTGGTTGCGATAGCCGCATGCAGCAAGAAATTCCTGAACCCTGCCCCTCAGGGTACGGTATTGCAATCCGATTATTATCAGAATCCGACGGAGGCGCTCAATGGGATTGTAGCTGCCTATAACCCGTTGTCGTGGACGACGCTCAGCTCCTATTGTCCCAAGATGGTGATCTTTAATGCGGCTTCGGACGACGCCTATGCCGGTGGCGGTGGGGCCTCGGACAATCCGGGTATCCAGGCCCTCAATACGTTTACGATCCAGGCGGCTACGGCCAATGTTCCGCCGGATCTCTGGAATCGCAATTATTCCGGTATTTATCGTGCGAATCTGATGCTGCAAGTGCTTCCCTCCGTTCCCGGCCTTTCGGCTGACCTGTTGTCCCGGTATACGGCGGAAATGCATTTTCTCCGCGCCTATTATTATTTCGACCTGGTGCGGGAATTCGGTAATATACCGTTGATCCTGACGGTACTTCAGCAGAATCAGTGGTTCAACCAGCTGCAGGTGAAACCGGCGCAGGTGTATGCGCAGATCGAGGCTGACCTGGGTGCGGCCATTCCTGATCTGCCGGCGTCGATCAATACGTCAACGGACGGAGGGCGTGCTACCAAGGGCGCGGCGCAGGCGTTGCTGGGGAAGGCGATCATTTACGAGAACAACACGGCCAGGATGACGGAAGCGGCTGCACACCTGGACTCTGTCAATACTTCACCAAACTATGCCCTGCTGTCTAATTTCGGCGATATTTTCAATCCGCTGAACAAGTTCAATTCGGAGTCCGTCTTTGAAATCGTTCATACGTCGGCATCGGGTGTGACCTGGAATAATTTTTCCGACGATCAGGGCAATGTAGGCGTACAGATGGTGGGTCCCCGCGGGTATAGCGGCCCGGTATGGGAGTCCAACCAGGCAGGGTATGGGTTTAATCCCGTCACGCTGGACCTGGTCAATGCCATGAAGGGTGATCCGCGCTATCCTTATACGATCAACAATATCGATAGTCTGACCAACGCAAATTATTGTTCCTATGACAAAACGGGGTATGACAATACCGGTTATTTTGTCGCGAAATTCGCGCCGCTGGCTGCTTATCAAAGTACGGTCGGTGTTATTCCCCTGAACTGGACCAATGACGAGATTGAAATCCGGCTGGCGGATACCTATCTTCTGGAAGCGGAGGCGTTGGTAAGGGGTGGGGGCGCTGCGCCTTCGGGTCTTACCGCGCAAAATTTCCTGGACAAGGTGCGTGCGCGGGTGGGTCTGCCGTCGGTGCCGGCAACCCTGGACAATATCTACAATGAGCGCCGGCTGGAGCTGGCAACGGAGGGAAGCCGCTTCTTCGACCTGGTGCGTACGGGTCAGGCGGCGACGGTGCTGGCATCGAAGGGGTTCCAGTCTGGCCGGAACGAGGTGCTGCCGATACCTTTACAGGAATTAAACAATACCAAGCTGGTGCAGAACCCCGGCTATAGTCAATAAAAATTATCGATATTCTTTTCTTATAAAAATTAAATCTATTGCCATATGCGACTTGCATTTTTATCGATATTTAACCGGCTTGTCGCCGGCGTTTCGCTGGCCCTGCTGGTGACTGCGGCGGCCTCGCTGAGCGGCTGTTCTCCCGATAATAAATCGGAGAGCCTCGGGGCTTTGCCCACGGCCACCTTCACGGTAACGCCCTTGAGCGGTAAGGCGAACTACTATGTGGCGTCGGCTACCACCGCGGGGGTCTTTCAGTATTACTGGAATAAAGGCGACGGGTCTGCCAGCGCGGTCGGTGGTCCAAACGATACCATCTTTTATCCTGTGGCGGGAAATTATCGGGTGACCCTGCTGGCATTTGGTCATGGTGGTTATGATTCGACCACGCAGATCGTGCAGGTAGACAGCAATGCCCCGCAGGTGAATGTGTTGGTGAACCCAAGCCTGACGACGGACTCGGGTTGGACGACGCTGAATACAGGTGGTACCATAACCACTATTACGTTTACTCCGCAGGGGCTTAATTTTTCCAATGCGGCAGGTTCCAACACCAATGGGGGTGTTTACCAGGCGGTGTCCGTCAAGGCGGGCGTTGTGTATACATTTTCTGCTACGGTAACCACTCCCGGGTCGACCGACACCTGGGTAGAATTCTATTTTGGCAAGACTGTACCCAAGCAGGGCAGTGATTATACGGATAACAAGCTATGGTCGTTGAATACCTATTCCGGTTGCGGCGGCGGTCCCGAGACCGGCAATATCGTTATGCTCAACTGCGCGGGATCCGGATCCTCCACGGGGCAGATGACGTTTCCGCAGGATGAGACCATTTATTTTGTGATAAAGTCGGGCAGCTATCTTGGTACTGAGGGCCCGGGCGGTGTTTATGTCGCGAATGTAGTCCTGGACATGCCTCCGCAGTAATAAAACTATTATGAAAACGATCAGATCCTTCTGTTATCTTTTGCTGCTGGCCGTGGCGGCCTGTTCGAAGGGCGCCAAGAGCGGCGGCGGCTCCGTGGGGCCGCTGCCTTCGGCAACGGTGAGTAATGTAACGGCAAATCGTCCGACGCAGGCGGGGCCTTTCCGGTTCTATATCGACCTGAGCGCCACCAGCCAGCAGCCCGTGTCGGTCAATTATGCGACGATGGATGGTACGGCAAAAGCCGGCACCGATTATACCGCTGTATCGGGAACGGTGACCATTCCGGCCGGGCAAACGGAGACCTATGTCGACGTGTCCGTGATGGGGGACAGTCTCCGGCAACCGGATCAGGATTTTTATATGCAGTTGAGCGTACCCGTCAATTGTACACTGGGGACGGCCAAGGCGACGGCGACGATCGTCAATTCGGACCTGTTGTATCTGCCGACGGATACGACGGGATATACCACGCCGTCGAGCTATCCGGGTTATCAGCTGACGTGGAGCGATGAATTCAACGGCAATTCATTGAATCCGCTGAATTGGACCTTTGATATCGGGAACAATAACGGGTGGGGCAATCAGGAACTGGAATATTATACCTCGAGCACCAATAACGCTTTTGTATCGGCGGGCAACCTGATCATCGAGGCCCGTCAGGAGTCCAATAACGGGTTTAATTATTCTTCGGCCCGGATAAAGACGGAAGGTATTCAGCAGTTTACGTATGGCAGGATCGATATCCGGGCCAAGCTACCGGTAGCGCATGGGATGTGGCCTGCCTTGTGGATGTTGGGGTCCAATATCAACTCAGTGCCCTGGCCCGGTTGCGGGGAAACGGATATTATGGAGCTGGTGGGTAGTTCGCCCAACAAAGTGTTGGGTTCGTTGCACTGGCAGCAGGCGGGTGGGTCGGAGGGAACGTATAACAATCCTTACTACCTTTCCACCGGTGATTTCTCGCAGCAATTTCATGTATTCAGCCTGCTTTGGCAGCACGACAGCGTGCAGTTCTATGTGGACGACAATCTCTATGTCAACGGTAACAGCAGTGTCGTGACGAGCGGGAATTATCCCTTTAACCTGCCTTTCTTTTTTATTTTCAATGTAGCGGTCGGGGGTAATTTTCCGGGGCCGCCCGATAATACGACAATTTTCCCGCAGCGGATGTTTGTGGATTATGTGAGAGTCTTTCAGCCAAATTGAATCATATGAAAACCAATCCGACTTTATTGCTTTTTGCAAGTTGTATCCTAACCCTGGCTGGTATCGGCGCCTGCGGTAAAAAGGCCGGTAGTCCGCCGACCGGTGGTAGTACACCGCCGGACAGCACGACTACTCCGGTTAGTTCGCAGGTAGCATTCTGGCTGACAAACCCGGACAAGAGTTCCCTTTTGCAAAAGCAGAATGTAGCGTTGAATTTTACGGGCGGGGTGGCCATACAGCCGGTGATCACGGTCGATACGACGCAGACTTATCAGACCATCGACGGTTTTGGCTATGCGTTGACGGGCGGCAGCGCCCAGCTGATCTATGGTCTGCCTACGGCTCAGCGGCAGGCCCTGGAGCAGGAATTGTTCACTACGGACAGCAACAATATCGGGGTAAGCTATCTGCGGCTGACCATCGGGGCTTCGGATATGAGCGCAAGAGTATTTTCCTACGATGATAATGCCAGCCCTTCTCAACCCGATACTACCCTGGCTAATTTCACCTTGTCGGATGACAATATGTCCCTGGTGCCGTTGCTGAAGGAGATCCTGGCGATCAACCCTTCGATCAAGCTGTTGGGATGCCCCTGGTCGCCGCCAGCCTGGATGAAGAGCAACAACAGCAGCGCGGCCGGATCGCTGTTACCGCAGTATTATGGGGTTTATGCGCGATATTTCGTGAAATATATCCAGGCTATGAAGGCCAACGGGATTACGATCGATGCCATTACTCCGCAGAACGAACCTTTGAATGCGAATAACAATCCCAGCAATGTCATGCAGGATACGGCAGAAGACATTTTTGTCCGCAGTTATCTCGGTCCGGCTTTTCAGACGGCGGGGATCAACACCAAGATCATTGTATGGGATCACAACTGCGATGTGCCTGGCTATCCGGAATATATACTGGCGGATGCTGCTGCAGCGCAATATGTGGATGGATCGGCCTTTCATCTTTATGCAGGCGATATCTCGGCACTGACGGGGGTGCATAATGCGTATCCAAACAAGAATGTTTATTTTACGGAGCAATATGTGGCCGGTCCGGGGGATTTCGAGAGTGATCTGGAATGGGCGATGAAGAACCTGATCATCGGGGCGCCGCGGAACTGGAGCCGGAATGTGCTGGAATGGAATATGGCCGCCGACGGGAATTATGGTCCGCATACGACCGGTGGCTGTGGGGTTTGCCAGGGGGCTTTTACCATCAATGGAACTTCTGTCAGCCGGAATACTTCTTATTATATCATTGCGCATGCTTCTAAATTTGTCCTGCCAGGTTCGGTCCGGGTATCGTCGAATATACCCGGTAACCTGCAAAACGTCGCTTTCCTGAGGCCTGATGGGAAGAAAGTGCTGATCGTGCTGAATGATCAAGCCAACGCGGAGACTTTTACGGTACAGTTCAACAATCAGAACTTTTCGACGACGCTGAATAAGGATGCGGTGGCGACCTTTGTGTGGTGATGGGGATGGGGGGTCGGCCTTTGTGTGGCAGAACAGTGTACCTTTGCGCCCATGACGAAGGTATATTTGAAAAAGAAGATCAGCCGGCGGGTGGAGAGCGGGCATCCCTGGATCTTTGCCAATGAGGTGGATACTATTGATGGTGAAGCGGTGGGGGGCGAGACGGTCGGGGTATTTACTTACGATAAAAAATTTATTGGGCAGGGGTATATCAACTCCAAATCGCAGATCCTGGTCCGGCTGCTGACCAGGGATCGGACCGAGAAGGTCGACGAAGCTTTTTTTTTTCGTCGCCTGCGGCAAGCCTGGGAATACCGGCAGCGGATAGGGTATACGGAAAACTGCCGCCTGGTTTTTGGCGAGGCGGACGATTTACCGGCGCTGATCATCGATAAATTCAACGATTATTTTGTCATACAGACCCTGGCGCTGGGGATGGATCGGTGGAAGCCGGTCCTTGTCGCCGGGTTGGAGGAAATCTTCCGGCCAAAAGGCATTTATGAACGGAACGATGTCCCTGTCCGCGAATTGGAGGGCCTGCCTCAGCAGAAAGGGTTTTTATCTGCACCCTTCGATACGCAAATCATCATCAATGAAAACGGGCTGCGAATGGGGGTAGACCTGGAGGGTGGCCAGAAGACGGGCTATTTCCTGGACCAGCATGACAATCGTCGTGCCATCCGTCATATCGTGAAAGGGGCGGATGTACTGGGCGCCTTTTGCTATACGGGCAGTTTCGAGACGCACGCGGGTTTTTATGGAGCGAAATCGGTATTGGGGCTGGATATTTCGGAAAATGCCGTGGTGCGGGCGCGGGCCAATGCGGAATTAAATGGGCTGGGTGCTATTTGCCGTTATGAGGCGGTCAATGCGTTTGATGTTTTGAAGCAATGGAGTAAGGAAGGCCGGCAATACGATGTGGTGATGCTGGATCCGCCGGCGTTTACCAAGAGCCGGGAAACGATCCAGAAAGCCATTACGGGTTACAAGGAAATCAATTTGCGGGGGATGAAGCTGGTGAGAAAAGGCGGGTTCCTGGTGACTTCTTCCTGTACGAACCTGGTGCAGCCGGAGCTTTTCCTGGAGACTATCCAACAGGCGGCAAAGGATGCGCGCAGGAGGCTCAGACAGGTGACTTTTCGGGCGCAGGCCAGTGATCATCCGATCATCGAAGGATGGGAGAATACGAATTATCTGAAATTCCTTATTGTTCAGGTGTTGTGAGGCGGGGGTTATTTATTGAGCTGGAAGATACCGGAGTCGGTGACGCGGCCTGATTGGTCTTTGAGCTGGAAGGTGTAAAGCCCGCGGTAGAGATCACTGAGGTTGACGGTATAGCGGTCCACGATGTCCGGGATATTTTTTACCATCTTACCCAGAAAACTGTAGATCTGAAGGGTATAAGTCTGATTGGGTTCTTTGTCAATTTCGAAAATGATGTAGGAAACGGCGGGGTTGGGATAGAATTTTTTTACCACCTTATGGTCCGTATCGGGCAATGGACCCCTTGCCTGGCTTTTTGCCTGGGTGGTAGTCAGTAGAATAATGGATAAAAGGATGTAAAAAATCCTCATATTTGGATATAAGTTACACGATTTTCCAAAATAATTCTTTTAATTCGAATATACAAAAATGCTGCCTAATAAAATGCTAAATCCAGGCATTTCCACCCGGTAGGATTACAAATAATTGATAATCAACTATTTGATAGATTCCAGTGTTTTTTGGATCGCTGAAAAATCCGGCAGGTCGGTGGCTTTTTCGAGCACTTCGGCGTAGCGGATAATCCCCTCTTTGTCGACAACGAAGGCGGAGCGTTTGGACACACCTTTCATATCGAAGGCGAAGGTATCATAAAGAGAGCCGTAGTCTGTGGAGGTCGCTTTATTAAAGTCGCTTAGCAGGGGGAAATTCAGGCTCTGGTCTTCCTTATATTTTGCCAGGGTAAAGACGGAATCCACGCTGATGCCAAAGACCCGGGCATTGGCCTGGTTGTAGAGGGCGATATTGTCACGGGTGCTGCACAGTTCTTTGGTGCAGGTGCCGGTAAATGCCTGGGGGAAGAAAAGCAGGAGGACATTTTGGCCCCTGTAGTCGCTGAGCGATACTTTTTGTTTATCTGAGTCAAAGAGGGTGAATTCGGGTGCAGGCTGACCGATCCGGATGCTGTTGGTGCTCATGTCATTTTTTTAGAGTGTAAAAGTAAGTGTTTTAAAACTTCGGGGAGAGGTAATGAGGATTTTCATGTTCAAGAATACCCGTGTAAGAGAGAGACAATTCGAATCCCCCGCGGTTTTCGCTGGCCGTTGCCAATGTAGAGATATTGATATCGTAGCTCAGGCCAACGGTAAAGGCATTTGATTCCAGTTTGATGACGGGAATGATGGCATCGCCCCAGCGGAGATAGGTACCCAGGTTGAAAATGTAATTGGGATTGTCGGGATCATCTCCCAATCTATAGGAAACCGTTGCCCCGGCGATCGTTTCATGGGAAGGGCCTTGTTGGTAATGGTCGGCCTGGATGCTGAACCAGGTATAGTCATTGATGCTTGCTTTTACCCCGGCGGAGAAAACGACTTTGGGGTCGAGCTCGATGGTAGGATTCTGGTAGAAGGAGTTCTTTGGCCGGTTGAGGTGGTAGTAGGAAGCCCCGGCATACATCGTGTTTTTATTGTCTTCGCCGAAGGTGGTATTGAAGCTGATACCCAGGGCGCCGTCTAGGTAATGGATATTGGGAGTGCGGATGGTTTCGCCGTTTGGGAGGGCCGGATCGTAGGCGGTCCCGTTGTACTGGCTGTTGGTGGTCACTTTTGAGAGATCGATCGTTTTTTCAACCAGTCCGCCCATGAAACCAACGGCCAGGTATGCGGCTTTGTTGTTGCTCAGGGATTTATGGTAATTGAGGGCGGGCATTGCTTCGGTGGTGGTAAGGGCGGCGGTGCCTGCCTTGTCATAGAGGATTTCCATGGCGGTGGTCAGAAAATCGTTGGTTTGTCCCACGGCCCATTTGTATTCGCCGCTGAGGGAGCCGGTGCGATAGGCGTTGTCGAAGCTATACCATTGGTCGCGGAAGGTTGTCTGGATACGATAGTCCCCTGTAAAGACGCCTGCCAGGGCCGGGTTGCGGAGGAGTGGCGTTTCGTAGAACTGGGAGAAATGGATATCCTGTGCCCGGATGGTGGGCGGGGAAAGGAGGAGGACCATTGTCAGACCGAAGAGCGTTAAAAGCGTTTTCAATGTATAAGCGTTAATAAGGTCATTTAATCATCATACTACCTGACCAGGACGACGTTGCCGTGGTAGGCGACGACCTGGGCGTTGTTACAAATCACTTCTACTATATAGACATAAGCGTCCGAAGGGGCGGGGTGGCCGTTGAACGTGCCGTCCCAGCCCATTGTTTCCGAGTTGGCCGCGAAATTCTTTCGCTCGAAGACCAATTGTCCCCAGCGATTGAAAACGCGCATGGACTGAATATTGAACAGGCCTGATCCCCGTGGATAGAAATAGTCGTTTACTCCGTCGCCGTTTGGCGAGAAGGTATTGGGAAGGAAATAATTCCCTTCGTTGCAGATGGTTTTTACCAGGATCGAGGCGGTATCGGTGCAATGGTTGGAATCGGCTACGATCACGGTATAGGTCTGGCTAAAGGTGAGTGTAGCCGTTGGGTTGGGGCAGTCGGTACAACTGAGGTTGGCCGTGGGTGTCCAGACATAGCTGACGACATTATCCGTGTAGGTATAGGGTATTGTCACGGGGATGCCTACCGGGGTACTAATCTCGGCGGGTCCCTTAATAAAGGGGTTGGGATTGACGGTAATCGTCGCAGATGTCGTATCGCTGCAGCCGTACGGGACGGAAGTCTTAAGGCTGATGTGGTAATTACCGGCGGCGGAGTTTACGATGGGGCTTTGTACATTGGAGGTTTGACCGTTGCCAAAATTCCATAGCCAGGAAACGCTATCGATATCCGGGGTGACCAGGCTGCCGGTGAATTGGATGAGGCCTGTGCATAAATATGCACTGGTGGAAATGAGAGGGTGTGGGGTCTGGTAGACCTTGATCGTATCGGTGTAGCTGGCCGTGCAACTGTGATCCGTTATGATATTGAGCGTTGCCGGGAAATTGCCGGGGGTATTATAAAAATGGGAGCTGTTAAAGGGGACGGTAAGTGGGGGTGATTGGGCGAGGGTGCTGCCGTCGCCGAAGCTAAAGGTCTTGCTTTGCACTCCGTCATTCGAGATCGAATAGTCCACGAAATATACTGTACCCGTGTCGCAGAAGGCTGTTGGGGCGGCTGTGAAAAAGGGTGTAGCGCCGAGAACCGTGAGCAGGCTGTCCGTTATCTGGACGATACAGCCCGTGGCATCGGTGAGCGTCAGCGAGGGCGTATAGGTATCCGCCCTGCGGTAGCCATGAACAGGCGCCAGGTTTCCGGAGCTATCGACCTGGTCGTCGCCGAAATTGAGGACAAAGCTCGTATAGCCCGGGGGGACAATGGTGAATTTGGCGATCACCGAGTCGCAGGCGGTTTTTGGGGTAAAATTAAAGGTCGTCGTCGTATTTGGGTTCAGCAGCAATACCCGGCGGGTAGCGGAGTCCAGGCAACCGCCAGGCCCCTGCAAGACCAGCCGGGCATAGAAGGTGTCAGTGGTATTGTAGAAGTGATAGGTTACGGGCAGAGTGGAGGTAGTACCGTCGCCGAATTCCCAATAGAGCGAATCGTAGTATTGACCGGCGGCGGTGAATAGCGTTTGCAGAGGGGCGCAGATGGCCGTCGTATCGGCGATGGTGAAGGCTGCCACGGGCCCCCGGATCAGGATCTTCCCTGTTGTGTCGGCCGTGCACCCGTATTTGTCGGCAGCGGTTAGGGTTACGGTATAGGTCACGTTGTTGGTGGCGGGGTAGATATGGGTCGGGGAGGAGAAACTTCCCGATCCGTCGCCGAAGTTCCAGGTTTCCGTAAAGGGTCCATAGCCTTTTGTCGAATCGATAAAGGTCACCGGGGTATTCGGGCAATAGAAGCTATCCGGGTCTACGAAAGCGGCCTGGGGTGAACTGATCTGCAGAGGTATGGTGGCGGTGTCGATACCGACGCAGCCGGAGATATCCTTGACCGTTAAGATGGCGTAATAAGAGCCGGTATCGGCATATGCATGGGTGAAAGGCGGCGCCGTGTAGGTGGTGTCTTTGCCGTCCCTGAACTGCCAGTTCCAGGAGGCAATCGGGACTGCCGGAGTGTAAGGGGTTGACCGATCGGTAAAGGTAATGGGGCTGTTGAGGCAGCCGCCGGCCGGAGTGGTGAATTTGGCAGTTGGTCCGGTAACCTGGATGGAGCCGGGTGGCGAGGCATAGTAGCACCCGTTGAAATCCTTTACGACGAGGGTGACCGGATACGTGCCGATGGCCGGGAGGCTATCCGTAAACGTAGACGCCGCATGGTTGGAGTCCGCCCCGATGGTCCAGATATAGCCGGCAGCTGGGGTGCCGAAAGGGATCGAGTTGCTGGTAGACGTCAGGATAAAGGGCGCATTTTTACAGGCAGTGGTGGATAGGGGAATGAAACTGGGGATAAAATTGCCCAGGACAATCCGCTTGGCGGTGTAGTTGGTGCAGCTACCGTCGGTGACGGTAAGGGTAACGGTGTAGGTGCCATAGCTGGGATAGACATGTGTTAGCTGCGGCGGCGGGTAGGGGGGGGTGGTGACTGTGGTGCCGGTGCCATCGCCGAAATCCCAGCCATAGGTAAGGGGCTGGCCATCGACCTTTGAGGAATCGATAAAGGTGACTGATAGATTGTTATTGATCCCCGGATTGTTGGTGGCGCAATTGACTACAAAGCCGAAATTCGGAACCGGCGGGAGGACCACCAGGGTTTCCGTCGTGTCGGTCGCGCAACCGGAATTATCCAGGGTCAGGGTGACGTTGTAGTGGCCGAAATTCTTATAGGCATGGTTAACAACGCTGGTCGCGGTGTCCGGTAGTGAGCCGTCCCCGAATTTCCAGATCCATTGATCGGCAGGCGTCGATGTCGACGTGAATTGCTCCGGCGTGTTGCCGCAGAGGGGATTTGCGCTAAACGTGAAAGCGGGTGTAGTCGGGGTGCCGATCCCCACGGAGTTGGGGAAGCTCTGCGTGGCGGTGCAGCCGCCGTTGGTGGTCACCGAGAGGGTAATGGAATAAATTCCCTGGGCAGTATAGGTAAAGCTGGGGTTGGCTGCCGTGGACGAAGAGGGCGTTGCGCCGGGGGCAGACCAGTTATAGGATTGTACGGGGTCTACGGTATAAACCGTGGCTGCGGGGAAGACCGGCACGTTGATGCAGCCTAAGACGTCGGCCATGTCGATGGACGGGGGTGAGATCTTCACGAGGTCCGGCATAGTAATCGTTCCCGAGCAGCCGGCGGCGTTAGTGCCCGTCAGTTTTACGGTGAATCTACCGTTGATTGTATAGGTATGGGTTGGGTTTTGCAGCGTCGAGGAAGACCCGTCGCCGAAATCCCAGAGCCATTGGGTGAGGGCCGGGGAGGTCTGGTCGGTAAATTGTACCGTCAGCGGAGCTTTGCAACTGATGGTAGGGGTGGCGGTGAATGAGGGGATCAGGTTGGAGCTGATCGTGACCGTACTGGTGGTAGAACTGCTACAGCTCGTAAAGTTGTTCGTAAGGGTGACGGTATAGCTTCCTGGGGTGGTATAGGTATGGGTAGGGTTTGTCTGAGTGGAGGTGGCGCCATCCCCGAAGCTCCAGCTGGAAGAAAGGGGCGCCGGGGTGGTGCCGTTGGAAAAGCTGAGGGGGGTATTGAGACAGCCGGTGGTAGGGCCGATAATGACTGGGGTGGTGGAGGATACCGGTACGGACTGCGTAATGGAGTCGCTGCAGCCCAGACTGCTCTGAACGACCAGTTGCACGGGGTAGCTACCGGCAGTGGGATAAGAGATATTGGCGGGGTTGGCGGCGGTAGAAGTAGCCGGGGTGGCGTTGGTTCCCAGGTTCCAGTTATACGCAAGGGTACCGGGTCCGGCGGTTTGATTGAGAAAATTGACCAGATAGGGGGCGGTACAGGAACCCGAGGTCCAGGTAAAATTCGGGCTGATGCCGTCGACTATGCGCAGGGCGCGATGATTAGTTATTCCATAAGCGCAACCGGCGGAATTGGTAACGACCAGGCTGACGTCGAAATAGCCGGTCTGCGTATAGGTGTGCGCGGGTGTCGCCAGGTTGCTGGTGCCGCCGTCGCCGAATGTCCAGGCATAGGAGACGATAGAGCCTGCTCCGGGCTGGGAATTATTTGTAAACTGAACGTTGACCGGTGCGCAGGCCAGTTGGTAGTTGAGGCCGAAGGACACGATGGGAGAGGGGTAGACTGTTATATAGTCGGTCATCCGGACGGCAGCGGAACCGCTGGCGTTTCTGACGATGAGGGTAACCGTGTAGGTCCCCGGCGACGCATACTGGACTGCGGGGTTTTGGGTGGGGGAAGTCTGGCCGTTGCCGAAATCCCATTCCCAGGTGGTGGGGTTATTAGTGGATTGATCTTTAAAAGAGACGTTGAGCGGGGCGCAGCCTGAAGTAACGTTGGAGGTAAATTGAGCAACCGGCGCCTGCGCGCGGACGCCCATCCCAAGCAGAAAAAGGCAGCCGGTTAAAATGAATAGTTTTCGGTTCAACAAAAGGGTCGTTTAGGTGCGATAAAAATGTTCATCATCCGCCGGTTATGCGGGTGACGGCTATTGAATAGGAGATAGGGAGGGTCTTTCCCAGGGTGTGGATTATTGCTTTTTCAACTGCAGGATATTGGAAGTATGATTGACGGTATCCGTGGATTTTGCAGATACGCTGTCTGTATAGCTATCGGTGATCAACCAGGTTTCATTCAGCTGGTTGAGCGGATATCCCGCGCCGGGGAAATCCGACATGATCGTCTTGGCATTGATATTGACGGCCCATTCACCAACGGTAGAATCGCCATTGAAGATACCCGTCACTGTATTGTTCGCGTCAAATTTAAAGAGATAACCGGAAAAAGCGGCAGTTATGTTGCTGTCATTTTGCTCGTACCCAGACACATACCAAAGCCCGTTCGTCACATCAGATATAACTGCCTTCTGTTCCTGATTCTGAATGAATTTCTTACAAGATACAAGAAGGATGCCGGATAAAAGAATGAAATAAAGCTTCCTCATAGGCGTAGATTTTTAGTGTACCAGATATATAGATATACGAGAAATTAGACTCAAAAGTCATAAATAATAACGTATTTTTTCCGCAAATAGTCTAAAAAAAACCGGGTATCGAGGCTTTTCCCGGTGGCAATCTGGCAGAGCTGTTCGCTGGTATACCGGCGGCCGTGGCGGTGGATATGGGCCCTGAGCCACGCGAGAAGGGGGGCGGAATCACCGGCGCGCAGGGTGTTTTCGGTATTAACATCTTGATTTACAGCCGCTTCGAAGAATTGTGCGGCGTAAAAGCTACCCAAACTATAGGTGGGAAAATAGCCAAAACTGCCATGGCTCCAATGAACGTCCTGGAGACAGCCTCTTTTGTCATCGGGGACCTCTACGCCCAGCCAGGCAGCATAGCTATCTTTCCACCAGGCGGGGATATCGGCCACTGCCAGGGTGCCGTCAATCAGGCTCTTTTCCAGCTCATAGCGGATCATGACGTGAAAATGATAGGATATCTCGTCGGCCTCCGTACGGATCAGGGAGGGTTCGACCTTATTGATGCCCTTATAGAACTGTTCCACCGTAATATTACGCAAGTGTTGGGGGAAGGCAGTCTGTAAGCCGGGATAGATGGCTTGCCACCAGCGGAGGCTTCTGCCGACATTATTCTCCCAAAGCCTGGATTGCGATTCATGGATGCCGAGCGACGCATATTCACCCAGGGGCAGCCCATAATATTGCGGTGGCAGCCCTTGTTCGTAAAGCGCATGTCCGGTTTCATGGATGCAGCTCCAGGTCATATGGCTGAAGTCGTTCTCATCGATGCGGGTGGTGATCCGGACATCGCGGGCGTTAAAGCTGGTGGTAAACGGGTGTTCGGAAAGATCCTGTCTTCCGGCTTCAAAATCGAATCCCAACTGCCGGATCAGGGCTATACCGTAATCCCATTGTTGCTGCCGGGGGTAGTTGCCGTGGAGGAAGCTGTCATCTACCTGCGGGCGGGTTCTGATCCGGTCGAGCAGATCTTTCAGTGGTTCCCGGACGGTTGCAAATACCTGGTCCAGCAAGGCGGTGGTGCAGCCTTTTTCGAAATTATCCAGCAGGGCGTTATAAGGATGTTGTGCATATCCGGCCAGCTCTGTCTCTTCTTTTTTTAGTCCGACCAGTTGTTCCAGATCATTTTTAAACAACAAAAAGGAGTTGGCGGCGCGGGCTTGCAGCCAGCTGTGGAAGCTGCGGGAACTGGTTTCGCTGAGGCGGCGGATAAAGGCAGGGCTGAATTTTTTTTGTTTGTTATAGTCTTCCAGGCTAAGCTCTACGTTGCGTCGCCGGTCTTCTTCCAGGTTGCCTCGCTGTTGTAGTTCCTGCAGCAGGTCGCCAAGGCCGGGGGCGGTGAACCATTCGTGTGCGATCTCCGAGAGGCTGGCCAGTTGCCGGCCGCGGGCTTCCGCTCCTTTTGGCGGCAGGTAGGTCTCCTGGTCCCATTCCAATACGGCCGCGGCGTATTTTACATCTGCGATTTTTTGCATACGATCTGTGTAGGCTGCATACAGATCATCCGTCGATTTTGTTAATGTCATTTTAACATATTTTCTTCCCGGAAAATGGAAAACATTCCGAAATTATGTGCATTTTAGGTAGTTTTCCTGATTGTCTTGAATAATTTCGCCGTATGAACAAGTATCGCCATTATCTATCTATCGTCTTTATCCTTTTTCCTGTATTCCTGAATGCGCAGAAGCTGGATTCCATGTTGAATATTTATGCCAACAATTATCCGCAGGAGAAGATCCACGTCCAGCTGGATAAGAAGATCTACCGTGCGGGCGAGACCATTTGGTTCAAGGCTTATTTATTCACCGGGGCGGACCCTTCGCTGCTAAGCCGGAATTTTTATGCCGAGTTATCGGATCCTTCCGGCACGATCCTGCAGCGCAAGGCATTTCCTGTCACCGAATCGAGTACTGCCGGAAGTTTCGACCTTCCCAAGGTGGTGAATAGCAGGCATCTTCATTTCCGTGCCTATACAACCTGGATGACCAATTTCGATACGGCTTTTTATTACGAGAAGGACATCCGTATCTATGACAGCAAATTGGATTCTGCCGGGGTCGTCACGATCGTGCCTCGCGAGGCAAAGATCCAATTCTTCCCGGAAGGGGGGGATCTGGTAGCCGGGGTGGAGACGATGGTCGCTTTTAAAGCAAATGATCAGTTTGGGCTACCGGTAACGGTGAAGGGAGTAATACAGGATCGGGCGGGCAAGGAATTGCTGATGTTCGAATCCGTCCATGACGGCATGGGCAAATTTCCGCTGACAATGGACAAGGGCGACTCTCTTGTGGCGGTGTGGAAAGATGAGCAGGGGATCGAGCATCGGACAGGTTTGCCTGCGGCCAGGCCGACCGGTGTGGTACTGAGGGCGATACCGGCCAATCAAAAGATGTTATTTTCCGTGGCGCGCTCGGCGGAGGGCGGACCCGAGCTCAAGCGGCTTACGATCATCGGGCATATGCATCAGCATTTGGTGTATAAGGCAAGAATTAACCTGGATGACAACTTTATGAGCGGCGGGACCATTCCGACCGGGCAATTACCCAGCGGGGTACTTCAGCTTACGGTATTCGATGCCAATATGATGGCGGTAGCGGAGCGGGTGGTCTTTGTCAACAATCACGAATACCTCTTCAATCCGGAGCTGTCGGTGCAGTTAAAGGGAATAGCCAGGAGGGGAAAGAACAGCCTTGTCGTCAATGTGCCGGATACGCTAAAGACCAATATGTCTTTGGCGGTGACGGATGTAACGGCTGACGGGGAGTTCCCCAACGATGACAATATTATATCCCGGTTGTTGCTGACAGGCGAAATACGCGGGCATGTGCATGACCCTTATTTTTATTTTTCGAATTCTGCCGACAGCCTGCTGTCTATGCTGGACCTGGTGATGATGACGCATGGCTGGCGCCGCATCAAATGGGAGGCGCTGGCAAAAGGGCAGCTGCCTGTTATCAGGAACCCCGAGCAGGATTATCTTGCCATGAAGGTGGAGGTATTGGGAATAGACCCCTATAAGATCAGTAAGGACGAATCGTTGAATGTTATACTAAGCCGAAAGGACTCCAGTACGCAGATGATGTCCCTTCCTCATCTATCGGGAGCAAAATTTGGGGTGATGGGCCTGGTCTTCTTTGATACCGTCAAGGCTTTTTATCAATTCAATGTCAACCGTGCGTTGTCCGACCAGTCAGCGGTGACTTTTAATACGGGGCTCCTCAGGGGCGCCCGTGCTGCCAAGCCTTTGTCTACTGCCTTCGATGGGTGGACGGCGGAGGATTCCGCTTATCTGCGGCGCAACAAATATATCCAGGAGGAAGAAGTCCGGGCCAAGCCAGTGGAGGATCAGAAGGTGAAGACCCTGGCTGCGGTGACCGTTCGCGGGCATGTGAAAACGGATGCGGAAAAGCTGGATGAGCGCTATGCTTCGGGGATGTTTAGCGGCGGGGATGCCTATACGTACGACCTGGTCAACGATCCGTTGGCGGCCGCCATGCAGGATATCTTTATGTATCTGCAGGGCAAGGTGCCAGGTTTGCAAATCACAACGGGCCAGGGGCCGGGCGGTGCGCCTTCCTTGTCCTGGCGGGGTGGCAAGCCTTCGCTTTACCTGAATGAAATGCAGGTAGATGCCTCGCAGTTACAGAACACCCCGGTGACCGATATCGCCATGGTGAAGGTATTCCGGCCGGGCTCGGGCGTGGGATTTGGCGGCGGCTCTGGCGGGACCATTGCCGTGTATACGAAGAAGGGGGGTGACAGCAAGGTAACAGACCCCAATATCAAGGGGCTGCCCCGGGCGATACTGGTTGGGTATTCGATGCCAAAGGAATTTTATTCCCCGAATTACCTGGAAAATTCGCCGTTGAACGAAGCGGAAGATCTTCGGACGACGTTATTCTGGAAACCTTTTCTGCTGACGGATAAGGACAGCAGGCGTGTGAACATCGATTTCTTCAACAACGATATTTCCAAAAAACTGCGGGTGGTGCTGGAAGGCTTCAATGAGGACGGCAAGCTGACGCACATCGAGCAGATCATTCAATAAGGCCATGCATATTTCCGACATCGTCCACCACCTGGAATCGCTTGCTCCTCCGGCTTACCAGGAGCATTATGACAATGCTGGCCTGTTGACGGGGAAGGGCAACACGGAATGTACGGGTGTGCTGACTACCCTGGATGCAACGGAAGAGGTGACTATGGAAGCTGTCGCGCGTGGATGTAATTTAATCGTGGCGCATCACCCGATCATCTTTGGTGGTCTTAAGCGTCTTACCGGGAAGACCTATATCGAGCGGGCGGTCATTGCGGCCATCAAAAACGATATTGCTATTTATTCCATTCATACCAACCTGGATAATATGATGGCGGGCGGCGTCAATGGGCGGATAGCGGACAAGTTGGGATTGGAAGGGCGGCAGGTGTTATTGCCAAGGGAGTCGACGTTGCGGAAGCTATACTGTTTTGTGCCTGTCGATCACCTGGAAGCGGTCCGGTCGGCCATACTTGCTGTCGGCGCGGGTCATATCGGCAATTACAGTGAATGCAGTTATAGTGTGGAAGGCACCGGTACGTTCAAGGGTGGGGAGGGATCGCAGCCTTTTGTCGGTCATCCCGGAACCCGGCATATGGAAAAGGAGGCCCGGCTGGAGATCGTTTTACCTGCCCATCTCAGCGGGTCGGCTATCCGGGCCATGATTGCGGCGCATCCCTATGAGGAGGTTGCTTATGACCTGGTGTCGTTGGCCAATACTTATCCCGGTATTGGCGCCGGTTTAACCGGCGAGTTGGGAGAGGAGATGGGGGAAAGGGCTTTTTTGGAAAAGCTGATGGGGGTTTTTGGGGTGCCGGTGGTTCGGCATACCCGGTTGACGGGGAGGCCGATCAAAAAAGTGGCTGTTTGCGGGGGAGCGGGTAGTTTCCTCATTTCCAATGCTTTATCTTTCGGAGCCCACATTTATATCACTTCGGATGTCAAATATCATGAGTTTTTCGACGCCAATGACCAGCTGATCGTTGCCGACATCGGCCATTTTGAAAGTGAACAATTCACCATAGATTTGCTGTTTGACATTTTGCGGGAAAAATTTCGTAATTTTGCCGTCCTTAAATCGGATGTCAAAACGAACCCGGTTGAGTATTACACCGGTGCGTGAAAGTGGCGCGGCCGAAGGCGGACTTTAAAAAAGTTAAATTAAACTATGTCAAACGTAAAAGAATTCTCTGTTGAGGAAAAGCTCACTTCTTTAGTGACCCTCCAAAAAATTGAATCGAAGTTGGACGAGTATAAAATCCTGAAGGGCGAGCTGCCGATGGAGGTAAGCGATCTGGAGGATGAAATCCATGGTCTGCATTCTCGTCAGACCCGGGTGGAAGAGGAGATCAACGGGATCCAGGAATTCATCAATCAGAAGAAGGAAGCCATCAAGGAAGCCGATACGCTGATAAAGAAATATGACAAGCAAAGTCAGAATGTAAAGAACAGCCGTGAGTTCGAAGCGATCAATAAAGAGATCGAGATGCAGCAGCTGGAAGTGAAACTGGCGGAAAAGCATATCAAGGATGCGAATGAAGAGATTGCCGAGAAGGTTCAGTTGCTGGAGAAAGCAAAGAAGAATATTGCTACAAAGGAATCCGTGCTAAAGAATAAAAAGGACGAACTGGACAAGATCATTGCCACGACCGAAAAAGAAGAAAAGCATTTCGCCAAACTATCTACTGAGGCCCGGGAGAAAGTGGAGCCCCGGATATTACATTCCTATGACCGCATCCGCGGGAATTATCGTAACGGGCTGGCGGTAGTACCGGTCCTTCGTGACGCCTGTGGCGGTTGTTTCAATGCTATTCCACCTCAACGGCAGAGTGAAATTCGCCAGCGTAAGAAGATCATTGTCTGCGAGAACTGCGGACGGATCCTGGTGGATAATGAGCTGAATGACGGTATCGAAGTCAAGTAAGTCTTGTGCGGGTGCGCTTTTTACTTCTGGCAGGCCTGCTCTATACTGCTCCGGGTTATGGGCAGAAGCATTTCGATTTTAATGATGGTTGCCGTCAGGCTTACCGGGAGATCATTCAGTTGCGACTGGAGGAGGGGAGCCAATTGCTGGCGGTTGAAAGGAAGAGGGATCCTGATAATCTCATTCCTGTCTTCCTGGACAATTATATTGATTTTTTCCAACTTTTCTTTAATGAGGATGCTGTTGACTACCAGGCCTGGCAGGGTAGGCTGGACCAGCGGATTGCAATGATGGGTGAGGGTCCCGAATCCTCGCCTTTTAGTCTGTTCACGCGCTCGGTCATCCATTTTCAATGGGCTGCTATCAAGATCAAATTTGGGTATAACTGGGATGCGGGCTGGGAATTCCGCCGTTCTTTTCTGGAGAGCCAGGAATGTCTGAAAAAATTTCCTGTGTTTAGTCCTGCCACGATGTTGGGTGGGGCGATGAAAGTTGCTGCCGGCACCATTCCGGATGGTTATAAATGGCTCAGCAGCCTGTTGGGCATCCGGGGCAGCGTCAAAGACGGGATGGAAGAGTTGGATCGTTTTCTGCGGCTTGACGATGAATGGTCAGGGCTATTCAGGGACGAGGCTACCTTCTATGATCTTTATCTTCAATTTTATATTCTTAACAAGCATGAGTCCGTATTCTCTTATATCCGCGGCCACAATCTGGATATGCGGAACAACTATCTCTATGCTTATCTCTGCGCCAATCTGTGTATCAATGATCAGCAATCGGCTCTGGCCGAGCAGATCATCGGGGGGAGGAGCCATGCGCCTGGTTATCTGGATATGCCCGTATGGGACCTGGAAATGGGCTATGCCAGCCTGAATCACCTGGAGCCGGGTACGCCGCTCTACCTGGAGCGGTTTCTCCGGCGGTTTAAGGGGCGGTTTTATGTAAAGGATGCGTTGGAAAAGCTGAGTTGGTATTATTATCTGAAGGGGAATCAACCAGTAGCCGATTCGTTGCGGAGGCTGGTATTGCAGCGGGGGACGGCGGAATCGGACGCCGACCGGCAGGCTCTCAAGGAAGCGCGGAATAGTCAATGGCCGGATAAGATGCTGTTGCAGTCGCGGTTGCTGAGTGATGGCGGGTATTTTGAGGAAGCCCTTCAAACTCTACAGGGAGTCAGTCCCTCCAGCTTGTCCCGACCGGAGGAAAAATGTGAGTTGGCTTATCGGCTTGGCCGGATCTATGACGGGTTGGGCAGGAAAGAGGAGGCTATAGCCGCCTATCTGACGACGATCAAGACGGGAGAACGCTTCCCGGAATATTTTGCTGCGAGGGCGGCTCTTCAGGTGGGCTATATCTATGAAGGACAGGGGGATTGTGATAGGGCGGTGGAGTATTTTCAGAAATGTCTTTCCTTAAAGAATCATGACTATAAAAATTCACAAGGAAGAAAAGAAAAAACCGACCCGCGGACAACCGCGGCTTCAACACCCGCCCCAGCCACCGGTTCATATAGTAAACCGGGATCAACGCAAGTACAAGGATCAGCAATATCAGCAGCGAACGGCCTTTCATGACATGACCATTTCCCGCGCATTCTCCAACGCCGCCGCCGTAGGCTTCTCCCCACTCAGCATCCGCGCAATAGCGGTTATCCTTTCGTCCTGGCCCAGCAAGCGGATATGTGTCTTGATAGGCTCACCTTTGACGTCCTTATAGACAAAATAATGCGCATCAGCCTTCCCGGCAATCTGCGGCTGATGGGTAATACAAATGACCTGTCTTTTCTTTGACAAGCCCTTCAGGATTATTCCCACCTGCCGCGCCGCCTCACCGGAAATACCGGTATCGATCTCGTCGAAGATCAGCGTGGCCAGATCGATCGACTCGGCAACCAAAGATTTTATACATAACATGAGACGACTCAATTCTCCGCCGGATGCCACCTTACGGATAGGCTCATACCGATTGGTCTTGTTGGCATCGAACAGGAATTCGATGGTATCCGCACCAAAAGGATTAAGGTCTGCCGGCTGCACCAGCACCTTTAGCCGGGCATTGGGCATGCCCACCTGCTTCAACAGTTTGTTCACCTTCTCCTCCAACCCCGCTGTCTGCGCCTGACGGCCGGCGGATAAGCCTGCCGCCTTGCTCTTTGCCGCCTGCAGCAACCGCCCGACTTCCCTTTCCCCGGCTGCTATGCTTTGTTCTATCTGAAGAGAATCCTGCAATTTATACTCCAGCTGCCGCTGCAGGTACAGCAATTCAGCGGTAGTATGTAGCCCATGTTTTTTCAACAGCTTATAGCCGGCGGAAAGACGTTCGCTGATCTCCGCGATCCGCCGGGGATCATAGTTCACCGCATCATTGATACTCTCCACTTCTCCGGCAATATCCTGCAATTCGATCTGCACCGAAGACATCCGCTCCGCCAGGCTCCCCAGACCCGGATGATAGGCCGAATAGCCCTGCAGGGAATGCAGCAGGGATTTCAACTGCTGCACCAGCGGTTGCTCGCCTTCCTTCAGGTCATAATAGATCTTGGAGAGAGCTGTTTTGATATCCTCCGAATGGCTGAGTAATTTTAATTCCTGATCCAGCTCCTCCAGTTCCTTTTCCCGCAACCCGGTCTCCCGCAGCTCATCAAACAGGAATTTGTTGTAGTCCAGCTCCTTGTTAAATTGCGCCTGCTGCGCCTGTAATGTGGCTAATTCCCTTCCCGCCGACTGCCAGGCCTGGTAAACAGCCCGGTAGTCGCCAACAGCCGCTGATTGCCCCGCCAGGGCATCCAGCACCTCCCGTTGAAAGTCAGACTCGCCCAGTTCCAGGGTATCGAATTGCCGGTGCAGATCCACCAGCAGCGAACTTAGTTTCCGCAGTTGCTCCAGGTTCACCGGGGTATCGTTGACAAAAGCCCTCGACTTCCCATTTGGCGCTATTTCCCGCCGGATCACTATCTCATCGTCCACATCCAGGTCATTGGCCTTAAAAAAAGCCATCGCCTCAGAACTTCGGCCGGGTGCGATAAACACACCCTCTACTACACATTTCTTGTCACG
>Ga0206963_10074_pt1 | contig 34014 bp, 23 predicted proteins | sample Alteio_BWOrgHeat_28_FD_152958 | JGI IMG/M metagenome (GOLD analysis project Ga0206963, IMG submission 152958) | Enriched cells from forest soil in Barre Woods Harvard Forest LTER site, Petersham, Massachusetts, United States -... | ecosystem: Environmental > Terrestrial > Soil > Temperate forest >... | reverse complement strand
CCGCCCGGAAGCTGTTGATTGGGACGAACCGCAACGTGTTGCTGAAGCGATTTATTTAATGAAAGTGAAACACGCAGTTATTACTTCTGTTGACCGTGATGAACTGAAAGATGGCGGAAGTATTATTTGGTACAACACGATTAAGGCCGTGAAATCGCTGAATGAAAATACAACGCTTGAAACATTAATACCAGATTTTAAAGCAGAAAAAGAAAATATCCAGCGCGTGATAGAAGCCGCGCCAGACGTGGTTTCTCACAATATTGAAACTGTAGAACGATTAACAAAACAAGTGCGCATACAAGCCAAATACTGGCGCAGTATGGAGACATTAAAAATATTAAAGGCCGGCAACATGCGCACCAAAAGCGGCATCATGCTCGGCCTTGGCGAAACAAAAGAAGAAGTAATACAAACGATGAAAGATTTGCGCAACAGCCATGTTGATGTGATAACAATCGGCCAGTATTTACAACCTTCAAAAAAACATTTGCCCGTTGCGCGTTTTGTGCATCCTGACGAGTTTGCGGAGCTGAGAAAGATAGGCTATGAAATGGGTTTTGATTATGTAGAAAGCGGCCCGCTTGTTCGTTCATCTTATCACAGCGATCGCCATGTAATTCCTGGTTATGGAAAAAACAAATGGCTGATGGAACAAATGTAAATGTTGAATGTAAAATTCAAAATGTAAAAGCTTGCATTAATAAAATATAAAAACCGATCTCTTACATTCTATATTTTACATTAATTATTTTACGTTTTTCAATCGTTATACATTGCTGCGCAAATTATTAATCTTTACTTTATTTATTAATGCTACAAGTTTTGCATTTGCACAAATAAAATGGCAAAAAGCAGATACATTATTCGGCAAACTTCCACCATCAATACATGTTTATAAAACTTTTGATTCGTTAGATGGTGCGCCGTTTATTGCATATTATGTTGCTGCAAAATTAAAAGATAAAAATATTTCGTTCAGCGCGCAAACCGGCACTGGACAGCGTTACACGCCATCGCAATATTATCGACAGCAAAAATCGCCATACATTGTTGTTAACTGCACTTTTTTTTCTTTCTCTACTAATCAAAATCTTAATATGGTTATGAAGAATGGAAAACTGGTTGCTTACAACGTTGTTTCGTTAAAAGGGATTGGCAACGATTCTACTTTATATTATTATCCCACGCGCAGCGCCATTGGAATTGATAAAAAAAGAAAAGCCGATGTTGCATGGATTTACACAGATTCTTTTCACCGCAAACCTTATGCATTTGAATTTTCGCCCGTACTTTCCAAAGGAGAAATTTCAAATCCATCAATAACAGATTTGGATGATGTGGAATGGAAATGGTGGAAAATGGAAACTGCAGTTGGCGGGGGCCCGACATTAATTCACGATGGAGAAATATTAATAACAAACAAGGAAGAACAATTATTTGTTGGAAAAGAAAATGAAAAAAGCCCGCGCACAGCAATGGGTTATACTGACAAAGGCTATTTAATTATTCTTGTAATTCAAGGCCGTTCCGCCGGCGTTGCCGATGGCGCCACATTAATGCAGGAAGCCAAAATTTTAAAAAGCTTAGGTTGTTATGAAGCATTAAATGTTGACGGCGGCGGAAGCAGTTGCATGCTTATTAATGGAAAAGAAACCATCAAACCATCTGATAATGAAGGCCAGCGGCCGGTTCCCGCAGTGTTTATGATTAAAGGCGCGGAAGAAAAAACACAGTAACTAGTTATAAATTTTTCTGTCAATTTCACGACATAAACCTTTTTCTTTAATTTTTATTTTTGATAATGAAAATCATTTGCCATGAAAAAATTATTAATCATCCTTCCTGTTTTGTTATTAATGTTGTTTCTACTCATTTCTTTTATTAATAAAAATAATTTTATAAAAATAAAAGAAAAAAATATGCAGGGTTTTGCAGTTGTTGAATTGTTTACTTCAGAAGGCTGTTCAAGTTGCCCGCCCGCAGATGAAGCACTGGCAAAGGTTTCGAAGGAATTTAAAAATAATGTTTTTGTTTTGGGCTTTCATGTTGATTACTGGAACCAGCTTGGCTGGAAGGATATTTACAGTAATGCGGATTTTACAAACAGGCAAAAACAATATGCTTCAACATTTAATTTAACCAGCATTTACACGCCGCAAATTGTTGTAAATGGTAAAACAGAATTTGTTGGTTCAGATGAAAATAAATTACGCAAAACAATTTCGCAGGAATTAAATATTGCAAATACATCCGCCATTTCAATTGATGTAAAAAACAACGACAACAAATTTATTAATGTAGATTATAAAGTAAACAATGCAAATAATGATTTTATAAATTTTGCATTGGTGCAATTGCATGCAATAAGCGATGTAAAAAAAGGAGAGAACGAAGGCAAAAAATTACAACACGTTAATGTGGTCCGCGTTTTTAAAATGGCAACAAATAATGCTGGAAATATTAATTTATTAATACCAGCAGGAATGGTTGCAAAAGATTTTAAAGTAATCGCATTTGTTCAAAATAAAAATGATTTGAAAATAACAAGCGCTGCAGAAAAGTTGTTGCAATAATATTATTTGGCTTTTGAATTTTTTTAATAAAAATCATTAATAAAAATTCAAATAGAAATAAACAAAGATGCAATAGCAAATAAAAGTGCAGGAAACATAATTACGATTCCGAATTTTAAAAAAGCCCACGCAGAAATAGTATGCCCTTCGCGGCGCAATGCAACGAGCCAAAGTATGGTTGCAAGCGAACCAGTTATCGAAAGGTTTGGGCCCAAATCAACACCGATAAGTACGGCGCTTTTAATTATTTCCGGCACGTTGCCATGCACTGCATCGCCAGCAATTAATCCTGCAGGAAGGTTGTTCATTAAGTTGCTTGCAACGGCAATTATAGAGCCGCTTGCCCAGGCAGTTTTTGCAACAGATTGTTCTGATTGCTGGTGCAAATAATTTGTAAGCGTATCAATAATGCCGGTTTTATTAAGCGCTTCTACAATTACAAACAAACCTGCAACCAACGGCAACACCAGCCACGAAACGCCTTTTATAATTATTGTCGGATTTTTTTTTGCGCTGATCAATACAATAGCAGAAGTTATAATACTAGTTATAAATGTTGGCAAACCAAGTTGAATATTTAAGGCTGACGAAACCAATAAAATAATTGCCGTAGCAGCAATACCAATAATTGCAGTTTTGCCACCATGCGAAAGTTCAGGAACATGAATATTGCATTCAATATTTTCTTTCAATGAATTTTTTTGCGTAAAGCGAAGCATAATATAGGTTACGACGATAGAAAAAATGGAAGGCAAAATATATTGCGGAACCCACTTTAATAATGGCGGCATATGGCTTCCATAAATTACAAGATTTGCAGGGTTTGAAATGGGCAACACAAACGATGCAGCGTTCGCAATAAATGCACATATTAATAAATAGGGAAGTGGCTTTTGTACTTTTGCAGTTTTCATTGCGGCTGCAACTGCTGGCGTTAATACAACTGCGGTTGCATCGTTTGATAAAAAAATGGTAACAATAATTCCCACTGAGTAAATAAGAAGAAAAAGTTTTCCCGGTGAACCTTTTGCAAGATTGGTTGCATAAGCTGCGAGCCAATCAAATAATTTTTCTTCGCGCGCTGTTTCTGCGAGTAACATCATACCTGTAAGAAAAAGATAAACATCTGTTCCTTTTGCAATTCCTGTTAAACATTCCGAAGGTTTCATCAGCCCGAAAACCAATAGCAGCGCGGCTCCGCTTACAGCCCACACTGCTTCAGGTAATTTAAACGGCCTTATAATAACACCTGCAACAGACATAAAAGAAATAATCCAGACAGCTATTTGAAACATCTTTTTGTTTTAAAACCTGGTTAAGATTTATACAAATATCCATCCATTGTCTGTTTTATTTTTTATTATTAATGAGAAAGTTTTTTATAATAAACTGCAATATTTTTTAACCGATTATCAAAGCTTTTATAAAATAATTATCTGGTTAATGAAAAATATAATGAAGATTTTTTGTTGTGATAATAAAGCAAAACATGGTTATGCTGTGTAAATATTGCTTTTTGTTTTATAAAAAATTCTCAGCAAACCTGGCAACACGATTAATAATAATGGCAGCGCGCCGATAAAGCCACCAATCACAGCAATGGCCAAAGGCTGGTGTAATTGTGCGCCCGTTCCAATACCAAGCGCAATCGGCAACAGCGCAATAATCGCGCCCAGTGCGGTCATCAGCTTAGGCCGCAACCGTGTTGAAATGGAATAAATAATTGCTTCATCAACATTGCCTGAAGTTTTTAATGCGTCATTGAATTGTAAAAAAGTAAAGATTGCATTTTCTGCAACAATGCCAACAATCATTATTAATCCTGTATAACTGCCAACGTTTAATGGCGTGTTTGTAATGTATAATGCAATGTAACTTCCTGCAATACCAAGCAACGCAATAAATAAAATAATAAATGCAATGCGAAAATCTTTAAATAAAAATAACAACACACCAAACACAAGCAGGCTTGATGTAATTAATATCATTAATAATTCTTTAAAAGATTGTTGCTGCTCTGCATATGCTCCACCATACACTATCGAATAACCCTGTGGCAGCGCGAGTTTCGCTGAAAGTTGTTTTTGTATTTCATTAATCGCGCTTCCTAAATCGCGGTTGTCTAAGCGCGCCGTTATTATTCCTATTGATTGCAAATCCTGCCTTTCAATTTCTGCATCGCCGGAATTTATTTTTACATTGGCGAGTTCATTAATCGGTTTCAAATTTCCATTCGGTAAAAAAACTGGAAGCTTATTAATATCAGCAACACTAAATGTTTTGCTTCCAGGATAAACCATTCGTATGTCAGCAAGTTGCTCGCGATCATAAACGGTGCCTGCAACATTGCCTTCCAACGCAGACTGCAATTGAAATTGCAAATTATTTGGCGTGATACCAAACTGCGCAAGCGACGAATAATTTGGTTGAATATTAATAGATGGCCCTGCAATTACAATTCCATTAAACACATCTGCAGTTCCATTTATTTTTGAAACAATGCCTGCAGCTTGTGTTGATAATTGTTGCAAAATTTTTTCATCGTTGCCAAAAATTTTTATTTCAATTGGTTGAACCGAACTCATTAAATCTCCAAGCATATCAGTAATCACTTGCCCGAAATCCACGCGCAGCGAGGGTTGTGAGGCTTCTATCTTTTTCCTTATAACTGCAATTACTTCTTCTGTAGTTTTTGTGCGCGTTTTTTTTAATTGTATTAAATAATCTCCGCGGTTTGGTTCTGTAATATAAAAACCCATTTGCGTTCCGGTTCTGCGCGAGTAAGTTTCCACTTCTGGAACCTGCACGATTATTTTTTCAACTTCACGTAAAATCCTGTCTGTTTCTTCAAGCGAAGTTCCGGCTGGTGAATTGTAATCAAGCACAATACTTCCTTCATCCATCTCTGGTAAAAAACCTGTTTCTAATTTTGGTAAGATATAAAAAACAGAAAGAGCAAAACCAATAATTATTATTAAACTGATATATGGTTTTGTAATAAAAAATTTTACCCAACGCTGATTTTTGACTGCATGTGGTTTTTGTTTTTTGATATTTTTTTTTGAAGAAGAAAATAATATATACAAAACCCGCAGCGCCAACCATGTTACAAAAAACGAAGAGATTAATGTGATGATCATTGTGTTGGTAAGCACATTAAAATATGCGCCAGCAACACCGCTCATTAATGCGAAAGGAATAAAAATTACAATGGTACTTAACGACGAACCTACCATTGCAGGAAATAAATATTGAATAGATTTTTTAACTAAAATGCCTGGTTCATAATCAGGATGTTCCTCGTGCGTGCGGTGAATTTGTTCCACAACAACAATGGCATCATCTATTATCAATCCGATGGAAGCCGCCATGGCGCCGAGTGTCATGATATTAAACGTTTGCCCCAGCGCATATAAAATAATAACCGTTAATAATAAAGTAACAGGAATTGTAATTAAAATAACTGCACTTGCTTTAAAAGATCGTAAAAAAATTATGGCAACAATAATGGCAAGTGCAAGCCCAATCCATAAACTATCTGTTACACTTTTTATAGAATCTTTTACAAAATCTGCCTGCACATAATAAGGTTCAATCGTTACATCTTTTGGTAAAATTTTTTTCAAATCCTGTAGCTTGGTTTGCATTTTATCCGACACATCAACCAGGTTTGCTTTTGGTTGTTTTATCACTGCAAGCAAAATACTTTCGTGGCCGTTTGCATTTATTTTTATGTATTCTTTTGCTTCCTGAATTTGTACATCAGCAATATCTTTTAATAAAACAATTCGCTTTCCATTATTGCTGACAACAATATTTTCCAAATCATTTTTTGAATTTACAGATGCATCCGTAAGTGTGAGATACAATAACCTGTAATCGCTTATATAACCATTTGATTTTATAAAATTCGTTTGGCTTAATGATGTATTAATAATGTCCGGCGTTATACCAAGCGTACTCATTTTACGTATGTCGAGCACCAGCCAATACTCTTTTGTTTTGCCACCAATCACGCGGATTTCCGAAATTCCTTCCACTTGTGATAAGAATGGTTTGATGGTGTACATCGCCAAAATTTTCATATCAATTGGCGAGCGCGTTTTACTTTCTAATGAATAACCAATGACAGGCAATATAGCCGGGTTCATTCTTTCAACAGAAATTTGAATGCCCGGCGGAAGTAAATTTCTTATTTCATTAATCTTCGATTCAATGCGTTGCTGGCTGATATCGATATCAGCTTTCCAAGCCATAAACGCTGAAATCTCGCAACTGCCGCGGCTTGTAGTGCTTCGTATCATTTTTAAATCCGGCACTTGCTTGATGGCATTCTCTAATTCGCGCGTTACGGTGACCATCATTTTTTTTACAGGTTGTTGTCCTGCATCTGCAATAATTTTTATTTTAGGAAAAGTAATTTCAGGAAAAAGCGCAGTTTGCATTTTGCTGTATGCAAATAATCCGCCCAAAATAATCAGCACAACAATAACCGATAAAGGATTTTTATAAGCGATAAAAAAATTACGTTTGTTCATGAACATTAATTTTGTACGGATACTTTTGCGGTATCTGATAAACCATAATTTCCAGTGATAATAATTTTATCATTTGCGGATAAAATGGGAGAAAGGATTTCAACATTATTATTTGTTTCAATTCCTTTTTTAATGATTGTTTTTATAGCCGTATTGCTGTCAATCATTTTCATTATCCAAAAATTACTTTGCGATTCATCCGTTAATACTGCTGCTTTCGGAACAGAAACTGTATTTGATTTTTCGTTTTTTAATAAACTCACTTTGGCAATTAAGTTTTCAGGAATTTGTTTGTTTGTATTTACTTTAATAATATAATTCTGTGTTTGCGAAACTGCGTCAACAGTTGGTAATGCATTTGCAATAATTCCGTTTAATAATGTTCCGTCTGGTAATTTTAATTGCACATTTTTATTTTCAGGAATATAATTTTTCAATTCATATGGAAGATTAAGAATGAATACGAAACTTTTTGTATCAATAATAATTGCGAGCTGTTCATTGTCCTGCACGTAATCGCCAGACTGATAAGTGAGTTGCGAAATATATCCGCTGCCGGGAGATTTGATATGAATCGTTCCTTCAAAATGTAATGAAGTATCAAGCTGCGTTACAGTGTTGCCAAGGCTTTGCGCTTCTTTTGTTTTTATTATAAATAAATCCTGGCCTTTGTTTACATACTTTCCAACCTGCGCATTAACGGATTGTAAATAGCCATTTGCATTTGCTTTCACATAAGTTTTTAAAAGAAAAGAAGACACTGCATTCACATCAACAGTTTCATTCATTGCGCCTGTTGTTACGTTTGTAACCGTAACTGGCGTGCCTGTTGATTCTTCAGTTTTATCTTCCGTTTCTTTCTGAACTTCTTTTTGTTTGCACGATGAAACGGTGATTAATAAACTAATCGTGACTAATAAAATTTGTATAGAAATTATTTTCTTTTTCATTTTCTGTTCCAGTAATTCAGTTGATTAATGATTTGCATTTTACTGATTGTATTAATAATGATAACATTTTTCGCAGCCAGATAATTTCCGATGGCAATAATATAATCTGCAATGCGCGCATCGCCGGTTTGCAACAATTTTCTGTTTGCATCTATTAATCCCTGCGAAAAACGAAGTTGGTTTGTTGTCTCATCAATCAATTGTTGTGTTGATTGTAATTGTTGTTGCAATTGCGCAATCTGCTGATCATGTTGTGTGCGGAAAAAATTGCTGTATTGTTTGCGCGTATCTTCTGCAATCGCAATTTTATCGTGCTGCATTTTTTTCTGGTGCCCATCATAAATCGGAACAGTTATATTAACGCCAACACTTGCGCCAAAATTTTTATAAGCCATAAACGCAAAGGAACTCAGGTAGCCTGCATCTGCATAAACCGTAACTTTTGGTTTGTATAAAAAATCAATTTGGGCATCGCTGTTACGCAATTTCAAACTATCATTTTCAAATTGTTTATAAAAGATAGAACCATCCAAACCCGCGACAATGCTGGAATCCAGGGCAGGCATTGTTAACGCTGTAAAAGAAGTGTCATTAATGCCGCTGAGATAATTCAGCATGGCAAATTCATTTTGATATTGCAAATGGATTTGTTTTATCTGTATTTCCTGCTGCTGAACAGTTACTAAAAAAGTAAGATAATCAGTTTGCCTGTACACGCCTTTTTGCGCAAGTTGTTTTAAAATATTTTCTTCATTTTTTAATAAGGCAAGCATTTCATTATTATAATTGAATTGCTGCCAGCTTCCATAAGCAGTGATGTATTGTGTGGTTATACTTTTTTTCAAATCCTGCTCCGAAATTTTTCCAGAAATATCAAGCGATTGATTTTGCAACCGAATGGCTTCATATTGGTTTTGAATATTTTGTTTGCTTACCAATTTTTGATTGGCGCCAATTAGCTGGCTAAAATTTGTGCCGTTTGTAATTGCGTTATCATATCCCCAGCCACCAATTACGGGCGCATAATAATTTGTGCTGTTACCATTTACCTGCGTTTTATATTGAGCGCGGATGCGCATGCTGTCAATACCATTTGCGCGGATTTGATTTTGATAATCTTTTAATAAGGGGCTGCTTTGCAAAGCAGATTGAATATAATAATCCAGCGAACGCTGCGCGGTTGCGGCATAAGAAAATGCGATAATATTAATAAGGAGAAAAAAAAACTTCATTGCAAAACCTGTTATTATTTAACGCAAATTACAAGTGCAATTCTGTAGAAAAACTGAAGAATTATTTAGAATGAAAAATGCAATTATTGATCTGTTGCATTTGTTAAACCAACAGAAAGCATGTGCATGTTTTCCTTAAAAAAATAAGAAAGCCGGAAATTATAATTATCGCAAATCTGTTTTGCGATTGCAAGCCCGAGGCCAAGCCCTTCCGTGTTATCGCCTTTTTTAAAACGATCAAAAATTGTAGTGGTATCAAAATTTAATAATGGCCCGGTGTTGCTTATTAATAATTCTTGTTGCGTGAGATTTATATTAATAATTCCTTCATTGATATTATGGCGGATAGAATTGCTTAATAAATTGTTCAATAAAATATCTGCCAAATGATGATTCATATTTACAACAACATTTTGTAATTGGATATTCAAATTCAAATGTTTGTTGTTTATCAAATCTTCCAGTTGCACAAGTTTATCTTTTATTAATAAATCGAAATTTAATAATTCAGATTTTTCAAACTGGTTATTTTCAATTTTAGTTAATAATAAAAGCGATTGGTTTAATTTGGTTAATCTTCCGATTGCATTGTACATTGATTGCAACTGCTTTAAATTATTTTCTGTAAGATTTGGTTCTTGTATTAATAAGTCCAATTTCGAATTAAGGATTGCAAGTGGCGTTTGCATTTCATGCGAAGCATTATCAGTAAAATTTTTCAGCGTGTCATAATCCTTTACAATCCTTGCTGTCATTGAGTTTACGGTTGTATTCAACTCGTTAAATTCTTCAATATTTGTTTTATTAATAACCAATTCTTTGTTTCCTGAAACATTAAATTTTTTTAAGGATGATAATGTTTCATAAAACGGCGACCATATTTTTCTTAATAAAAAACGATTGGTTATAAATAAAATCAATGACAACAAAATTATTATTGCAATGGTTATTAATACGATCAACGTAATTAAATCTTCTACTTCGCCTTCAGGTTTTATAACCGATGTTTTGAATTGATTGTTATTTACAATGACAGAAAATTCGAGCTGGCGGTAAGAATTATTTTCGTGATGTCTTTCGTTATACAAATCAATATTGCTGAATTTTCTTTTTACGGGTTCATTTACTTTGGTAAAACTTGTATGCTGATCCCTGTAATTTGTTTCTTCAGGTAAACTATTATTTGTTTTTATATAATCAAGAATTTCTGATTCTTCCACTTTCAACGTACTATCCAATTGATGAATGAGTACGTAACGAACAATAAAATAATAACAAACACTTGCAGCAAGCAGCACACTAAAAGTTGCAGCAATATTAATGCGGTTATATTTTGTAATCAGCTTCATGCTACTGAAAATTTATAACCCATTCCATAAACGGATTGAATATAATCTGAGCAACCTGCATTAATCAATTTTTTGCGTAAATTTTTTACATGCGTATAAATAAAATCGAAGTTGCCAGCGCTTTCCATTTCATCGCCCCACAAATGTTCTGCAATTGCATTTTTAGAAATCACGCGGTTTTTATTGTAGGCAAAATATAAAAGTAACTGGTATTCCTTTCGTGTTACATCAATAATTTTTTCATCAACAGAAACGGTGCGCGCAGTGGTATTAATAATGAGTTCGTTAAATTGTAATAAATTATTTCCACCAGAATTTCTTCTCCGGATAATTGCCGTTATGCGTGCAACAAGTTCAGATAAATGAAAAGGTTTTGGCAGGTAGTCATCTGCACCAAGTTGCAATCCATTTATTTTATCTTCAAGAGAATTGCGTGCAGAAATAATAAGCACGCCATCCATTTTTTTATTTTCTTTTAATTGTTTTAAAATATCAATGCCACTTCCGCCGGGTAAATTAATATCCAATAGAATGCAGTCGTAGTCGAAGCTTTCAACTTTCTCGATGGCATTAATAAAATTGTTTGCCACATCGCAAATAAAATTTTCCTGCTTCAGGTAATTTAAAATACTATCGCACAAAGCTTTTTCATCTTCAATTATTAATACTTTCATTTTATTGTTTGTGCATGTTTTTAAAACTTCAACTTTTCTTCAGAATCAGGGTTCAAATTTATTTATTAATAAAAATTTTCTAACATAAAATTAAAATAAGATTACATGAAATGCATAGTTATTAATTTATTTGCGATGGTTTTTTTTATTCTTAATATTAATAAATCTTCCGCGCAAAATGCAAGCGGTTATGCGGTTGCAAAAACTTTTCATATCGCCAGCAGCGGCGGTTGGGATTATATTGCAGTTGGGCCAGACAATAATCGTTTGTATGTTTCTCATGGCACGCAGGTAAATATTATTGATGAAAAAATAGGAGATTCTGTTGGTGTAATTCCGAACACTACCGGCGTTCATGGAATTGCTTTTGTTGCATCGATGAAAAAAGGATATACCAGCAATGGAAGATTGAATAATGTAACGGTGTTTGATTTAAATACAAATCAAATCATCACGCAAATTGCGACAGGGCAAAATCCTGATGCAATTATGTACGATAATTTTTCTAAAAAAATTATTACCTGTAATGGACGCAGCAAAAATTTGAGTGTAATAGATCCTGCAACAGATAAAGTGGTTGCAACAATTGCGGTTGATGGAAAACCTGAAACCGCGGTGAGCGATGAAGCCGGAAAAATTTATGTAAACATCGAAGACAAAAATGAAATTGCTGTTGTAAATATTACCACCGGAAAAGTTGAAAACAACTGGAGCATTACGCCAGCAGACGGCCCAACTGGTTTAGCAATTGATATAAAAACAAAAAGATTATTTGCAGGCTGCGATAAATTGTTGGTTGTTGTTGATGCAACGAATGGTCATGTTATTAATAAATTAAAAATCGCTGATGGATGCGATGGCGTTGCGTTTGATAATAATTTGAAATATATTTTTGCATCATGCGGAGAAGGAAAATTGAGTATTATACAAGAAATAAATGGCGACACATTTAAAGTAATTGATAATATAGAAACAAAAAGAAGCGCGAGAACGCTTGCTATTGATGAACAAACGCACGAAGTTTTTTTGCCAGCTGCAGATACTGAAAAAAGTGTGGGAACAGAAAGGCCAAAACAAATTGCAGGAACATTTCAGGTGTTGGTTGTTGCGAAGAAATAATCTATTAATAGGATTAAAATAAATTTTAGAAAGGCTTTTATAATAAAATATAAAAGCTTTTTTTATTAATAATGTTTTTTTCGCTTGATGAGTGATCGATGAAAATTTCTTTATTAATAAATAATTTCATTGCTGAATAAAGAACAAAAAGTACAAGAGTGCGACGCCAATGAAGCTTAATTATTAATTGGGAGATTGTTACAAAATTTATTAATTATTGAGTTTGGTTTTTCGCTATTTATAAAACTTTCACCAACAAGTTTCATTTGCTATTTTATGATTATTTAAAAAAGAAAATTTAGTTGAATATAGAATTTTGATTTACGGTGTATTCATATTCATGTCTTCGCTGTTGGTTTCTTTTGTTTTTTTGAATTCCAGTTTACCAAATTTGTAACTGAATGTAATTCCAAAAGAACGGAATGGTATTTTGCGAATATTGTTTTGATTAAAGTTTGATCCAAATGTTGTTAATGTCTGGGTCACGTATTCGCCGAAAGGATTGGCTGCGGTAAAACCTATGCTTGCATTTTTGTGCATGAATTGTTTGCGCACGGCAAGATTGTAAAATACAAAAGCGGGCCGCGTTCCCTGTATATTTTTTTGTGATGAATTATAATTTCCAAAAACTTCTATTAATAAATTTTTCGGAAACTGGTAGGAAGCATTCAGGTTTACGCGATATGCAAAACCAGTTACAGATGCAAGGCCGGGCGTACTGTTTGTGCGTTCTCCAATCTGAATATTTGAACGCAGGTTAAGTGCGTTGGTTACCGGCACAGATCCAAAAATATTAAAACCAAGTGCAGTTTGTAACCCGATATTATAACGCTGCGTTAGCGATACATCTGTGTAATCCGTTCCACCTGCAGAATACACGGGATAATATGTTGTGAAGGATTGAATATCCTGCGTGTTGTAACGATAGAAACCTGCAAAATAAATATTGCCGCCTTGCTTAAAAGTTTTGTTGTATCCCAATTCAAAATTGTGCCCGATTTCTGGTTTTAATAATGGATTGCCAGTGCTGATATTATGCGGATCACTAACGTTAAGAAATGGATTTAAATCTCCATAATCAGGCCTTTCAATTCTGTAATTGTAAGCAACTTTTATAGATTGTGTTTCATCCAGTTTATGCTGCGCAACAAATGACGGCGCAAAAATATTATAACCTGGAATGTTGGTTCCTTCAAAATCTGCTTTTGTATTTGTACGTTCATAACGCAGGCCTGCTTTGCCATTAATAAAATCATGAAACAAAGTATACGAGCTGGAAATATATGCTGCATAAATATTTCTGTTGTATTGAAAACTATACGTTTGTCCAGGATTATTTACATAATGGTCATTATTAAACAACGTATCTGTAACAACACTGTTGTATAAATTTTCAAGCACTGCTTTTACACCGGTTTCTATTGTAAAACCTTTTATTAATGGTTCAGTATAATCAATAGAAATATCGGTTTCATGATCCCGTCCCGGGTTGTTGCTTTGCAAGCCCGACGGCGGATAACCTGCATTCTGATATTCGGAAAGTTGTGATGCATACGCTGTGTTTTTTCCATAGCTTGATGTATACAAAAATTCTATTTCCCGATCTTCTTTTTTAAATTTCTTTTTATAGCCTGCGCTCCAATCTGCTGAATTGCTGCTGAACCTGCTTGCAGAATTTCTTGTACTTGAAATATCATACAATAAATTTCCATTTGATAAACGTGATTGCTGATCCTGGTTGGTAAAAGCTGTTCCATGATTTCCAAAATGATTGAATCCAAATGATGCAGTCAGTTCATCATTTTTAGTAATGCTCCAGTTGAAATTTAAACCTGATTGATAACCGCTTCTCACAAACGGGCTCGTGCCTTGTTGGTACAAAGAAGTAAGCGTATCCATTGTGGTATTGTAAGAAAGCCTGTTGATTGTATTAATGATTGTTGTGTTCAATTTTTCATTGCCGCTAAAAAAAACACCAACACCAATATTTCCTTTGCGCGCATTCAAATTAAATGACCCATTTTCAAGACGTGTTCCAGCAGATACATTAATACTTCCGTTTATTCCCTCCACTTTGCTGTCTTTTAAAATAATATTAATAATACCGCCGGTTCCGGATGCATCATATTTTGCGCCGGGGCTTGTAATTACTTCAATACTTTTTATCTGGCTTGCGGGAATTGATTGCAACGCATCTGCAAGGCTAGCACCAAAAATGCTGGAAGGTTTTCCATTAATGAGGAAACGTATGTTGGCATTTCCCTGCAGTTCTACATTTCCATCAACATCTACAGAAATCATCGGCACTTTTTTTAAAACATCAAGCGCAACGCCACCTTGTGATGTTAAATCATTTGCCGCATTATAAACAAGTTTGTCAATTTTATTTTGCACCAGAGGCGCATGCGCCGTAACCGTAACACTTGCAAGTTGTGTTGACGAAGTAGATAAAAAAATTTTCCCCAAGAGCACATGCATATTTTTTTGATCGATAATAATATGCGCAAATGATTTTGGATGATATCCTAAAAACTCCACGGTAAGTTTATAATCACCAAAAGGCAAATCATTCAATATAAAATTTCCTTTGTCATCGCTTGTTGTTCCATTGAGCGGCTTTGTGGATCCACTTTTGAAAAGGCCGATGGTTGCATAATTAACAGCGTTTTTTCCAACAGAATCGATCACAGTTCCAGAAATATTTCCTTTATCCTGCGCTGAAATATTTTGAACAAACAAAACCAATATTCCCAATAGTATCAATGCACATTTACAATAATTTCTAAACATCCGGCGAACTTAAAAATCAATTCTGAAGAAATTCTTAAGTTGAGAAACATTGCCGTTTAATTTATTAATAAAACTTTTATTCAAATTCATCGCACAGGAATTTGAATGATAAATGCGGTAAATTCTTTTTCTTTCGTATTAACGGTTATATCGCCGCCGTGGGCTTTTATAATATCATAACTTAAACTCAAACCCAGTCCTGTGCCTTCTCCTGCGGGTTTGGTTGTAAAAAATGGCTGAAAAACTTTATCAACTATTTTTTGAGAAATACCAATTCCATTGTCTTCTACTTTAATTTCTATTTTATCAAAAATCTTTTTCGTAGTTACAAAAACGGTTGGTTCATATCCTTCACGCTGCAGTTTCTTTTTTTCACCAACAGAATAAAATGCATTATTGAATAAATTTAAAAACACTCTTCCAACATCCTGCGCAATGATATTAATCTCTCCGATGCTTTCATCAAAATCAGTTTTCATAGATGCGTTGAACGAACTGTCTTTCGCCCTTAATCCATGATAAGCTAAGCGCAAATATTCGTCTGCAAGTTTATTAATATCAGTTTGTTCCCTGCCGCCGGATCTTGTGCGGGAATGTTGCAGCATGCCTTTTACAATAGCATCAGCGCGCTTGCCATGATGGTTTATTTTTTCTTCATTGCCTTTAATATCATTTGATAATGCAATCGCTTCATCAACATTTCCTGATTTTAATTCTATCTGTAATTCGTCAACCAGTTCTTTATTAATCTCAGAAAAATTATTAACGAAGTTTAATGGGTTTTGTATTTCATGCGCAATGCCTGCAGTAAGTTCACCAAGGCTCGCCATTTTTTCTGATTGAACAAGTTGTGCCTGAGTAGATTTTAAATCTTCGACAGATTTATTTAATTGTTCTGTGCGGCTGGCAACATTTTCTTCCAGCATTTTGTTTTGCCTTATTAATGATCTTGAACGATAGCCAATGAATAATGATATTAATATCGCGAGTATAATTACATAAGAAAGATAAGCCCACCATGCCCTGTACCAAGGCGCTGATATTTGAAAATGATATACCGCTTCCGTACTTATTTTGTTGAATACATTTAATGCACGCACATGAAAAGTATAACGGCCTTCGGATAGATTCGTGTATTCTTTATAATCATTAAACCACCAGTCGCTCCATGTTTTGTCAAAGCCTTCGAGCCAGGTTTGATATTTTGTTTTTTGTTCCTGCTCATAAAAAGGGCTGGCATATTCAAAGCGGATGGAATTGTTTTTGTAAGAAATTAATTGCTCATTATAAACACTATCCTGCAAAGGATTAAATAATAATGAACCCGCATTAATATTTCTTATTAATGTTTGAAAGGATTGATCATATTCTTTGCTGATGCTTGCATTGTACCTGATTAATCCATCTGTTGCGCAAGCCCAAATGGTGCCATCTTTTTCTGGATAAATAGCTGAAATAGTACCATCAGCGATGGGAGAAAAAGCGGTATTGTCGGTTATTTTATAACTTCCATTTTTTTGCGGCGTTGCAAGCCTGAATGTTTTGCCAGCCCTTATCCACACACTGCCAGAACTATCTTCAGTCATGCAAAACTGGCTCGAAGCTCCGCCGATAAAACGACCAAAAGTTGTATCGACATAAAACCTTTGATCATGTTCATTAAAAACGTTGATTGACGAATCATCTGGAAAATATAATTTGTTTTTTATTTTGTAAACAGGCCCGCTGCCAAATTTCAATCCGTTTGCTGTGTCATATGTTTTGATATCCGTATTTTTTAATTCAGGCATACCAACGTTATCAAGTTTCAAATTGAATCGATAAATATTTGATCCGTTTGTTCCGGCCCAGATATTTCCATTATCTTCTTCTATTAATGTCCATATTTGTTCTTCAATTTTGGGGATTGTTCCAAGCAGCGTCCAGTCTTCGTTATCAGTGTTTTTATTTCTTTTAAAAACAGAAACCCCGAGTGAAGTACCAGCATAAAGTATATCCGGATTTTTTTTGGCAATAAGAAGACAAGATGCCTGAAGATCCCCGCCAATAGTGGTGCGCACAAGATGCAATCCCTTATTATTAACTGTAAAAATTCCGTCGGACGGGATTAATAAATTATTATTATCCTGAAACAATTTGAAAACCTGCGTTTGCGGAAAATTAGGAATTTCCTTAAACGTTCGGCTATTGCTGTCAAATTTCATCAAGCCATTTGATGTGCCGAGATATAAAATTCCATTGAAACGTTTAACAACTAGCGTAGCAGAATTGACGCCAGACTGAATAGTGAATTGCGTTAATGGCGATGAAGTTTCAATTCTTGAAATGCCATTATCCATCGCAAGCCAGATATTATTTTGCGCATCTTCATAAACGGCATAAACTGATTCATCCTGCAATCCTACATCCCTGTTTATTTTTTGTAGGATTTTACCATTTTTATTAATGATGATAAGCCCTTTTCCTGTGGTTGATAAAGCATACGTTCCGTTCTTTAATAATATGCCTTTATAAAGTAATGCTGATTTAATAATGTTATCAGCTTCGGTTTTAAATAATTTAAAATGCTCGCCATCGTATAAATAAATACCGCCGTAAAACAAGCCGACGAGATAACTGTGTTTTCCATTTTCTTCATCATACGGCAACATCATTTGCATCCTGTCTTTGCCCAAAAATTCACTACCAGGAACAATTTGCAGTGAATCATCTATCATTTTAAATAAGCCTGCATTTTGTTCATGAACATAATATGTTCCATCCAGATAAAAAGCATACATAAACTTTGCAGATGCTGGCCACGTTTTTACACGCCAGTTTTCTTTCCCTTGTAAAAAAGTTTTTGTAAACCTGAAAATATAATCCCTCGATTGAAAATAAATGCCATTATCGGTTTCGTAAATTGTCCATACATCATAAAAATTTCTTTGTGAAACAGGAATGTAAGGCAAAAGTGAAACACATTGCATTTTACCGGAACTGTCGGGCGACAAGTAACCAAAATCTCCAACAGCACTATAAAAAATCCTGCCTTCATGATCACGTATCATTGCTCTTGCCGTTGACTGCTTTGAGCCGGGAAATGTAATCTTACGCCACGAAGCGCCATCATATTGAAGTATATAACCAATATTTCCAAAATACATTATGCCGCGGTTGTCTTCAACACAGCTCCAGTTTTGCGGATAAAAGTCAAATGCTTTCGGGTTAAAATTTACTATAAAAGGCTGCCCTTTTTCAGCGCCGGGTTGCGACAAACAATTTAGTTGTGCAATAAGCAAACTAAAAATTATGACTAACTTAAAAACAGATCTACAATTAAACATAAAACAGTTGTTGCTTACTACTCAAATGCCGGTTAGAGTATGTTAATAAAAGGTTTGATAGTTGTTATTAAATGTACAAATGCATATCGGTATTTCAATCATCTCTTTTTCGCTCGTATTTTTTTCATTTAAAGAATGTTTGAGTTCAAATCTTAAAAATTTGCAGGACGGCAAACAGTAAAAATTGAACGTAAAAACATTAGCTATAATAATCGTTTATTCTTCATTGAACTTCTTTGATATTATATAATGAAAGAATAGTATAACAATTTGGTAACTCAAATTATTTCCTGCACGAAATACTTATTAAGTCTTTTGCCAAAATTTTTGTTATGATCCGAGTGAAACAATTTGCGTTTTACATTATTTGTTTAAATATTTTTCAACATGTGCATGCGCAGGTAATAAATGCTTTGCCAAAGCCGCGCCATTCGTTTATAGTTGTATCGCATAGGGGAGACCATACGCATGCGCCTGAAAATACTATTCAGTCTTTTCAAAATGCTATTAATGATAGTGCAGATTATGTAGAAATTGATTTGCGAACAACTATCGACAGCCAACTAATCATTATGCATGATGCATCTGTAAACAGAATGACTGATGGTGAAGGATTAATAAAAGATTTAACGGCAGAACAAATTAAAAAACTGAAAGTAAAAGACAAAGCACATCCTGAATGGGGCGAATTTGATATTCCATTTTTTAAAGGCGTAATGCAGTTGTGTAAAAACAAAATTTACATTTATCTGGATTTTAAAAATGCAGATCCTTCAACAGTATTTAAGCAAATTGTTGAGCTCGGAATGCAAAAGCAAATTGTTGTCTACATTAATAATCAAAACCAGTTTTATCAATGGCGCAAAATTGCTCCAACAATGCCATTAATGGTTAGCCTTCCTGGAAATATAAAAGATACAATTGGCCTAAATAAATTTTTACAAGAAGTGCAACCAGATATATTGGATGGCAGTTTCGAACAATATACAATTGAAATGATACATGATGCAGAACAAAAAGGATATTTGGTGTTGCCGGATATTCAAAGTATTAATGAGCGGCCTGAATTGTGGGATACTGCTGTTCAAAAAGGTTTGCACGCATTGCAAACCGATCATCCTGGCGCATTAATAGATTATTTGAAAGCTAAAAAGTTGAGATAAAATTTGGCGCTTAAAATATTAAATTTTTCGTTTAAGAAAATGTAAAAAATGATAATGATGCGGTAACGTTTTCGTAAAGATCAGGTTACACAGCAAAGGTACATTTGCAAAACCCGTTATCATGAAACCAATCGTCTTATCTGTTATCTTTCTCTTCTTTTGTTTTTCAACTCGCAATGTTTACGCACAGGATTCTTCGAAAGCAAAAAATATTATTATCATTACCATTGATGGTTTTCGCTGGCAGGAATTATTTAGCGGAGCGGATAAAAATATTATCAGCAATACAAATTTTGTAAAAGATACATCGCTCACCAAACAATTATTCTGGGACACAACTGCAGATTTAAGGCGAAAAAAAATGATGCCTTTTTTATGGAGCGTTATTGCTGCAAAAGGGCAGATTTATGGCAATCGTTTTTTAAATAATAAATCTGATGTAACAAAGTGGTATAAGATTTCTTACCCGGGTTACAATGAAATGCTTACTGGTTATGCTGATCCTTTTTTCATTCCAAATATTCCGATTAATAACAGAAATAAAACAGTGCTTGAATATTTAAACACCACTGAAAATTATATTGGAAAAACTGTTGCATTTACTTCGTGGAATATTTTTCCTTACATCTTCAATGAAAAAAGAAGTAAGCTTCCTCTGAATATTAATGATGTGGAAACAAATGTTATTAATAAAAAGAACACGCATTACGACATGCTTACTTTTTTAAATGCGAAAGATTATATTAATAACCATCATCCTAAAGTTGTGTTTCTTGGTTTCGGGCAAACCGATGAATTTGCGCATGAAGGAAGATATGATTTGTATTTACAACAAGCATCTGCCATCGACAGGATGATTGCAGAATTGTGGTACATGTTACAAACTGATCCATTTTATAAAGACAATACAACCTTAATTATTACAACGGATCACGGGCGCGGAGCAAGCCCTTCATCATGGTTTACACATGGCTTATTTACAAAAGGATCATCAAACACGTGGTTTGCTGTAATGGGGCCAGAAATAATTCCCGCAGGAGAAATTAAAGTAAATGAACAGATTTACCAGAAACAAAATGCGCCAACACTTGCATTGCTTGTTGGAGAAAAATTTAATCCCATTAAAACTTCATCTGACAAAAGCTGCCAGCCACTTTCATTAAATCCACGTTATACAAATACAAATTTTTTGAGCAGCAAATAATTATAAGTTGTGCCAAGTATAACCGAGATTATAATTTTTGAAATGATATAATTTAATCCCGCAAAATTTGTAAGCAAATAAACGCCTGCCGCAGATAATAATAAATTGCCAATCCACACGATTGCAAACTTTATTAATGGAGAATATTTATTGTGCGTTTTTGTTTTAAAAACCCAATCCTTACAAAGTAAAAATTGCAATAATGCACCGGAAATATTTCCTGCAAAATTTCCGGCAACATACCAGGTGTGCAAAACTTCAACCAATAATATTGTTATCAAGAAATCGGCAAAAGATCCAATAATAGAAGCTGCCTGCGTTTTTAAAAAAGTGATCATTATTTTTTATTAATAAAAAACCGTCCGGTATATTTTCTGGACGGTTTTTCCAAATTAGTGGGCTTGCAATCATTTGTTGCCGTGGTGCATTTCATGCGTTTTTGCAGCATGCTTTGCATGTTCTTCTGCATGCAGGTGATGTGCATGTGCAGAATGTGCATGGTGCGCACCTTCATGCTGGTTTCCTTCTTAATAATGCTTTGCAGCTTCATGATGATGTTCGGCAGCTTTCTCTGAATGATGTGCTGCTTTTTTGTGATGGTCTGCGTGTTCTTTTGACATAAAATATATTTTAGAAAAGTAAGTTAGCAAGCTTGTATGTCCGCAATTTTTCCGTTGTGTTAAGCCATGATTAATTAACAAGCGCGGATTATTCAGTTAATAATTGGATAACAATTTCATAATGGTTTTTATTTCGCTGCATGCTTTCTTATCGTGTCATTTGCTGAACTAAAACCAACGCTGTTTATGCCCCTTATTTTTTCTGATATCAATCTCCCTTTTATAGGGGAAGTAAATCTTACAGGTTCCATCCTGGTTATTTTTTTTGTTTGTCTTTTATGTGTTGTGGCTTTCGAGTTTGTAAATGGATTTCATGATACTGCCAATGCAGTTGCCACAGTTATTTACACAAAGGCTTTAAAACCTATGATTGCAGTTCCATGGTCTGGGTTCTTTAATTTTTTGGGCGTATTTACCGGAGGTGTTGCAGTAGCAATGGGTATCCTGAAATTAGTTCCATTAAACGAACTCATGGCCTTGCCGGTACAAGTTGGTGCATGTATGGTGCTGTCTGTTTTAATTGCATCCATCATATGGAATTTGGGCACATGGTACCTTGGTATTCCATGTTCAAGTTCACATACATTAATCGGTGCAATGATTGGTGCTAGTTTAGCATTTACATTTTATTATGGAGGAAGCGGCGTTAACTGGAGCAAAGCCGGAGAAATCGGTTTGTCATTAATCATGTCGCCATTGTTTGGATTTGGCGCAGCTGCTTTATTAATGTGGTTCTTAAAAAATGTGTTGAAAGCAGAATCATTATTTCATATTCCGCAAGGCGAAGACAGGCCGCCTTTTTTAATAAGAATTTTATTAATAACAACATGTACGCTTGTTAGCTTTTTTCATGGAAGCAATGATGGGCAAAAAGGTGTTGGTTTATTAATGCTGATTCTCATTGCTTTTTTACCGGCAAAATTTGCACTTGACAGAAATATGCCTGATGATAAAATACTTGCTTCGTTAAATAAAACAGAACAGGTTTTACAAAAATCAGCATCAACAAATTCTTCCAATCATGAAGTTGATTCAGCAACTGCATTAATAAGTTCTATAAAAACTTCGGTTGCATCAAAAAAAGCTTTCACTTCCAAACAAACTTATACGTTTAGAAAACAAGTTCAGGCACTTTCAAAAAAATTAAAAGCTATATCATCATCATCAGAAATAAATATTGCTGCAGCTGATAAATCAACATTAAGCGCTTCAGTAAAAGATTTAACGAACCTGACGGATTACGCACCAGTGTGGGTTATTGCAACAATATCCATTTCACTTGGTATCGGAACAATGATTGGCTGGAAAAGGATTGTATTAACAATTGGCGAAAAAATTGGCAAGGAACATTTGAATTATGCGCAAGGTGCGACTGCAGAAATTGTTGCCGCAGCAACTATCGGTTTAAGTACAGGTTTTGGTTTGCCGGTGAGTACAACGCATGTTCTTTCAAGTGGTATTGCAGGTGCAATGGTTGCATCAAAAGGAACTAAAAATTTAAATGGAAATACATTAAGGAATATCGCACTTGCCTGGGTGCTTACATTGCCTGTATCTATTTTACTTGCACTTGGATTGTTTGTAGTTTTTCATTTATTTGTTTAATAGTTTATTAAATAAATTTGATAAAGAAATTTCTGGCCTTTAATAAAATCAATTCTATTTTGTTATGAAAAAAATATTAGTAGCTACCGATTTTTCAGTTTGCGCAGGCAATGCAATGCAATATGCCATGGAAATTGCAAAAATGCTTAAGATAGAATTATGCGCCATCCATGCAATTGGTTCCACAGAAGGCATTTTTAATAATACATATAATGCTCTTTATATTGAAGATTATTACAACAATAAAAGAAATGCACTTGCAACATGGGCTGCAACTTTTACCAACAATAATGATTTTAAAGAAGTAACTGTTTCAACTGTTTGTGAAGTAGGAACACTAAGTACAGTTATCAGCAAATACATTCAAACAAACCCGGTTGAAATGCTGGTGATGGGAACGATGGGATCAACTGGTATCACCGGGCTTTTTGGAAGCAACGCAAGTATGATGGTTGAAAAAACTAAAATACCAACACTCATTGTTCCGCTGGAAAGTAAATTTTCTAAAAATCCTGTTATCACACTTGCTACAGATTTTTCTTCTAAATTATCTGATGAAGATGCCAATGCACTTAATGAATTAATCATTGCACTTGGTTCTGAAAAACTAAATATATTAAACATTCTTGCCGGCTCAGATTTTAAAATAAATGAAGAAGGCGAAAATAATTTCAGGAAAAAAATTAATAAGGTAGAGCTCGAATTTAAATACATTGCTGAAAGCAAAACCACTGATGGAATTATGAATTATATAGTGAGCAACCAGACAGATATACTTTGTGTGGTGAAGCACCATCATAATATTGTTTACAGAATTTTTAATAGGAGCACTGTAAATCAAGTGATGAACAAATCAATTAAAGCAATATTGGTTTTACACGAATAAGATTAATAATTGTTTGTTATGAAATATTATTTTCTTCTTTTTATTTTATGCAGTGCAACATTTTTACAAGCGCAGGATAAACCATCTTTATATTGTGAAGTGCAGAGTTATGCATTAACGCGTTCAAAATTTCATGCTTCGGTTACGTTTGGAAAAGATAGCATTAAATATAACGATGCAGCAGACAGTATAAAAATTTCGGCTTATATTTTTAGGGTAAAATCAAATATTGATATATTAAATTTTATGTCTGCAGATGGATGGGAACTTGCCGGAACTGCTATAGAACGCGACATTATAACCACATACTATTTTTGGTTTAAAAGAAAGGAATAAGCCCGCCGTTAAAAAACATGCGGGCTTTTACAAATACTTTTAGTATAAAAAAGAAATGATTATTCAGCAGTTGGCTGCGTTTCTTTTTTCTTTGAAGTTTTATTTTTCAATTTTAATTTTTTAGATTTTACAGGTTTTATTTTACCTGCCGCTTTTGCAATATCAGTTGCAAAAAGTTTACTTGCTTTTTTCAATTTTGCTTCAAACTTTTTTGGCTTGATTTCTTTTTTATAATCAGAAAGCGCTTCGGCAAGTTTTTTATAAACAATTGTTTTAGCTTCTTTCTTAGAAATTTTTTAAACGGTTACAGTTTTGTTGCTCATTATAATAATTTTTGAATAGCTGTAAAATTAACGCAAACTTAATATTGGCAATGTTAAGTTTTGTTATTATGTCAATTTTAATAACCATAAAATAATTCTGGTAAAAAAAAAGTTTCAGGTAAATGATCTAATTTGACACAAAAAATTTAAAAGCATGGAGCAGCAAAATCCTGAATTTATTAATAAGCAAAATGAAAATGTGCAACATGATGCTTTCTGTAAAATATGCGGAAATAATCTATATCCAACAGATCACGGGAATCAGGAAATAACTTTTCATTGTTCATCAGGCGAAGCAAGATTTTGGGATTTTGACAGGGGAACTGTAGATCAATTAACGGCAAAAGAACATTGGGATAAATCAAGAGTAGAAAAATTTTTGAACCGTATTAATGATTGAAGAAAATCAAATTTTCTTTTACATATGTTATTGTAAATTCTATCACTTCTCGCGAGCTCATTAATAAATGAAAATTAAATTCAGAAAGAAAAAATATGTGATCGTTTAATTTTTATTAATAAAATTTTTCATTGACAGAATAACAGATTTTAATTTTTATAAATCCCAAGAAAAATTTGAACCTTTCACTAATCGATTTAAATTTTAATAATTTTTTCAAATAAAAAATCCTGCAAATAATTTTGCAGGATTTTTATTTAAGTTTTGAGTCGGTTTAATTTCCGAGTTTGTGATCCCGCTGGGACTCGGACCCAGGACCCATACATTAAAAGTGTATTGCTCTACCAACTGAGCTACGGAATCATCCTTTTTTTAAGGAGTGCAAAAATACGGCAAAATAGTTTGCAGCCAAATTTAAAAAGATATTTTTATCAGATATAAATCACTTGTTATCAACATTTCTTTTTTATGCGGCAACTTAACTCACTATTTTTGCATGCTTAATAAATATAAACATGTCTTTTTTTAATGAGAAAGTGGTGGTGATCACTGGTGGCAGCGATGGAATTGGTAAAGCATTAATCGATTTATTGATTCCACTTGGTGCCAGGATTGCAACATGCGCGCGCAACTACGATAAATTATACAGGCTTCAACTGGAATATCCTACAGTAATGCTGCACACAATGGCTTGCGATATCAGTAACGAGCAGGAATGTAAACGTTTTATAGAATCTACTATTGAAACTTTTGGTACGATTGATATTTTAATTAATAATGCAGGAATAAGTATGCGTTCGTTGTTTGAAGATGTGGATGTAGATGTGATAAGAAAAACAATGGACATTAATTTTTTCGGATCTGTGTACTGTACAAAATATGCGCTGCCATATATTATAGAACAGCAAGGAACAGTTGTTGGCGTTTCATCCACTGCAGGTTCTCGCGGCTTGCCGGGAAGAACTGGATACTCTGCATCAAAGTTTGCATTGCAAGGCTGGTTAGAATCTTTGCGTACGGAACTTTTAAAAACTGGCGTAAATATCATGTGGGTAAGCCCTGGTTTTACTGCATCAAATATCCGCAACGCGGCATTGAATAATGAAGGAAAAGTGCAAAGCGAAAACCCGCTGGATGAAAGTAAATTGATGACGGCAGAAGTGTGCGCGCGCCATATTATCCGCGCAATTGAAAAGCGCAAACGCACGCTGGTGCTTACTTTTACAGGAAAATTAACCGTGTTTCTAAATAAATTTTTTCCATCGCTTGCAGACAGGTTGGTTTATAATCATTATTATAAAGATGGAAAATTTGTAAAGTAAGTATGAGCTATAAAATATAAGTTATAAAGTTTGTTAAGTCATGACACTTTATTTTTAAAAAAGTATTAATAAATTTTTTTATGATTTTTTTGCAGGATTTATATTTTAAAAAATATTTTATAGTTCATAGTTTATACTTCATACTTCGCAACAACTATTAATATTTACATGGCAATCTTAACCCTTACATCTGATATCGGGCAGCAGGATTATCTCGCTGGTGCTATTAAAGGACAGTTGTTGCAAATCAATGCCGAATTTAATATTGCTGATATCACACATACTTTATCGCCATTCAATTATCCGCAGGCAGCTTATGTTTGCCGCAATGCAGTAAAAAATTTTCCGGCATTTACATATCATATTATTCTCGTTAATTTATTTGAACAAAAACCGGAGCAGTTGCTTCTTGCATTTCATAACAATCAATATATTTTATGTGCAGATAATGGTTTATTAACGATGATTCTTGAAGGCAAACCAGAAATGATTATCGGTTTACCACTTGATAAACTCGCAATAAAAAATACATTGTATTGCATCCAAACAATGGGCAATGCTATTAATGATTTGATAAAAGGAAAAAGTTTATTGGAAATAGGAATGCCTGATGTTCCGTTTGTTGAAAAAAATCATTTGCGCGCATTGCTTGGTGACAGGTGGATTGAAGGGCAAATTATTTTCATTGATAACTTTGAAAATGTAATTGTAAATATTACAAGAAGCGAATTTGAAGAACAACGAAAGGGCAGAAGCTTCCGTATAGTTTTTAAACGCGATGAAGTGATTGATAAAATAAGTGAAACATATGCCGATGTTCCTGACGGTGAAAAATTAGCATTGTTTAATTCCGGAGGATATTTGGAAATAGCTATTAATAAAGGCAATGCTGCCGGCTTGTTTGGCTTGCAGGGTTTTGCGGAGCAATCGCAAAATCAATATTTGCAAAACCGTTTATTCTACCAAACCGTACGGGTTTATTTTGAATAATAATTATAATGCTTAAAAAATTATCGTTAAAACACCATTCTCCTCTTCTTCATTCTAACCAGAACCTTATATTTGCCAATTCTTTAAAATAACTATAAAATGAATTTCAACAAAACGAATAACATTGTAGGTTGGATCGTATGTGTGTTCGCCTGCGCTGTTTATATAATGACGATGGAAGCCACCGGCAGTTTTTGGGATTGCGGTGAGTTTGTTTCCAGTTGTTATAAGCTTCAGATTCCGCATCCGCCAGGCGCACCGTTGTTTGTATTAATGGGCAGGTTTTTTATTATTCTATTTGGCGATAGCCCAACAACCGCAGCGCGTGGTGTAAATTTTATGAGCGCAACTACGAGCGGTTTTTCAATTTTATTTTTATTCTGGTCGATAACACACTTTGCACGCAAGCTGGTGCAAAAAGCAAATACAGAATTAACCGGCCAGCAATTATTTACCATAATGAGCGCCGGTGTTGTTGGCGCAGTTGCATATACTTTTTGCGATTCATTCTGGTATAGCGCTGTTGAAGGCGAAGTATATGCATCATCTGCATTCTTTACTGCGCTTGTGTTCTGGTCAATTTTAAAATGGGAAAATGCAGCAGATAAACCAGGTTCAGACAAATGGATCATTTTCATTTTCTTTATGATGGGATTATCCATCGGTGTGCATTTGCTCAACTTATTAACCATCCCTGCAGTAGTGATGGTTTATTATTTTAAACGATACAAAACAACTCCAAGAGGAACGATTTTCGCGTTTATTATTGGTTGTGTAATTACAGGATTTATTCAAAAATTTGTAATTCAATACACCATAAAAGGCGCGGCAGATTTTGATATCTTTTTTGTAAACACAATCGGCACACCTTTCTTTGTTGGGTTTGCATTCTTCTTTATTTTATTAACAGCATTAATAGTTTTCGGAATACGCTTTGCGGTGAAACGCAGATATCATTACCTCAAACTTGCTTTGTGGAGTTTTGCATTTATGTTGTTGGGCTACTCTACATATTTTACTACAATGATTCGTTCAAATGCAGATCCTGCAGTTGATATGTTTAATGTAGATAATCCCGTGAGTTTGGTTGGTTATTTAAGCCGAGATCAATATGGCGACTGGCCAATATTATACGGCCCTGATTTTACATACCGTGCTCCTCAAATAACAACCGGCGATTTATATGTAAAAGGAAAAGATAAATATGAAATTGCTGGCAAAACAAGTGGTGAAGATTTTACCGCTGGCCCTTCGCAGGAAGAAATTGCAACCATTCAAAAGCAGCATCCAGACTGGGATGTAGACAAATTGCGCCCTCATCTTTTTCCACGCATGTGGGATAGTGGAAACGATCGCCAGCAGATTGATTGTTATCATACATTTTCCGGCCTTGCCGACGGCGATCAACCAACGATGGCTGATAATATAAAATATTTTGTACGATACCAGAACATGTGGATGTATGTAAGATATTTTATGTGGAGCTATGCAGGTAAACAAAATGATTTGGAAGGATTCGGCAACCCGCGCGATGGAAACGCCATTACAGGAATTTCTTTTATTGATAATCTTTTTTTAGGCGATCAAAGCAAGATGCCTGATAGCATTCATACCAATAATAAATCGTACAACAGGCTTTTTCTGTTGCCGCTTATTCTTGGTTTCATGGGAATAATTTATCATTATTCACGCAACAGGAAAGATTTTTTAGTTGCATTCCTTTTATTTTTCTTCACCGGTTTTGCAATTGTGGTTTACTTAAACCAAGCCGGTTATCAGCCGCGCGAACGTGATTATGCCTATGCAGGTTCATGTTATGCATTTGCCATTTGGATTGGGCTGGGTGTAATTCTTGTAAAAGAATTATTGGAAAAAATAATGAAAGCGCCGGTTGTAAATTATACAGCAGCAGGATTATGTTTTCTTGCAGTGCCCGCATTAATGGGCCAGCAGGAATGGGATGATCATGACAGGAGCAAAAAAACGTTAGCAAGAGATTTGGCAAAAGATTATTTAGAAAGCTGCCCGCCAAATGCTATTTTATTTTCCTTTGGTGATAATGATACTTATCCATTATGGTACGCGCAGGAAGTTGAAGGCATTCGCCCGGATGTGCGTGTGGTTGTTAATAGCTTATTGGGAACTGATTGGTACATGAACCAGTTGCGTTACAAAGTAAACAACAGTGCGCCTTTCGATATCATATTTACGCCGGAACAAATTCAGGGAAATAATTTAAACGTTGCTTATTATAATGCAATGCCTGGTTTTGATAAAGATAAATATTATGATCTCTACAGTATGTTGCGTGATGTTGTAAGTGGCAAAGATCCGAAATACACAAGCCAGCAGGAAAACGGTGACATATTAAATCTTTTTCCTTCAAGAAAATTCAGCGTGCCGGTTGATGCTGCTGCGGCGGCAAGTATTGGCCTTACACATCCAACAGACAGTGTTGTAAGCGAATTGCATATTGATTTACCAAACCGCCAGTATTTATTAAAAAATGATTTGGCGATTTATGCAGTTATCGCTTCCAACAAATGGAAACGCCCTGTTTGTTTTACATCAACACAGGAATTAAATGATCTAGGTTTGCAGAAATATGTGCGCATGACAGGATTGGCTTACGAACTTGTTCCTGTAGAAAACAGTTATGTTGATAATGAAACGGCGTATAAAAATATAATGGAAAAATTCGCCTACGGAAATGCTGATAAAAAAGGCGTTTATTACGATGAAGAAAATCGCCGTCATTTAAATACAATAAGGCTGGCACATGCAGAATTGGCAATGAGCCTGGCTCAATCAGGAAAAAAAGATTCCGCAAAACAAGTGCTTGAACATTTTGATCAAAATGTTTTGGAATCTAATTTTTTATATGGCATGACGAGCAACCGCGGCAATCAACAGGATCAGATATCTGCACAATTTTTACAAGCATGTTATGCATCCGGAGATTTTACGCTTGCTAAAAAAGTAAGCACATCTTTGAAAAAAGATTTGCAACAGCAAATGCGTTATTATAAATCTTTTGGTGAAGAAAGTATGAGCGACGACCAACTTGCAAACAGCGCATACATGATGCTACAAGGCAAAGGCGGAAATTTACCTGAAAAACAAGCACAGTTTGCACAGGATATTTTTACAAGTTACCGCATGTTATTGCAAATGGCAGATTGGGAAAAACAATACAATGCCGGCGGAACAAATAACGGCGTTGAAAAAAGCACCCCATTAATAAATAACACAGCGCCGCCTCTATCGGATTCAAAAACGAAAAAGAAATAAATCAGTAATAATTATTAATCCAGAATTATATTAATAAAAAAATCTGGAAAAGTTGGAAATACTATTATAATAAAAAAGGAAGCAAAATTTTGCTTCCTTTTTTATTATAATAGATTTTTTTAAAGATGGAAAATTACAAAACGGCATTATGCATTTCAACTTCTTAATTTACTATTTTGTAAAAACATCAATGATTGATCTTGGCGCATTCGAAGTATTCAGATAAGCAAAACTAATCGTTATCGTTTTGTAATCAGATGAAACAGTAATCGATGGAGTTCCTACCAAAGAAGCCAATCCTGCGTTCGAATAACTATTTGGATCAATAGTAATTGTAAACTTGCTTAATACACCGGCTGTATTGGTAAAATCAATAATGTAAGTCAAACCATTTTGTGGGCTGGTTACAGAAATTTCTGTAGGCGTGTTGGGAGAAAATGTAGCAACAGCAGTCTCATCAAAACTAGGCGTTCCTGAATAAGAATTGTTTGCCCACCTTTTCCATTCATTATTATATGAACCTGCAATCGGGTTTCCGATAAACGCATATAAAATGTTTTGTTTATTTCCGCTAATAATAGGTGCCACGCCTGTTTGCGAAGTGCTGGTAATTGCAAAAGGCATCCCATAGCTTATAGTAGGAGAAATTTTCTGGGGATACAAGATTACCGGTATTCTGGCAACTCGGAAACCTGCGGGTATTGTGGCTGTTTTCGATGGTATAGAATAGCAACTGTCCGGTAAAAGTTGAAGAAGGTTGGTTGGATTTGCAGTATTGTAATTAGCAATTACTGTTGGATCAAAGTCAATGTTTACAGTGACATCGTAATTCAATACTTGCGGTGACGCTATATCAACTGCTACGGCCGTGTCTACAACTGATGTGTCTGCAAGTGATCCCCAAGTACTCAATTGGGTTGCAGGGGTGCCTTTAGCAAATTCAACAAGAGTGGAAGTATTACTTACATCTAAAAATGCATTATCTTTTACACAGGAGCTTATTGCCGCTGTAATAAAAAAATACAGTACAACTATTTTTATTTTTTTCATTCTTATTATTTTTAATTCCTGTTTATTATTTATTAATAGCTCTATTAGTTTATTACTTAGCCCAAAATATTTTGGTATATATATCAGAAGCAATTTGATGTTGACTGGAATAATTAGTATTATTCACATCAATTTCACTTTGAGGATATAAAAAACGTTTAGGAACTGTATTAGAACTTACAGATGGATTAATGGAGGGATTGGTCCTGTCTGGATAACCTGTCTTCCTATAATCACACCATGATTCTAAGGGATCTATTTCAGCATTAGCCACCCATTTTTGATAGATGATTGTTTTAATGGGATCTGATGCAACCGCGGGATTTACCCTGTCGTCTGTTGAAGTGGATATAAATGATGCTGCTACTGAAACGGAATTATCAATTCCTAAAAATCTGAACGATTCTGCAACTGCCGTATTAAACAACGTCATAAATGTTCCAGGAATAAGCCCTCTTTGCGCTGCTTCTGCTTGCAAAAAAAGGCCTTCGCTTGCAGTCATAATAACGGCTGGCATGGATGCACTTTTTAATATGCCTGCGCCAATCGGACTTAACTGACTGGACAACTTCAATGTACTTCCACCATCGCCAAAATAATTTCCACCATAAGTGCCTGACGGGCTTTTTGCAAATAGGTATCCTAATCGGGGATCACTTGTTGCATTTAAATAATCAATAAAAGTTTGGCAAGCGATATAAAAGGTGTGGTTCTGATATGCATTTACTCCACCTACCTGAAATCCATAACTTCCCCAAAATGGACTTTGTTGCGTTACGGCATCTGCAAACCCGGGATTAATTGTTGCATCTGTGCCTGCTGATAAATAACCGTAAGCAGCGGTTGATGCAGCCTCAGCCTGCAAAGCGCTTGCAGCCGAAATATTTGGTATTTGCCTTAATAGAAGACGAAGCTTAATAGTATTTGCAAATGAAAGCCATTTACTTTTATCTCCTTGAAACATAATATCGGCAGCATCATCACTTGTAGCTGCGGATTTGTTTATTAATCCCATTGCAGAATCAATCTGCGAAACCAATCCTGTATAAATCGTTGACGCATCATCGTAAGAAACCGCGGTGTCGTTTGGATTAATTGCCTGCGAATAAGGAATATTCCCAAACACATCTGCCAAATCCTGAAACATCAACACTTTCATCGTTAATGATGCACCGGGTAAAATAGAACCGGAGGTACTATTTTTCTCTACAAAATCATAATCGTAAATATTATGGTAGGCCGCATCCCAAAAGTTATCGCCATCTGCATTATTTAAACTAAACGTTTCTATTCTGAATTGTTGGCCCGAGGCAGAATAACTTGTTGTTCTTGCCCAATATCCCATCCATTCCTGGTTGATATATGAAATGGAATTGACATTAACAATATTTACTGTGTTTACCAAAGCCCCGGCAAAAACATCTTTGCCAGAAATACCAGTCACGGCGACTGCATTTGGATTAGTTAAATTGGTATCCAATTTTTTCTTGCATGAACACAATGCAACCGCAGCGCAAGTGAACATTAATAATGGCTGGAAAATATTTTTTAGTTTCATAATTTATAATGCTTAAATAATTAAAAAGTAGTGTTAATAGAAAATCCATAACTTCTGGTAGGCGGCGTCACATATTCATTAACACTTCCAGCAGCATTTGCATTGGCATTAATGCTTGTGCTAAATTCCGGGTCAGTCCATTTATTTGTTTTTGCCCTAATCATTAATAGGTTTTGTCCAATTAAAGAAAAGGTGAGTTTCTTAATTATTTTTTGGCTGCCTAACATTTTCAGTGGTAAATCATACACTAAAGCTGTTTCTCTTAATTTCCAAAAAGAAGCATTTACCATATAAGGCATTCCGATTGAATTGTAGATTGTAGACCAATACTGATATACCCCGCTTGATATAGGAATATTTTTATTCGGTGTGTACCCATTGCCATCAGCAATTACAGAATTTGGTATAATAAAATGCGATCTGTTTTCGCCGCTTGTTGATGATATGCCGGAGAAGTCTAGCGCGGTTCCAAGGCTGTTTACGATTTTATTACCGCCTCTGTAGTCTAATACTACATTCAATGAAAGCCTGCCGTATGAGAAATTGGGATTAATACCAAGAAAATATTTCGGCTCTGTATTGCCTGCATATTGTTTGGTTGAATTCACTGAAGGCATGCCTGTGATTCCATCTACAATAATATGCCCTTGCGGATCTCTGTTCCAATCAGAAGCATATAATGAAAATACTGGTTGTCCCGGAACGGCGTCTA
>Ga0206963_10073_pt1 | contig 34504 bp, 32 predicted proteins | sample Alteio_BWOrgHeat_28_FD_152958 | JGI IMG/M metagenome (GOLD analysis project Ga0206963, IMG submission 152958) | Enriched cells from forest soil in Barre Woods Harvard Forest LTER site, Petersham, Massachusetts, United States -... | ecosystem: Environmental > Terrestrial > Soil > Temperate forest >... | reverse complement strand
ATACATAAATTATTGTTGGGCAATTTTTTTCTTCAATCAGGTCTCTTACGGAGTTATATTTTTCTTCTTCATCCCCTTTTTCAAAAACTTTGTATTTCAAATTTGTTCTCGTTGCACCAGAACTGAAAATTTCTAAGTCAAGAGAAAGTTTTTCTTTAAAATAACTGCAGATATCTTCAATCACATTTTTCTTTGCCGTAGCTGTAAAGCATGAAACAGGGATTGCTTCTTCAAGATTTTTCTTTTCTTGAATTTGTTTTATGAAATCAGCAATGTATAAATAATCAACCCTGAAATCTTGTCCCCATGATGAGAAACAATGCGCTTCATCAATTACAAAGCGGACAATTTTTCTCCCTAATAAAAGCCGCTCAATTGTTTTTGAACGTAAAGATTCAGGTGAGATGTAAAGCAGAGATGCAGAACCATTTTCTACGCGCTCAAATGATTTTCCTCTTTCAATCGGGTCAAGTAATCCATTAATTGTAACTGCATCTGTAATCCCGATTTTTTCAAGATTGTCAACTTGATCTTTCATGAGCGACTGCAAAGGGGAAATTACAACCGTCAACCCTTTTGTTGCAACACCACTCATTAAGGCAGGAACTTGAAATGTAATGGATTTGCCCCCACCTGTAGGGAAAACCGCTAAAAGCGATTTGTTTTCAACGGCTGCTTTTACCGCGTTCTCTTGCAATTGTTCGCCAGCGTATGATCTGTAAGAATCAAAACCAAAATATGTTTTTAGCCCTTTATGAATATTCAACGCATTATTGCAATATATACAACCTGTAATACATGGTTTATTTCGAAGAGCAATCATTACTCCCTCTGTATCAGGATAATTTTTGAGAACCCAGCGGGGTGTTATTGAGTAACGGTTATGACAATTTAAGAGGGCTAAACAATAAGCTAATTCAATTGGGTGTTCTGAAATGATTTTTGTAAGGTTTGCTTGTTCGCAAATTTCAGAATGAAATTTTTCATGAATTAGTTTTTCAAGGTTTGCATCGCTGTTTTTATATCCAACAAAATAAAAAAAGGAGCGAAACTCCTTTTTGTCATACAATAGCAAATACAAAATATGTTTTAGCTTTTCCTCTGTTTGCTGAAACGCTGCAATTTCATCAAAAAATAGATCTTTGGCTTTGATAGAATCGTTTAATGGATTGTTTGAGTCTTCTGTTTGGAGTTTATCATCCTTCAACAATGCATGGTAAGGCGTTGTTGGAAAAAGGAGGGGAGAAAGAAACAACGTGTCAATTATATTTGTTGACCTTATACCAGCATCTGATAAGGCTGTATTAATATACTTTAAATCATGATTGAAAATGTTGTGGCCACAAACAAATTCTGTTCCTTTAAGAAATTCAATAAAATCAATAATTGCACTTGAATGGAAAATATTTCCATCTGACTTAACACTTCCTATGTCAAGAATTTTCCGGCTATCCGGTTCTATCTCTGTGTCGACAAAAGCAATTGAGGGGTTCATTTTGGAAGCTCAATATAATCATAATTAAGATTTATACTAAACAAAGCAACAGGATAAGAGTAAAGTCTTAATCATAAAAACAGATTTAGAATCAAATCAAAATGGATAGTCAATCATAAATCAAATATTTTTTGCAGAACCTTATAAATATCCTTAAAAGTTAAGCTACCGAAGTCCACATAAAATTTGCACTTTTTAAATTTTTTTTATCCGCGCCAGGGATTGCGCAGAAATCCTTTTTGCCCTTCCGCAAAAAGATTGGCGCAAAAGCCCGTCCCGCAGGGGCCGCCCTGTAGAACTTTTATTAAAGCAACACCATGACCAGCCAGGCACCTCCCCTTTAACAAAAAAATAAATGATTTTAACCGGTCAAAATTAATTTTTAAAATTGCAGAAAAGCCGGCTACATGAACCTTACAACCCACCTCCTGGAGTTAATCAAAACAGCAGGTCTCTATGAAGGAGAAGATGTTCCTATTTCAATCAATGAATTAATATCGCTGGATCATACCATTCCGCCCCTTGAAATAATAACAGCCAGAGTTGAGGGATTAGACGATATTCAAACGAAGGACAGGGGTTTTATTATTCTTAGGCACCATTTTGAATGATAGCTTTATTCAATATTTTTAGGACGATGATTTTCCGGGGTTTTGCTTGCATAGTTATTTTACAATACTATTCAGCTCCTTCCGGACAAACCTGGAAATTTTTATTAAAACGTTCCAATTTTATCCAACATTGGTTGCTGGCTGGCGTTTTTAAAATACTGCCCCAATGCCGGTACGCAAACTGGCGGCATTTATTAATCACAACGAACGTTTGTATTTTTAACCAAGCAAAGATTGTAGGTATACAGTTTTATAATTCCCCCACGTAGCCAATGCGAAAACGTTGTACAAAATCAGCATTAGCCCTTTTATTTTTTAAAAAAATACTGCAGCGTATCGGTGAGTTCTTTATTGACCGACGAGATGGCTGCCGCCCGTTTCTGAATCCGCTTGTAAGCAGAATCCGATATGTACAGGCCGAGTGGAAAAGTGTCTTTGGCATTCACTGGATAGATCGGATTGCCCAGCCATACCTGGTTGTAATACATATGCAGCGGGTTGCCGTTGGCTTCCTGCTGTTCAATCATTTTCATGATACCCAGGGCAGGCACGGAAGTGCCGTTTACATTGATTAGGCCATCAACCGGCGTGGCTAAATCATGCAACAACCGGATAGCGTTGTCCACCGTATCATAAGGTATTTTATATTCAAAACTCCCATTTCGGATATAGAGCAGGATGGGTTTGATGGAATCGAGTTTGTTGCAAAGTGAATCCCGCAACGTACCCATCAGGCTGTACATGGCTTGAAGGCCGGTATTTTCCCGGTACCCGCCATCTACCAGATGCCCCCTCGTAAAACCTTTATCATTGCGAAATAATCCTCCGGATAAGAGGAATGGGAACCGCATGCAATTTAAAGAGGCTGTGGCAACTGAAATATCTGCGTGGGTCTCCCCAAAAAAATCGATATCATATTTAAAATTACCGGTATCGGCCACCTTCAAGTCCGAGGTAATTATGCGCTGCCCGCTTTCGGCCAGGGTACCGTTGATAAACAGGGAGGGAAGTTCGCAGTTGAACTGGGAATTGTTCTGGTTGGGATAATACATGGATAAAAAGGATGAATCCGTTCTGGCAGAGTTTAATTGACGCCGGTAGCTCACATTAAACGCATCCATCATGATTTTGGAACGTTCAAGGGAGGGTATTCTGAAAGGCAGAAAATGTTGTAACCCTTCCCCAAACGCAAAAGCGCCCGTGACGGGCGAGAGGCAGTCTGCGGAGGCAAAACGCTGCAGGTTTACAAATTTCAGGGAGTCATTGCCGGGCATATGCCGCACGTCATACATATACGCATTGTAGTACAGTGCGCCGACCGTGCCGCCGGAGGCCCCACCCATACAAAATACCTGGTCGTAAAAGCCTGGGTAGGCATTACAAAGGGCTTGCAGCACTTCGATGGTCCACACCTCACCCCGAACCCCTCCGCCCTGGGTGGCGATAAAGATAACCGGCATTGGACCTGTATGGCCACTGTCCCGCCACCGGCTGATTTTCGTATCAAACCATTTTTTAAAGGCATCACCGGGCGACAGCCGGAAGTCTTTATTGTCTCTGAAGGCAGCCAATCTCTGTATTTCGGTGTTGTCATTGAACAGGCTCATAAATACAAGCCACACAAGGATAAGCAATAAAAAAGGGCGGGTTTTGATATTGTGAAAATAACTGACCAGGGTAAAAACATAGGTAAAGGCCGTTAGAATCAATAGCAAGATGCCGGCGGGGCGAAGTGCGCGGGTAAGCGGTACCAGCCAGCTTGGGACACAAAAGATAATCAGCACAACCAGATACAGGACGCCAAAAACCGCAAAGTAATAAAACACATTCGGATACTTCCGGATGAACCGGATTTCTTCTCCGACAGGGGGCGTAAACTCCTTTCCATCTCTGGTGTTGTGATCCTTTACCTCGTCTATAGTAGGCCATTTTCCAGGCTGGTCGTTCAACTTGTCTCTCCATCTAAAAAAAAGTATAAAGGGTATGCCAATTAGCAGGAACAGCGAACCAAAAATCAGGGAATGACCAACAATAAAAGTGAAACCGAGGATAAGACAGGGCGTATAGCCCATCACAAGGCTAAAGGGGGCATTGTCCATAGTATCTGTGTATAAAAAATTGTCCGGGCTGATTTCCAAAATAATGGAACTGCTGTACCACATCAGGTAGGACCAGCAAAACAGCAATACGCCTACAGAAACGTAATAGCCCCACTCTCGTTTACTAACAATGAATGCGGCCACAAAATCACGGGACTGGGCTGTCCCGTTGAATAGGATCCAACCAAGCAGCAGGACAAAAACAAGATAAGCTGAGATGCGCGTGTAAGACCAGATGGCCAGTGACACGTCGTGTATTTTTTTCATGATAAGAGCAAGGTTTTGGTTTGGGGGAGATGAATATTGATATTAAATATAACACTTTGCAGGCAATGAATGGATGGGTAAAGAAAAAAAGACGGGTGTCACATTAGCCTTAATAAGGTTAACGGCTCATTGGTATCTTCTGCCTCCGCGCCAGGGATTGCGCAAAAATCCTTTTTGCCCCTAGCAAAAAGATTGGAGCAAAAGCGCGTCCCGCAGGGGGAGCCCTGTACACTTTACTAAGGCAAAGTCAATGTCAGTTTCACAGAAGCACTCCCTTCCGTATCATCAGTACTTAATGAATTATTAAAGGCCCACGCATCGATAAATACCAGCGGAACGGCACTGTTTGCCATGCCATCAGCGGTATCCAGCCCAAACAGGTAAAAGCTTGCCGGCAGCCAGGTGTCATCCCCATTAATGGACAGGGTGATGGAATTTTCAGGATCGAGCTGGTTTTTCATGAAAGGGTCGCCGACAGGGATAAAATAAAAATTGGCCTGCCCGCGCTGCTGGTCATCCTGCGGGGTATGCGGGATATTAAAGTCGACAAGCAAAGCATTGGCCGATGTAACCTGCAGGTTTACCTTGCTGTTGGTGCCCGCATTGGCTTTGTTGGAAGTGGTCATCATCATGACCAATCGCTGAATGGGCATCGCAGGACCGCCCGGCGCGACCGGTGGGATGGGGAAGCTCAGGTCGCCTTTATTGACATCCGTACTCAGCACGACCTGCTCCGGGTTGGGCTGCGCAAACCCGCCACCGCCGGCTTCCCGTTCAAGCAGGGTAGTGCTGGCGTCAAAGCGCATCCCGAGCGGAAAAATAACATGCGGTTTTTCTGACATCCCCCAGAGAAACACATGTTCCGGCCGCCATGCATCGCTTTCCCGGATGCCCACCCTGAAATAGGTGTTTGCCAGGAGCGTGGTGTCCAGCCCGGCGCCGGGGATAACCGGGATTTCGTACAGGTTGGCTTTGCCCTGGCCCTGGTCATCCTGTGAGGAGTCGGGGAAAGTGTACTGGATCCTTTCGGTGCCACCTTCATTCGCAATAAAGACAATGGGGCTGTCTGTCCCGGAATCATTGCTGTTGCGGGTGGTCATGCCAATGAATATGGTTGATATTTTGCTCATACAACTGGTTTAATACGGAATAAATTTACGCAAGTTGATGATAACAACTGCCTTCAGCCTAATTGAAAAATAAAAAAAGGGTGTTTTTCACGGTCTTCATAGTTGTAGAAAATTGTAGGTTTATTAAAATAAAATATTTTTTATGCACGCAGCCAAAAGGCTGCGATTGACCGAGGGGTGGAGATTTAATGTCCGCAGCTTTTATAACCAATATTTATTACTCTAACACTAATGACTTATGAAAAACAGCATTTTGTTATGTACAGTTATATTAATCTACAACAGCACAATTGCCCAACAAGGAATCGGAATTCTTGGTGTCAAAAAAAATAACCAGCCATCCCCACAAATCTCAAAACTTCAAAACGAGATACAGTTGTTGCAACAAAAGCAGCAGACGGACTTTAATTTGTCCAAAGTGCACAACAAACGATATGTAGATCAAATCCACCATAATCTTTTAGCTGCACCAACGTCTCCAGCAGATAATGCCAAAGCAGACAGCATAAAAAATATTGCTGATTCAATAAATCAGGAAATTACTAACACATCGTCCCAAATCTTAGCGAAAACCCAGCAGATTAACGATATCAATAATGACAATTTAAAGAAAAGCAGTGACGAAATATCCTTAAAAGATTCGTTAACAACATGGGGGCTTTACGGAATTGGAAATCTCAATACAGAAACATTCCAGAACGTCAATGCCAGTGGAAAATTAGCTGGATATTTCAGGCCTTACAAAGGCAAAAAAGCATATACCACTGTTTATTTTTCGTTTAATAAAAATGCTTCCAATTCCGACAGCCTTCTTGCAGGGAATTTTTTATTCCCTGATGCGGGCAGCAATTCCTTCGCTCTCACAGCGGAGCATTCTATACTATTGAATCAAAAAGATTTCTCTTATCCCTTGCATTTTGTGAGATTCATTACTGAGTTTTCTTTAAAGAATATCAACGGGCGCAATGCAGACAGTAGCAGAAATTTTACTGTGCTCAATTTTGTCGCGGCAGCTAATTATACGTACTACACAAAGATCAACACTGACAATTTCTACTTCTCGATAGGACCAGAAGTTGCGCTTAACAGTGTACCGGATAAATATAGCACTGATTATAAATATTTGTTTCACACAGACACACTTTCTAACAGAGTTGTATCCGCAGGCGTAAAAGTTACATTTCAAATCAACAGCCTTACGGTATTTGCAGATTTGAGAAATGTATTTGGAAGTCAAAATAAAATCGCGGTAAACGCTCTTCGGGGGTTTAATTATAATATCGGATTTATTTTCAATGCAGACCTTATTGAGCGCTAAATAGAAAATGTAAATTATTTAATCCTGAATTTAGACAGCCTAAATAACCTGATTTTAACCTTTAAAATCTCACTCTTTATGCAAGTTTTTTTAAGAAAAATTGTGTTGATTTTTGCAATAATTTCTTTGGTCTTTCTAATCTCTTGTAACAATAGTCTGAAAGAGCAAGAGGTTGAAAACTCCACGGTGTCAGCTACAAATGTTGATTCGTTGAATAAATCAATTTTTGACAGTACCAGTGTTGCAATGGAAAACAACAAGTCTTTAAAATTTGAAATCGGGAAGCTAATAAATTTTGATGTCCCCAAATTATTCAATTCGGATGTAATGATTGACATTGGCGCATTATATAAAAAGAAAGACAGCGCAATAGAAACTTTGAATTATATTATAAATACACAGGAGTTCAAAAATGAAGTTCTTGCATCATATTTTACACGCCGCAGTAAAAACAGGCAAACTAATTTGGAAATTTATCAGAGGTTATCAGCCTTGATCCGAGTATTATAAAAATCAGAGAGCATATAATTTTAAAAGTGGATACATCATACTATTGGAATGTTACTATGCAGAATGACCTTCATCCAACTGTAGGATTCGATAACGAAGCAGGTGATTCAACTGTAAATACAGTCAGCTTCAATTAGTGAAAAGGCTTACCCCTCAACAATATGCTGCTCATATCGCACATGAATATTGTCATATGCTGGGTATTCCCATCCTTGGCCTGGGAAATTTCAAGGTGTGCCCTACGTTATTCAAAATATTATAGAAAATTTTTAAATCAGATTCGCGCCATCTCGTCTCTCATTGTTCAACCTGAGCGGATCAGTGCGCAGATGACTTAATTACTAAAAATGAAACAATTTCAGGCGGATAACCGGTTGGCAAGCACTCGCTTTAAAAAATATAAAAGCAAAGCTGCGCTGTATTTACTGCTGATTGTACCTTTTTTATGTTTTGAGGTTATGTATAATTATCATAAGCATCACAGCGCTGTTTATATTTTACTGTTTGCTATTTTTTCTTTTGGGCTTTTTGGACTTTTTATATTTTCTATCTATAACGGAGTGATGCAGATAAACCGTATTTTAAATAAAATTGAAATAGACAGTACTCAAATAGTTTTTGAAACCTTCGACACTTCTATGTTTTTCAATCTTGTAAAAAAAGATTCCCGGGTTGTGAGCGCAGAACGCAATCAAATAATATTTTCACTATCGTCTGTTCAATATGGTTTTGACATCAAGTATACAGGGGATATTTATTTACTGAATTATGGCGGGAATGAATATTTAATTCCTGAAATTTTTTTTGATCGCTTTTATGAATTGAAGAATGCTTTGGAAAACAGTAATCAGTAATGTTCATGGGACTATCCTGCTTTTTAAAAAAAAGTTCAATAAATATTACTCAGTAATTCCCAACGGGATTCCGTCTTTTGCTGAATGGCCTTAAACCCTTTTGTTTTAAGGGGGCAGGAAACCTTCGTGTGGCTCAACACTAAAGTATCTTCCGTAAAAATTTAGTTTTGGCATCCTCCACTTTTCCCGCCCGGCATAATTGTACAAGCTTTTCGCTGTTTTTTTTGTTGTCATGACAATCTCTTTGGATGGGCGAATAAAAAAGCGGTTGTGGAACAACCGCACTATTAAACCTTATCCTATGAAAAAAAATGTTTGAGTATATTATTTCTTTTTCTTTTTGGGCGCAATTTTTTTGCTAACTTTTTTTGCTGCTTTTTTACAATTTTCTTAGCCGATTTTTTTACTGCAACTACTTTCCTAACTACAACTTTCTTTTTGGGCGCTACCTTCTTTGCCGCTTTTTTTACAACCGCTTTCTTTTTTGCAAATTTCTTTTGCACGGCTTCTTTTACATCTGTAAAAGTTTCAACTGTCACAGCAACCAGTTTGTCTTTTCCTTCAACGATTGCTTCACCAAGGAAATGCATGGCTTCACCAGCTTTTTCCATCAAACTTTCTTCATGTTTCGGGGATGTTTTTTTTGACTTACTCATATGGATTTTTGTTTGAACTAAACTATGAAATAACTTTGACAAGTGCCTGCACAAAATAAAATATTATCACTTTCAGATCTGACTCACGAGATATGGAAAACCATAGCTGAAAATTTCACTCAAGGCTATTGGATAAAAGCAGAAATGAATAAGCTGAATTTTTACCGGCAATCCGGTCATGCTTATCCGGAATTGGTTGAAAAGGAAAACGGAAAGCTTGTTGCGCAAATGCGTTGCAACTTATGGAAAGAAGATTATATAAAAATCAACAATAAATTTTTACGGGTATTAAAAGAACCCCTTAAAGACGGTATAAAAATACTTTTCTTGGGCAATGTCGTTTATGATCCGCTGTATGGGTTATCGGTACGCATTATCGATATTGATCCCTCCTTTACATTGGGCGACTTAGAAGCAGAGAAACAGCAAACGGTTGAAAGGTTGAAAGAAGAAAATCTTTATGAAGCAAATAAGCAAATTGTATTCCCTTTGCTGCCTAAACGAATTGCCATTATATCGGATAAAACAAGCAAAGGCTACATGGATTTTGTACATGTAGTTAATGGCAATGAATGGAATTATTCATTTATATCAACTTTGTTTTCCGCTACACTGCAGGGCGACAATGCCATTCATACTATAATCGATCAACTAAAAGAAATAAGGCGGCTTAAAGATTATTTTGATGCCGTTGTTATCGTGCGCGGTGGTGGTGCAGATATCGGTTTATCCTGTTATAACAATTATAACCTCGCGAAAGAAATTGCAATGTTTCCATTACCGGTACTTACAGGCATCGGTCATTCCACCAATCAAACCGTATGTGAAATGATCAGTTATCACAATGCAATAACACCAACAAAACTCGCAGAATATTTAATACAGCATTTTCACAACTTCTCAATTTCTGTCCGTGAAGCGGAACAATCCATAAAAAACTATGCTAATGGATTAATGAGTGCGGAAAAAAATAAATTTGCATCCACAATAAAAACATTTCAGGCAGCAACAAAAACTATTCTGTTGCAAAATAAAAATGATTTAAATCATATTATTCAGCACGTTGTTGTACACTCAAAATTTTTTGTGCATAAACAAAATAGTATTCTTGATAACATACAAAAAAGTATTGAAAATCTCAGCCCGGAAAATGTTTTGAAAAGAGGATATAGTATCACCTTATTCAATGGCAAGGCTGTAAAAAATATTAATAGTATAAGACCGGGAGATATTCTTGAAACACGAATTGCAGATGGAATAATATTCAGTAATGTATTTGATAAAACAACAAACGATGAGTGAACCATTACAATATACGACAGCCTTTAGGGAACTCAATGCAATCGCTGCAGAAATTGAAGAGGGTGAAATTCCCGTTGATGAACTTATTGAAAAAGTAAAAAGATCTGTGGCGCTTATCAGAATCTGTAAAGAAATTCTTGTTGCAACTGAGGCAAATGTTACGGATGCGTTGAAAGATTTATTATGAATATTATTGACATGGTGAAGGCTGTCAAAAGAATCATAACATTAAAAGATTATGACAGGAGAATGTTTATTGGAAAGTTTTCAGCAGGTTGAAGATAACTTTAGTGATGCATTGATATCAAACGATTCTGACAAGATATCAAAGTTCCTTTCTGACGACTGGGTATTACTCGAACCTGAGTTTGGAATCATTTCTAAAGAAAAATTTTTGAATGCCATTGAAACGAACCATCTCTCTCATTCGAATATGATAAAAAAGGTGGTACGTGTACAACTTTATAATGACGTTGCTATAGTTACAACGCGGGGGATGAACGTTGGGATTTTCAGGGACCAGGAATTCAATGCTGAACAATGGGTTACAAATATCTATAAAAAAGCAGGTGGTTCCTGGATTTGCATAATGACCCAGGAAGCCCCGGTAATTTGCAAATAGCTTTTAAATAATGATTAAATTTATCGGGACATGTTAAGAAGTAATTGCGGAATTGATGGTCGTGACCAAGTTGCTGATCTACCGGAAGACCATTGCGAAAAATATGCACACCGGATAGTAACCGGTTTTATATCAGGCGAACTTTCATTGATAAACTTTTATCATTTGAATATTACCGTGCTTGTAAATTACAGCGAGTTTTTAGATGAATTGAAAATGTTAAAGCATTTCGGTGCCCTGAAGATTAAAGATGATCCCGAACTCGCTTACCTGAAAGTTGAAACCTATAAAGGTGAATTTTGGTTCCGGTATAAAGCAATGCAATAATGTAAATTTTATAATGATATTTTAATTTAAGCCATGATTAAATTAAACGAATTGCGCATCGGTAATTGGGTAGGTGCAAGGCCTTCAAACGGAAAGAATGGCAATGAATCGTTACATGAGGTTGTAGCGGTTGGGCAAACTGTTGCCAAGCTTTATTTGTATCCTCCAATGCCTGCGGATTATAATCGCAGCTCAGATGCAGAACCTGAAAATTTGTATGGTATTCCTTTGACAAATACTATTCTGGCAAGCTGTGGTTTTGAAAATTTAATATGCAGGCAAAATCCAAACCTTGAACTAAAGCCGCCGGCTAATGAAAAAACCGATAGTTACTCGGTTGTCATTGGCGGCATGTGTATTATAACACATTTAAAATATGTACATCAATTGCAAAATATCTATTTCGCAATTATGGATGAAGAACTGCATGTAAATGTTTAACAGGTTAGGCATGCCTGTCGGGAAAGTAATATTCATTTCACAACAAGCTCTTCCCCGGTTAAAAAATAAAACAAATTCTGAAACTGGTGCACATAAAGGATAGGATGTCCGTTCATTGGTATAGTATTTTTATAGAAGAACCACCCTTTATCGTTATGCAAAACGTAACCCGGCGTTAGTGCAAAATGATTGAAGGCTGCATTATAAGAAAAGCCGAATCTCGGCATCCAGTCATTCACCAGGTCAACAGGATATACTTTCAATTTACCAGCATCTATGCTGATTAAATCAACCAGCGACAGGCATAACAATTTCTTCTATTTGAAATTTTTCTTTTCAATAAAATGTTTTACATAATTACCTGGCCTTAAATCAGTTGAAATTATTTCATGCATAAACTAATTATATTAGTAAATATAATGCTAATTATTTTAGTATTGTATTTACCTTTATTGCACCAATGTATATCAACTGCAAAACATATTACAGCTTCCGGTATGGTACGTTCTCGACTAAAGAACTGGTGGAAGCTGCTGCTGACGCGGGTGTGGGTACACTTGCGCTTACCAATATCAACAATACCTGCGATGCCTGGGACTTTGTAAAATTGTGCCGGGAGAAAAATATAAAACCTGTTTTAGGTGTTGAGATCAGGAATGAAAATAAAGTCTTGTACATTTTAATCGCAGCAAATAACAAAGGTTTTCAATGGATAAATACCTTTATCTCTTCTTACTTAATCTCAAAAGATGTTTTTCCGGAATCGCACGATAAACATTTTTTTAACGAGCCGGGTGATGGCTTTGTCATCTTTCCTTTAGGAAAAAGGGATTTGAAAGATTTACGCGAAAATGAATATACTGGTATACGACCTTCAGAAGTAAATAAATTATTCAGCATAGACTTTTCGTCCTTCACAAATAAGCTGGTCATTCTTCAGCCGGTTACTTATCAGGATAAAAAATATTTTCAATTACACCGTCTCCTCCGGTGTATTGACTTAAATATACTGGGCACAAAATTATCCGCAGAAGATACCGCCGCTACCGGCGAAACATTTATTTCTGAATCAGAACTGCTTAAACATTTCCGGCAGTATCCTTTTATTGTTACCAACACATACAGGCTGATCGAAGCATGTAATATCACGATGGATTTCGGCACAGATAAAAATAAAAAAAATTACAGTGCGCGGAAAAAGGACGATGTGATTTTTTTAAAGAAGCTTGCTTATGACGGGTTGCATTTACGCTATGGATTAAATAATAAAATTGCAGAGGCGCGCGTGAATAAAGAACTTAAAATAATTAATGAGCTTGGCTTTAATGCTTACTTTTTAATAACACGTGATTTGATACAATATGCACGTTCGCGTGGTTTTTATTATGTAGGACGTGGCAGCGGCGCCAATTCGATTGTTGCCTATTGTTTACAAATAACAGATGTTGATCCAATAGAACTTGATTTATATTTTGAACGTTTTTTAAATCCGCACAGGACATCGCCACCGGATTTTGATATTGATTTTTCCTGGCTTGACCGCGATGAAGTCATTGATTACGTTTTCAAACGTTATGGCGAACAGCACGTAGCATTACTCGGCATGTTTACAACCTTCCAGTTTAATGCAGTTATAAGGCAGCTTGGAAAAGTTTTTGGTTTACCTAAAGAAGAAATTGATCAGCTTGGTGAAAAAGGATATTATTATGGTGATAGCCGCGCACTTAATTTCAAAAAGAAAAAAGATGGTGATGCCATACAACACCTGATTTTGCAATATGGAAAACTGATGAATAATTTTCCGGATTACATGAGCATTCATCCCGGCGGTATGCTTATCAGCGAAGAACCCATACATGCATACACTGCAACTTATCTTCCGCCAAAAAATTTTGTCACTACCCACATTGATATGTTTGTTGCTGAAAGTATTGGTTTATATAAATTGGATATACTCAGCCAGCGCGGGCTTGGCCATATCAAAGAAACGATACGTGTCGTAAAACAAAATAAAAATATTGATATCAATATTCATGAGGCAGAAAAATTCAAACATGATTTAAAAGTAAAATCAGTCATAAAAAATGTAAACACTATTGGCTGCTTTTATATTGAATCGCCTGCAATGCGCCAGTTGCTCAAAAAACTGGAATGTGAAGATTATATCACCCTTGTAGCCGCGAGCTCCATTATACGTCCCGGGGTGGCTAGCAGCGGCATGATGCGCGAATATATTTTTCGTTATCACAATGAAGATAAGTTCACGCACATCCATCCCATGATGAAAGAACTGATGCAGGAAACCTATGGGGTAATGGTGTACCAGGAAGACGTGATAAAAGTAGCTCACCATTTTGCAGGCCTTGATATGGGCGAAGCGGATATTTTGCGCCGGGCAATGAGTGGTAAATACCGAGGCAATGAAGAGATGATGCGGATAAGAAATAAATTTTTTGTCAATTGTAAGGAGCGCGGTTACCCCGATGACATTGCGAAAGAAGTATGGCGGCAGATTGAAAGTTTTGGTGGCTATAGTTTTTCAAAAGCGCACTCTGCATCATTTGCAGTAGAAAGTTTTCAGGATTTGTATTTAAAAACCTATTACCCGATGGAATTCATGGTTGGTGTCATCAATAATTTCGGCGGTTTTTATGATACCTGTTTATATTTTTATGAACTGATGAAGACAGGTTCATCTATTCATCTCCCATGTGTCAATAACAGCATGTACCTGACTAATATTAAAGGAATTGACGTTCATGCAGGTCTGGTACACATCAAAGAATTACAAAAAGAGTTTGCTGAAAAAATCATAACCGAAAGATATGCATCAGGTGAATTTTTGCACCTCCAGAATTTTATAGAAAGGACAAACAGCACAGCAGAGCAATTAAATATTCTTATAAGCATAGGCGCGTTCCGGTTTACTCGTAAATCAAAAAAACAATTGTTATGGGAAGCAAACTTTTTACAAAAGAAAAACAAAATGCACCATCCTGCACATGCTTCCATGTTTAACGAACAACCAAAAGAATTTTTATTGCCGGTACTTATTGATAATCCGATTGATGATATGTATGATGAAATGGAGATACTCGGATTTCTGCTGCGCAACCCTTTTGAACTGGTGAATGATAACCCAGGAAATTATATTTCATCCAAAGAAATATGCCTGCACCTTAATAAAGAAATCACAGTACTAGGTTATTACATAACCTGTAAAATAGTTCCGACGAAAAACCATAGCACGATGTCTTTTGGAAATTTTATTGATGCTGAACTTGGCTGGATAGACACGGTACATTTTCCGGAATCATTAAAAAAACACCCATTACAGGGCAAAGGATTTTATCGCATTACCGGAAAAGTCGTGGAAGATTTTAATGTGTTTGCTATTGAAGTAAGCAACATGGTAAAAGTTGGTTATAAAGAAAGAAAATACGCAAATCTATAAATATGTTTTTATCCAACGAAAGACATATCGCCCATTTTGATTTGGATGCATTTTTTGTATCTGTTGAACAATTAAAAAATTCTAAATTAAAGGGGCGTCCCTTGATCGTTGGCGGCACGGGGGACCGTGGTGTTGTTGCAGCATGTAGTTATGAAGCACGGAAGTTTGGTGTGCATAGTGCAATGCCTATACGAATGGCTATGCGTTTATGTCCGCATGTAACAATTATCCGGGGAGATTATGAAGCATACGGTAAATTTTCAAAATTGGTTACAGATGTTATCAGTGACACAGTACCGTTGTTTGAAAAATCTTCGATTGATGAATTTTATATTGATCTCACAGGCATGGATAAGTTTTACGGAAGCAGACAGTTTACCATTGAACTCCGTGAAAAAGTGATGAAAGAAAGCGGCCTTCCAATTTCTTACGGGTTGGCAAGTAATAAACTTATAAGTAAGGTTGCCACCAACGAAGTTAAACCAAATGGCCAGATTGAAATTCCGTTTGGTGATGAGAAGAGTTTTTTATCGCCGCTAAGTATTGCAAAAATTCCCGGGGTCGGAAAAGAAACGGCAATCCTTCTGATAAAAATGGGCGTGGAAACGGTAAAAGTATTAAGCGAGATTCCACTGGAAATGTTGCATAATCTCCTCGGGAAAACAGGAACTGATCTATGGCGAAAATCAAATGGCATAGATGAAACACCGGTAATACCATACCATGAAGCGAAATCCATATCAACAGAAAACACATTTCAGCAGGACACGATCGACATGAATTTTCTCTATAGCGAGCTTGTCCGCATGACAGAAAAGATTGCATTTCAGTTGCGTGAACAAAATAAACTTACAGGTTGCATAACAGTCAAACTGCGTTACTCGAATTTTGAAACATTCACCAAACAGGCAAGCATTCCATACACCAATGCAGATCATGTTTTATTAAAAGTTGCCCGAGAGCTATTTACCAAACTCTACGAAAGAAGAATGCTGATAAGATTGGTGGGCATTCGCTTCACCGATCTCGTGACTGGTACTTACCAGATCGATTTGTATGAAGACACACAACAAAAGATAAATTATTATAAAGCCATCGACAGCATCAAACACCGTTTTGGAGAACAGTATTTGATACGTGCAAGAGGGATAAAATAAATTATTTATAAATAAAGCGAATTAAAACAGGCATGAATGATTTGAAAGTGATACACGCAAAATGCAAAGAAATATTTATTGCGCAATTAATAGAAGCAGGAGGTGGCCGTTCATTTGCCTGTAAGATGTGGGATATAATGACAGATAAAAAGATAATTGTGAAAATTGCCTTGGTGAAAATTTTAATCAATTAATTCAGACGATTAGAGATGATTTTATTGAAAATTATACTCCTTCACCATTTACAAAACTTGATTTCTATTTTACAACATATTTTTTGGTTATACCTTATTGTAGAGCGGATAGACTTTGTTTTTGATGTTGTAAATAAGGATAACAAAAGCAAGCTTTTTTCCGACTTTAAAGAAAATAATTTCAAAACTTCACAGCTAATAAAAAAGTGAGCGAACTTTATAAAACATCCAAAAGAATTTATTTTTTCTCATTGGCCGCAATACATTATCGAAGGAAGAGAAATAGTGAATGAAGAAGAAAATGTAATTATTGATGCTGACTTCGTAAAAGAAAATTACACAAAATCTGATAGCAGAATTATTGAATTGGAAAACTGTGACAGGGCGATTGTTCTTGTTCCGGAACTTGCCAATTTAACTGCTGAATTTTGTAAAGAATTAAATACTTTCTTTGATTTTATTGGCGATAATAAAATTGTATCTGATTTTTTTAAGCAAAAAAACTACGATTGAATATTATTACTCGGAAAAAATTACATTAGCTGAAGTGCAAAATGAATTAGCCGCAATTATTTAGATAAATAAAAAGTATTTTAAGTCAGTTCCAATTCTTCCAAATCTTCATAAGTAAATCGTGCCGCAGGTTCCAGAGCGGTTTTAAAATCTTTTGCCACAGGATACACTTCCATTTCTTCCCAGGGCACCTGCGAGGTCGCAATTTCAGTAATACGCTCTTCACTTAAATTTCCAAAGAGCCATTCCCATGCTAAATCTTCACTGAGTATAGTGGGCATTCTTTTTTTGGAATTGTGCACCTGCTCCATGACTTTATTTGCAGCAGTTGTGATGATGGCATCTGTTTCAACATGCTCGCCAGTATTGAGATCTGTCCATTCCTCACTGATCCCTGCCATGTAAAAATATTCTTTATCTCGCATGCCAATATGATATGGATATTTAACAGCAGTTTTCAATGGCTCGCCGGTCCTTTTATTTTTTGGAAAAATATGCCTCCATTCAAAAAAACCACTGCTCAGTATTAAGCACCTCCTGTTCAGTGCAGCATCCCTGTAAACTTTATCAGGTAATAATAATTCTTCGCCCATTGCATTCAAAAAATTAATGGACGGGTGAAATTTTCCCTTCTCATCTTTATAACCTGAACGCATTTTACTGACATCTTCGCGCGTTTTAAAAAACGGCCACTTCTTTGGGTTGCCGCGAAGGAAGCCCCATTCCATCTGCACTATTTCAAAATCCATTTTACCGGGGATCCTTTTCAAGACAGCGTTCGCGCCATAATCAAAACCACTTTGTACGGGCATGTTTAAAAAATCATAATTGGCGAGTGCTTTCTCCAGGTTTTTTAGCCGGATAAATTCTGAATGGGTAACTTTTTGTCCGTTATAATAACACATAGCTTAAGCTTTTTGCCGGATATTTGATTCAATTAATGCACCAACTTCTTCAGCGAGTTCCTGCCTCCCTTCCGGTACCGATGTCCAGAAACGCCCCGCATTGCTGTTGGTAGCCCTTGTGAGGATCAGCATCTGCATATTATTTGAAAAAACAACCCGGTATATGGTTTGTCCGGCTACACTGATTACTTCAACCGCAGCAGAATATTTACCATGATTTATCGAGAACCTTTCGGGCTGGAACATATCGTCATTCTTTTTCTAAAGGTAGAAATTATTTCAAAAACAGAAAGCTAATTTTTTTGGTATTCAATTACTACTTATATTAGTATTCATTTTTTTACTTCTTAAAACAAACAACATGGTGGATGAGCCGATGACATTGACCACCTAACGCCGGAGAGGATAGACCATCAAAAACATTTCTAACTTCCGAAAAAAAATATTGTTACATAACTCTTTATCATGGTCAAATTATTTCGGCGAACTATGGTCAGCGTAAATTGGCGCATGTGGTCAAACCTGTCCGGCGCTTGCAACCTGTCTGACAAACTGATGCTTTGTTTTTTTGTGGTATGCCTGCGGCGTATAGCCCAACAACCGGCAAATGTTTTTTATACTGTAAGTTGTATTTGCCTTTTTTATTTCGAGGATTGTTGGGAGCCAGGCTTTCTTCTGATGTTGATGTCAAGCTGTTTCTCAGCAATTTTTATCATCGTATCCAGCGCATCTCCACGAAGCTTTTCCCATGCCAGTTGTTTTTCGGCAGTGCAATTTTTTGCTGCAATTCTTTTTGAATATCCAGCTCATCCGCAGAAGCTTTTTCAGGTTTGCTGTTCATACCTGTAAGATAATATTTCGGTTGCTTTTGAGTAGGTGCAATATTGTGGATGCCCTGGTGAATCATCACCCATTTGTTGATGGTGCTGCGGCTCACACCATACTTGGCTGCCAGTTTTCTGTAACCTGTGCCTCAGTTAAATACTCCGTAATCGCCTATTCCTTGATGTTCATTTTTGGTTGATTTGTAGTCAACCTATTTCAGGACGAGACAGTTAGCTGTAGTACTATTTTAAGGTTGTTTTTATTCAATTACGCTTTCTTTGATTTGAGAAATTGTAATGTCGTCAGCATTTAAAGATCTTAGAAAATCTGCCGCCTCAAAAACTTCACCCATTGTTGTTACTCCTTGTTTTTTAATTTTACCTATAATAATTCTTTTTATCGCCTCTACAACTAACGGAGCAGTTACGGCATATATGTCCCTGCCTTGAGCAAAAATTGTTCTTTTCTTATTTCCGTTGAGCGCCACCACTTCCATACAGAATTGTTGAGATGACCTATTCTTTTCATCAGTTGGTTTTGGCTCTGGCGTTTCAGCGTTTCTAATATCTTCAATTGAATTTAAACTTATGTAAGTGTTGACATTTTTTACATTTAAGTGTCTGGAAATAGTAATGATTTCAGTAAGTGGAACTGCTATCATTTCTTTAGTCTCCATTGGTTTTGGAAAATCCCATTTGATAGGTTCGCCTGCTTGAAGTGGCTGCAATTGTCCATTTGCAAAGACAAATCTTTGGTAGTGATTTCTCTGTCCTGTTAACCTTGTTCCTTTGGTTGGGTGCCAAGAGTCAAGCCCGATATAAATATTTATGTCTTCAATTTCGTTCCAACCGTCAGTAAGTGTTGTACTTAACAAGTCTCCAAGCCCACCGTAAAAAGCTGCAGCAGGGATAATAATAATTTTTGCCTGTTTTGCTTGGTCAGAATATTTTTCAAAAATATCTAATACAGATTTTTGTTCAGCGCTTAAATCAATATAAGGCTTACCAAGTCGCAGGGCAGATTGAATAATAGGTTCTGCCGTGTCTAAATATGGACCTGCACAATTAATAATTATGTCTGAACCTGTAAATGCACTATCCAAAGAGTCGGGTTGATTTATATCTGCAACCTTCGTCTTTAAATTAGGATATTGCTGACTATAACTTAATAATTTTTCCTTGCCCCGCCCACATAAAGTTGGATTGAAACCTTGGTGTAAAAGTTGAGAAACAATGAACTTTCCTGTGTGTCCATAAGCCCCATAAACTGCAATATTATTTTTCATTTTTATTTTATGTGTCTGTTTTAAGTATTCTGTCAAATGTAATGTTTCTGTGTATTACAGCTAACGGCTCACTGCTTGCCTGACTGTAGCGGCATTAGCATTCCGTTAACTCAAATATAGAGAGAAAGATGATAAGAGAAGCGCTGCTGAATGGCTTGCGTCAGCCGCTATGGCAGCAAGCATGTGTTGTGCGTTCGTTTCTAGTTTATGGCAGTATGTAATTTATAATTCTATCCTGCATCAGGTCAGTCTCGGTGTCAGGAACTGCATGCGCAGACTTTTCAAACCAAAACAACTGTTTTTTCGGTGTTTTGAGTCGCTTATAATATTGCTCACTTAAGCTTGCATTCGTTAGGAAGTCGTTTCTGCCTATAAAAAAATAAACAGGGCATTTTATAATGGGATACTGCTTAAAAAAATTCATATTAAATACCTCATTGGATAAAGATGCAGCAGGACTTTGCATCCACTCTTTTAAAACGGGTTTTATTTGTTCTCTTACAGAGTCAGGGACAGGCTCTCCGGCAAAGTCCGTTTGCCAAATGTACATGATGAACAAAGACTGAAAATCTCTGGCAGGTATCTTAACTGTTGAAAGTTCGGTAATAGCTCTGGTGTTGTTCACATTTTTGTAATGTTCTTTCAACGTATCTAATCTCATTTTCTGACTTTCGATACTATTCACTGGGGGACTTATTTCAACAAGTGCACTTACCAGTTCAGGATGCTTTTGTGCCACATCCATACCTAAAACACAACCGGCAGAATGTGCTACAATAAATAGTTTCTTTCGGTTACTTATTTTCATAATAGAATCAATTACAGCATTACTATCATCTTCCATTAATTTAAGCGTTACAGGTCGCAATGAGTGATTTAGCTGGTAAGTCTTACCATAATCACGTTGGTCCCATAATGCCACCACAAAATGTTTTTGAAGTTCTGAGGTCAACCTGTTTCCATTTTCGATTAAAGAGTAATTATTTCCTCCGGCACCATGTAAGTATAATAAAAAGGGTGCCTCTCTATTATTTCCTTTTAGTTTAATTACCTGCTTTATACCATTGATGTTAAGAATTAAAGTTGTATCTATAACCTTGTCTTGAGCAAACAACGTTCGACCCAACATCATCATTACAAACAGAAATATTTTGTTTAATTTCATAGCGTTCTTTGTATAAAACAACAATAATACGAAATGCGTCGTAAATAGTGCTTCTTTGCTATGCTTTCCGTAAATTATGTTGGTTGCGGAGGTTCTTAAATGACGCACAACGGTGAAAATTTGCGCTGTTGGGATATTAGAATTCCGTCTGCCCGTAACCGCTGCTAATACAAGTTGTTTGATGAAATTAAGAACAAAAGTTGAAAGTCGCGCCCGGACTGAAGATTGGATTTGTACTTAGCTGATGTTTGATTGTCCCGCCCCAATACCGCAAATTTTTTTGTTGTGTGCAGTAAAAGTCATTAGTCGGTTGTCATTTTTTTGTAAAAGCTTAAATCTGTCGAACGTCTTATAATCAGTTGTCCAATTATTAGAATAGTTCCCGCAAATGTTGCAGGCAAATTTTTGTCCAATTTAATTGCCAACACGATTGTAAATATTGAAAGCAGAACTAAAGATACAATTGTGTAAAGTCCTTTTTTTGAAGCATAAAAAGATGGTTCAAATTTTATTGTCTTGACTTGATTATGCTCAATATTAAACTGCTTAAAACTTGTATGTATTGATTCAATCATTTTGTTTGTGTCACTTTGTGAATCACTAAGGTGTCGAGTAAGAAATGAGAACTGTTTTTTATTTCCTGAATTTAAGTTAAGTATTAAGCAAGCAAATCTGCTTGTTGGAAATTGAATGTTATAAGAATTGATGTCAAAAAATGAATAGTCCGTAAAAGATTCTTCAGCATCATCTTTTAACTTTAAAATGTCAAATGAAATTTTATCATTGTAGAGCTGAATAAAAACTTTTCTGGTAAAGTAATTCATCACTATTCTGATAAAAAGAAAACTTGCAAATGTCAAAGCTAAAAATAAAATTGGTAGAGGTCTTGACTTTAAATAGAAATTAGACACAGCGGAAAGTCCTAGTGAGATAATAATAAAAGCGTACCACTTGAAAGCCCACTCTTTTCGATAAATTATATAGGATGTATATTCTGTCAAGCTTGCTTATTTAGGGACGTCCAAATTTATTGCACACAACGGCCAGGGCTTTGTGCAGGCAGGGCATTGTTGTTTGTCCAGCCCGGAACTGCAGCCCAATAAAGAAATAAAAGTACAAGATAACAACTAAAAGCCCAACAGAATTCCGTCCAGCCCGAACCAAAGTACAGCGATGCAAAATGCCGAAGTTTGAACGTCAAGCCCTGCTTGCACAAAACCCCATGTTGTAGGCAGGGCATTATTCCGTCCACCGATAGTAAGTGTCAATTCTAAATTGTTTTTGACATTCTGTTTGGTCTTTATTTGAAATCTTTATTGCTTTATATTTTGCTTTTTCTTGGTCATACCATTCTCGTACACTTTTTTGATAGCGAGGTTTATTTGAATTTATAAAAAGAAAATTATAAAAACTCCAACAAAGTTGACCAGTTTCATCTAATTCGAAAGTATCAAATTGAATTTTTGTCACAAGAAATGCGGGGAAATATGCAATTTCATTTAATAGAAAATGTGCAACCTCGCCAACATTTAATTTTGTCTTTTTACAATGAAATCTAAAATTTGTCAGTGAAGTGTCAGTTAGTTTGTCAATTAAAAGTGGGATTGCCTCTTTTCCTTGGGAAACAATTCTCCAGTATATTTCTGCTTTGCAATTGAATGTGTCCGCCCTGCTAAACTGTAAGCTGTCAATCATGGCTTTTATGTCAACCTTTTGTCCATATGAAATTGTCACTGAAAATAAAAGTAGAGTTGCCGAGATAATTTTTTTCATTAGAGTTTTTGGTCAAGATGCAATTGTCAAAATTAATACACAAAGGAAGTTGAAATCTATTTTGCTGCTCGTTTTGCCTTGCCTACAACGGGCAGGGCTTGCTGCAGGGCTGGAATTCATTGCTCGTCCAGCCCGGAACCGCTGCTGATTAAAGATATAAAAGTACAGGTTAACAAACAAAAGCCCGGCGATGTTTGTCCAGCCCAGCTGAAGCACAACAGCGATAAAATGACCATTGCTCCAATGTCCAGCCAGCCTTGCAGCAAACCCAATGTTGTAGGCAGGCAAAATTATTTAAAGACTTTTTCAATTTCCTTTATTTCTTCTTCCTTGTATTCTTCATATTTCCCTTTTAAATCGTCCTTATATATAGGCTCTATTATTTTTGTATAATAGGAGGCTGATATTTTTTCTTTTTCAACTTTGACTGTGTTGAAGTATTTAATAAGCCGTGGCGGGGCTTCAAAATAAAACACATGTGAGGATGGAATATTTCTTAAAAACTTATAGAGCAATCGGTCACAATGTACTTTTTTCAGCATTGGATAAAGCAATTTGTCCTTTGGCGAATTAACTACTTGTATTTTGTATATTTTGTCTGTCAGACGCTCTCCATATCTATAGTAATTACCTAATAAAAAAGAATAGATTTTTTCTTCTGTGTTAAAAAGGCTATCAATCAAATTACCGTCATCGCCATAAAATTTATTTAGTATTTGAGATAGTTGTTTTGAGTACATTTCACCATGTCTTGATTTTTTAAATATTGTATCTACTTCTAAGCCATAATTTATTTTTATGTACTCACTTAAAAAAGTAATGATTGGTTCTTCGTAAGGATAATATCTATCAACTTGTTTGCGTTTGTCAATGTATTGATATCTACCCATATAATCACTTAGAGTGCCGAGTAAAAAATAGGTTGGCAGAATGGCTACTTTATAGTTTAATGAATCTTCTGGGCAAAAGAAGCAATTCTGCCGATTTACTTGAGTTGTGTCCTGACTATACAGATAATTTGTACATAAAGCAAAGGGGATGAGAAGCGAAAAAAATGTTTTCATAATTAGTCAATTGAGAAAAGCTGCGATCGTGAGCTGTTGCTTGCCTACAACACTTAAATATACGCTATTGAATTCCATAATTCAAAAAATTCTCTGTTGATAATGAACCAATTAATCTTCGCCTTTTTGTATTGTCGTTGCGCCAATGCTCAGTTCGCCTTTTTGTATTGTCAGCATAAATGAACAAAAATGAATAACGCCATTTATATGAAAGTGTAATTTATATCAAGAATTAAATGGAACGATAATTTCGGCATTATAAAATAAAGATTTATTGAAAACGCCATTTTAAAAAGGAGTTTATTGATATGATTTAAAATACATCAAAAAAGTTTGAAAGCAGTAGGTCTTTAATGCTATAAAAATTTGTAGTTAGGCTACCAGACTGGCTAATCGTTTTAATTCATCTATAAAGTGGTTCGGGAATTGTTCTGGCGGGACCACAAATCGTTAGCTATAACTAACGATTACATTTTAACCAAAAGAATTTAATATTACCAGCAGGATTTTTATATTTTAATAAGGCTTGCTGTGTCCAAACCTCGGTGAAATAATTCGAGAAAATAAGTAATTCGTTCTTATTGAGATTTCACGGCACATTTTAACTTGCCGAAAATAAAAAGGTTTGTTTTGTTTATCCATTTGATGGTTATAAAATCGCACACTTAATGTATCAAAAACGAACAGATAAACACTAACGGAATTACGTTAATAAATTGATGTACAGTACAAATAATTTCTGGTCGTTCCTTTGATAATTAAAAGAAAACCCTGCTCATGTTTAAGAATTATTTTAAAACTACATGGCGTTCTGTTACACGGTACAAACTGTACAGCACTTTAAACATTCTCGGTCTGGCACTGGGTATTGCATCCTGTATCATTATTTTCCTTGTGGTAAAGTATGAGTTGGGCTACGATGGTTATAACAAGAAAGCTGACCGTATCTACCGGGTAACCCTCAATGCAATCGATTTTAATCCCAGTGTATCAATGGCTGTTGCCCCTGCTATGCGTGCATATTTTCCGGAAATTGAGCAGGTGTCGCAGGTATGGCATCAGGGAGACGGACAGGTTAAAATTGGACAGACAAGATACCTGGAAAAAAACTATGCTTACGCGGATGCGCAGTTCCCCAAAATATTTGATTTGAATTGGCTGGAAGGCAACCCGGCAACCGCGCTGACTGATCCCAACACAGCAGTTCTTACAAAATCTGCCGCTACCAAATATTTTGGTGATAAAGATCCGATGGGGCTTATAATCACCCTCAATAATAATCCGTTAAAGGTAACCGGTGTTATAAAAGATATCCCCGGCAATACAACTTTTCCATTCACATTTTTGGTTTCTTTTGAAACCGAAAAAGAAGATGTGAAAGGGATGATGAACCAATTTTATGCAATAGCTGGGGGCAACACTTATATACTTGTTCCTTCAGGTTTTGATATTGAAAAGATCCATAAAAGAATTCCGGCATTTATAGAAACCTATTGGGGTAAAGATATTGCGAAGGAAGCGAGACTGCCATTGCAACCGCTGAAGCAAATACATTTCGACCAGCGATATTTGAACCAAGGTGTTACACCCACCACTTCTAAAGAAAGTTATTTAGGACTGGCAGCAGTTGGGTTATTTATTATTATCATTGCTTGTATCAATTTTATAAACCTGGCAACAGCACAGGCCATCCGCCGTGCAAAAGAAATTGGTATAAGGAAAGTGCTGGGTTCCAGCCGTTTTCAACTGGTTGGCCAATTCCTGGGAGAAACAACACTAATGGTTATTGTAGGTTTATTAATTGCGTTGATAGCTGTTGTTATATTTCTTCCGCAGCTGGCTACCTGGCTTGATATCAAAATCTCCCTCGATCAACTGGCAGCTCCCGGCGCAATTGTATTGATTACCAGTATTTCGATAGGTATGATTTTATTGGCAGGATTATACCCTGCTTTTATACAATCTGCCTTTAACCCGGTTGACTCCTTGAAAAGTAAATCAACAGTTTCAGGTGGCAGGCTTTCGCTCCGCAAAGGCTTGGTGGTTGTTCAGTTCGCAATTTCACAGGTAATGATTGTAGGCACTTTGGTAGTTGGTTACCAGATGGATTATTTTAAAAATCGTGATTTGGGTTTTGACAAGGACGCAATCATTTCTGTCAGCATACCGGACAAAGAAAAGCGCGACGTTTTGCTGAAGGAATTAAAAAGCAATCCGGGTGTCAAAGATGTAAGCCTCGGTTTGGGTTCGCCAGTGGTTTCGCGTGCATGGACAGATTACAGCGCGCCGGAACTGGGTTTTACTAAAGGCGATGTAACTGAACTGAAAATTGGTGACGAGCGATATATGAAAATGTTTAAACTTGCTATGGTTTCGGGTGAGCCAATTGAAAAAAAAGCTGAAAAAGACAGCACTTATAAAGCAGTCGTGAATGAAACGCTGATGCATGACTTAAATATTACCAATCCGCAAAAAATCATTAATAAATATATTACGGTGAACGGCTGGCATACACTCGTAACAGGTGTTATGAAAGATTTCCAGGGCGAATCAAGACATAAAAAAATCAGGCCTTGCGTATTGATGTATTTGCCGGATGCATTTGTGACGGCCTGCATTAAGCTGCAACCAGTGGCCATGGCAAGCACTATTTCACATATAGATAAGGACTGGTCAGCGCTTTTTCCCAATGGAATATTTCAATATGAATTCCTGGATGATCATATCGCCAAATGGTACAGCCAGGAGGAAAAGCAATACACTGCTTTCAAGATGTTTTCAGGCATTGCAATATTCATTTGCTGCCTGGGCCTCTACGGATTAGTTGCCTTTGCTGCTGCACAAAAAACAAAAGAAGTAGGTATCCGCAAAGTACTTGGTGCATCTCTTGGAGATATTGTTTTGCTCTTTTCAAAAGAATTTGTCGTGCTGATCCTTATTGCATTTTTAATTGCAGCACCGCTGGGCTACTATGTAATGAATAACTGGCTGCACAATTTTGCTTACCAGATACACATGAATGCCGGAATTTTTGTAATGGCAATATTGGTTTCAGCCTTTGTCGCAGGCATTACTATTTCTTACCAGGCGATAAAAGCAGGATTGGTGAACCCTGTGAAGAGTTTGAGAACGGAGTAGCGCCAGATTGATAAGTAAAAAATACCAACAACGTAAACAGTATAAAAAAACCAGGTACAAAATTGATTTTTTTTGTCAGGATGAAAGATAGCGGCTACACCAAAGATTAAATTCTTGCATTGAAATAAGACGGCAAGTTTGCTGATAGGCCGCCTGATATTTAATTTAACTATTAAACCCTGTCTTTTAATTAAAAGATCTTCTGAATGCTAATGGCGAAAAATTGGTTTTTGTTTTGAATAATTTGCTGAAGGATTGCTGATGGTCAAAACCTAACCCGTATGCAATTTCGACATTTCAAAAAGCAAAATATTAATCCATTAATAATAATCAGATTAAACTGACGTACTTACGACGGATTCTAAGCGTTGGAATAATTCCAAAGCTATTTCAAAAAATCGCTGGCTCAAGTCATGATGGATTTGCAGAGCCTTTATTGACAGCGGACGACTACAATGTAATTGAAAGTTTAATAACCGTAGAGAATGAGAAGTATTGTTTCGCCGAATACATTATTGCACGAAACCATTTGTATTCAGAATGATTGCTGCCTCGAAAATATGTCACAAAAGAAACAATTGCAGCTCCAAAACACATACCTGTGCCGATCAGGCGCACAACATATACCCACCGGGTATTCCCGGAAGCGGGGTTACTTAGTACAGCTAATAGGTTTAAGACCCCAAAGAAAATAAGCACGAAGAAAACACGAAGAGACTTGTGCCGATCATTCATTGATTGTCTTTTTAGTTTTTTATTTAATCCGGGGTTTCATCGTAAATGGCTTTGCCTGCACTTCACGCTTAAATATACTCCTTTAGATTACAAAATTCAAAAAAATCGCCTCTGATAAAGAACAAGTTAATCTTCGCCTTTCTTTCTATTGTCTATATACTCAATTTATTCTGAATGATATAATTTTTGCAGTTTTAAACGGCATCAACATTCATTAATAAAGGTTGGAATTGTATATTAAATTTTTCTCCCTGAAATATATTTTCAGACATTGTGTAAAAACAAGTTGCGTTTTCTGCATTATATGTCTTGCATAGAATTTTAATTCGGTTATCTTCAATAATAAAATTTGGCAGTGAACTAAAAGTGGATACGAAAGAAAGTGAAGGAACAACGTTTATTATTTTTTAAAATAAATAAATAGCGTGAAAAAAGCGATTTTGTTTTGGCTTATTCTGATAGCTATTAAGGCAAGCTCCCAAACCAATTTACAAGGCGCTTATCAAATAAGCAGCGATACTCTAAGGCGTTATGAAATGAATGACTCATTTATCAGAGTTTTAAGCGATAAAAGCGGAAATCTCACGATCAATGATATATTGATGCCCCGTATAAGCATCAGTTTCGACACCGTTACAGCGAATAGTAAACTGACGCCTTCGAATACTTATTGGTTTCAATTTCGTTTAAAAAATATAATGACCTGTCCGGCAAGAATATCATTGCAATCTTTATCGGAAAAGGATGATTATTATATTATTTCTACCGCAACAAAACCTGTACATTATGCGAGTGGCTATCTAACCGACCTTAACAAGAAAAATGGATTGAAATGGGGAAACTTCATACCAGTTATAATTAATCCTGGCGATTCAATTACTGTATACCAAAGAGTTTACAATAAGAAAAAAGTAATGCCTACCAATTCACTTGTTTCCATTCTTCCGACAGATATAGCTATTAAAGAAAAATATATCAATAATGAGGAAGAAGGAAAAGCAGTTTATGAAATGGTAAACCTGGTGGAAGCTTTTATGGTGGGATTGCTTTTGCTAAGCACTTTTTTTAATTTGTTTTTTTTCAGTGTTGTTAAAGAAAAAGAGTATTTGTATTTCGCCTTGTTTACTTGTTTTCTCGGCATCAACAGGATTAACAATATTTTATACATTCATTTGGGCCATTCCGATCCTCATTTAGTAAGCTACGTAGACTATTTAGGTTTTGCATGGCTTTTTATATCGTTTTTCCTGTTGCAGTTTGTCCGGCATTTTTTTCATGTAAAAGAAAAATACAGAAAATGGGATAAGGTTTTATTTATTACAGCTATTGTATTTATCAGCAGTTCTGTCGCAGACTTCTTCAGATATACGTTCTTAATTAATTTTACACATTTTTTCCTTTACCTGAATTTTTTTATAGGGTTTTTCATTATACCCACCTGTGTCCTGGTTACCCTTTTACTATTTATTCGCTCAAAGAATAAAGCGTTTTATTTCTTTATTATAGCAGCGTTTCCCTTCATGTTTTTGCAAATTTTAGTTTTTCCTGTTAATGGTGAACTCGATATGGGGTTCTCAAAAATATTGCCCGGAGGTGTTTTAAATTTTTTAAGCCAGATAGCGGCTTTATACAGGCCGCTTGAAATGGTTTGCGTACTCTGGCTTATATTATTTTTCTCCTGGACATTATTTATACGGTATAATCAGTTACGGAAAGAAAATGCTCAAAAAGATTTGGAAAAAGAACGCCTTGCAAAAGAAAAAGAAATAGAAAAAAATCAATTGGTGGAGCAACAAAAGCTGGACCTCGAACAAAAAGTTGAAGAAAGAACTTTTGAATTGAAGACGTCGTTACAAGAGCTCAAATTAACACAAGCACAACTCATCCAATCCGAAAAGATGGCCTCTCTTGGCGAGCTCACCGCAGGCATTGCACATGAGATTCAAAACCCGTTAAACTTTGTAAATAACTTTTCTGAAGTTAATAAAGAATTGCTCGAAGAATTAAAAGAAGAAGCTGATAAAGGAAATGTTGATGAAATAAAAGCAATAGTAAATGATGTCATAGAAAACTCGGAGAAAATAAACCATCATGGTAAACGTGCTGATAGTATTGTAAAAGGAATGCTGCAACATACAAGAACAAGCAGTGGTCAAAAAGAATTAACTGACATAAATAAATTAGCAGACGAATATTTAAAATTGGCTTATCATGGTTTGCGTGCAAAGGATAAATCTTTTAATTCAGCGTTAATTACAAACTTTGATGAAGTGCTTGGGAGTTTGAATATTGTAGCCCAGGATATAACAAGAGTCCTGTTAAATATTTACAACAATGCGTTTTATGCAGTGAATGAAAAAGCAAAAGAAGGATTAGAAAATTATAAACCTGTAATTACAGTTACAACAAAAAAGCTAAGTGGTAAAGTAGAAATATGTATTAGAGATAATGGAAATGGAATACCGCAAATAGTGGTTGATAAAATATTTCAACCATTTTTTACTACAAAGCCTGCAGGACAAGGAACAGGATTGGGTTTGAGTTTAAGTTATGATATTATAAAATCGCATGGCGGAGAGATAAAAGTGGAAAGTAAAGATGGGGAAGGATGTGAATTTATAATTGAATTACCAATTAACAATACATAGCATGAAGATTACCGGTTTATTTTTTTTCTTTTGTATCATTTGCTGTTGCGTAACGTCACAGCCATTGCCGGATAATGTTAAAGCAAGCTTCAATGCAGCAAAAACGGAATCTGGTAAAGGAAAAATCATTATCACATATTGTGATGCAAATACTGATGCTGATACGCTTTATAAAGATCTTATTACGCTGAAGCAATATTTTGAAGAAAGAAAGGATCAGGTTCTTGTTGATTATATAAGGCTGGGAATGTGCAGGCAATTATCAAGAGGAGCTGACTATACTGAGGCGATTGATGAATTGTTTCAACTGTTACCCCGCTTTGAACAGCGCAAAGATAATTATGGCATAATGATTTGTAACAGGCATTTAAGTTATGCCTATTATGCAGCAGCAGATAAGGAAAAAACACTTTATTATGATCAAAGAACTGTTGATCTATCTGTGCCTTTAGGAACTAAAGATGACCTTGCCACTGCTTATAATAATGTTGCTTCTGACCTTTCTGAATATGGACATTTCGATTCTGCTTCTTTCTATGCCCACAACGCAGTTCGGATTTCGAAGCAGCTAAACGATCCGGCACTTATCTGTAAATCCCTTAGCACTTTAGGAGAATATTACATGGCAATAAAAGAATATGACTCGGCTTTTATGTACATGAGGGAAGCTTTACCAATAGCAATACTAAATAGTAAATTTGATATGGCTTTTGCTTTTAATGATTTTTCACAGATGTACCAGTCTGTTAATAAAAAGGACAGTGCCATTTATTTTGCGTACAAAGCGGCGGAGCTTTCCAAACAAATAGATTTAAAAAATCAATTGCTGCGGGCTTATAAATATTTGTCTGCAACGTATAAAAAAACAGGTCCTTTAGACAGCGCTTTTAAATATCTTAATCTTACTGTTAATACTACTGATTTAATTTATAGCACGGAAAAAACCAAACAGGTGCAATTAATCAGCATGCGTGAGCAAAACCGGCTGCGTGAAGCAGAACAACAAAAACTTGACCTGCAGAATAAACTAAAAATCTATGCGCTTATTTCCAGCCTGGTTGTTTTTACACTGGTCGGTTTAATTCTTTTTCGCAACAGTCAAAAAGAAAAAAATGCAAAAATATTATTACAGAAAAAAAATGAATTGATAGAGCAAACATTGGTACATTTAAAGTCAACGCAGGCGCAATTAATACAATCAGAAAAAATGGCGAGCCTGGGTGAACTTACCGCAGGCATTGCGCATGAAATACAAAACCCGTTAAACTTCGTTAATAATTTTTCTGAAGTAAATAAAGAAATGCTGATTGAAAGAAAGATGAAATGGACAAAGGAAATATTAATGATGCAAAGGCAATTGCAGATGATGTAATAGAAAATTCAGAAAAAATAAACCATCACGGCAAACGTGCAGATGCAATCGTGAAAGGTATGTTGCAGCATTCACAATCCGGACAGGGCGTGAAAGAACCAACAGATATAAATGCTTTGTGTGATGAGTATTTTAAATTAAGTTATCACGGCCTGCGTGCGAAAGACAAAAATTTTAATGCAGATCTTAAAACTGATTTTGATAATTCTATTATTAAAATAAATATCATTCCGCAAGACATTGCACGCGTTTTGCTCAATCTTATTAATAACGCTTTTTATGCAGTGAACGATAAAAACAAAAAGGCTGATGAAAATTATCAGCCAACAGTTTCTATTCAAACAAAAAAGATTAATAATAATATTGAAATAAAAGTCAGGGATAACGGAAATGGAATTCCTTCAAACATTATTAATAAAATATTCCAACCATTTTTTACTACTAAACCAACCGGGCAAGGAACTGGCCTCGGTTTATCTTTAAGTTATGATATTATTAAAGCACATGGAGGTGAAATTAAAATACATACGAAAGAGAATGAGTTTACTGAGTTTGTAATTAATATTCCTGCCTAACACCGTGGCTGCAACAATAATTAAATAACGGCAGGTATCATGTCAGCCCGCAAATGTTTTTTAAATGGCTGAAGTATCTTTTGTATAAATTTTAAAACATTCACTCGCCACTTTGATACTGAAACAGTAATAATTTTACGACAACTGATTCTTTCTTCGAAAGAAAGATACATAATAACATCATCTGAATGAGTAGGGTTGACATTTTAATTACCATTATGGGCGATTTCCTGGTAAGCAATAACGCGAAGCTAGTCAAACTTTTAAAAAACCCGGATAAAGAAAACAGTATACGATACAAAACAATGGTAAAACCTGCATAACAAAAGCGGTATTTTTGTTACCAGCATAGTTGTCTGTTACATATGCAATTGATAAAATTACGGTAGCTATCAGGAAAGCCATCAAGTATGAGCACGTTGCCCCGTATTCAGAAATAAAGCTCAGGAAAAATTGAAATTTTAAAAGAGAAGTATAAGGAATAATTTTCTTATGAAGCCCGAAAAGCCTAAGGCTTTTAGATATAAAATCTATTACAATTATATACCACTTGGAACAAATTGAAGAAAAAAATTACTTCCCGTAGCAGCAGATAGAATACAGGCAGATGAGATTTGGTCGTTCATTTCGAGCAAGGAAAAGAACACTTCAATTGAAGGTAAGGCACAAGGTCATGGCGATGCTTGGACTTGGACTGCAATTGATGCAGATAGCAAATTAATTGTTAACTTGTATGTTGGTAATCGCGATGCTGAAAGCGCAAACATTTTTATGAAAGATGTTGCAAGCAGGTTGACTAAAAAAGTACAACTAACTACTGATTCACACCATGCATATTTAAAAGTAGTTGATAATGCTTTTGAAGATGAAATTGATTATGCAAAGCTGCAAAAAATTTATGGTGGTAGTGAAGGAACAAATGATCAGGAAAGAAAATATTCACCTGTTGTATGTACAGGATGCAAAACAAAAATTATTTCCGGCAAACCAAATGAAAGGTTTATATCTACTTCTTATGTTGAAAGACAAAACTTAACTATGAGAATGCACATGAGAAGATTTACAAGACTTACAAATGCATTCAGTAAAAAATTAGAAAATCATTGTTATGCAAGTGCTCTTTATTTTGTTTATTACAACTTTGTAAAAATTCATAAATCATTAAGAGTGCCACCAGCAATGCAAGCAGGACTAATAAAAAGATTAATGAGCATTCAAGACATTGCTAAATTAGTAGAGATTGAAGCACCTAAAACAAGAGGGAAATATAAAAAAATAAATAATGGAAACTAATAGCCTTAAATGGATTGGATTGGCTAAAGTGAAAGTATTAAACAACAGCAATATTTTTAATGGTGTTGATTTTGCATATACTAACGTCATAGGTATATCAAAATCTAAGACTGCATTTAGAATATCAGTAAGGAATAAACTGAACTTGATGGACTTAGAATTACTTCGTTTGCAAGAGATCGAGTCGCTTGCTGATAGACTGAAAAAATTTGAAGTGTCAAAAGATATTCTGACGATTGCAAAGAAGTTGTCGGAACTAAATGATGTTGATTTTTCAACTTTCCATACTTATTAAAAATAAATTTCAAACTGAGACACTACCCAATTTTATTACTTAATGATCGTTCAATTTTTGCTGTTTGGCAAGTAATTTTAGATTTCTTTTATAAGTTTGAACTTCAATAAACGTTTCTTTTAAACAGTAAATTAGTATCTGGATTAATATCACGATATCTCTTTATTATTTCAGCAGCAGATGGAAATTTAAATAATGGTAAAATAGCAGCATGATCATTTTTATCCCTTTCGCTGATTATATAATTACCATATTCGATGTCACTAAAAAGCTGTTTCTTTTTTAGAATTTGTAAATCATTATAATAAAATCCAGTGTAAACCTGGAACAAAAATATATCTCTGTCTCTTTCGAGAGTAAAATCTTTTTATCAAACACAAGTGCTTTTAATTTTTGTATTTCTTCTATTTCAATATGCTGTACCTTTTTTTTATTGGCACATGTATTTTTATTTCTTCGAAATAATTTTCAATGTCTTTTG
>Ga0206963_10072_pt1 | contig 34726 bp, 28 predicted proteins | sample Alteio_BWOrgHeat_28_FD_152958 | JGI IMG/M metagenome (GOLD analysis project Ga0206963, IMG submission 152958) | Enriched cells from forest soil in Barre Woods Harvard Forest LTER site, Petersham, Massachusetts, United States -... | ecosystem: Environmental > Terrestrial > Soil > Temperate forest >... | reverse complement strand
GCAACCGCGAGGCCTATCAATATCTGAATGATTCAGTCCGGGCTTTTCCCGAAGGCGAGCAATTTATCCGGATCCTCGACGGCTGTGGATATGTCCATACCCGGCTGAGGCGCCTCAGCCTTGGAATCTGCTCCCTGTATATCGGGGAAAAAGCGGCGGACCGCAATTAAATGGGCGTTTTTCCGTTTTATTGATTATCCCAAATTCAAGCCTATAAGAGATTATTTACCCTCAATCTTTAGCCGAATCGAAATTTTAGCTTAATTCACTGATTTTAAATTGATTATGAAATTATTGGGATTCACCAGAAGAGGGGGTATGGGTGCTTTCATCCTTTTATGCGGATCGTTGATAGCGGGTGGGAAGGTGAACGCCCAGCTAAGGGATGCGTTGAATTTGCCGGACCATGATTCCAAGCCCTATTACCTGGGTATTGGGTTTATGTACGAACAGTCTCATTTACAGGTCAGTGCGCATCCAAAATTCCTGCAGAGCGACAGTGTGCTATCTGTCAATTCGACCAATACGGGCGGTTTTGGGGTTTCGGGGATGTTCACCTTTCATGTGGCCAACCACCTGGAATTCCGGATTGCCTTTCCCGAGTTTATCTTTGCTTCGAATACCTTGACTTATCATGTCAACTACCCTCCTCCGGGTGAGACGAACCTGGCGACCAAACAGATCCAGTCTCTTTTGCTGGGCTTTCCGGCGCATGTAAAATTTCTCTCGGACCGGATCAATAATTTCAGGGTCTATATGCTGGGGGGTTTCAATTACCAATACGACCTGGCTTCCAATTCTTCCGCGCGCAAGGCACAAAACCTGGTAAAGTTATCTCCTGCCGATTTTAGCGTGGAAGCGGGGCTGGGTTTCCAGTTCTATTTCCCGGTGTTTATTTTGTCTCCGGAGCTGAAATTTAGCGAAGGGATCAAGAATGTCCATGACCGGGACCCGAATCTTCAGTATTCCAATGTGATCGACAAGCTCAAAACGCGGATGGTCGTGTTCTCGCTGATCTTTGAAGGTTAACCGGGGCATGGCCCGCCAATTGCTGTCCTCTAATCTATTTTCGTTACCACATGGACAACTATACCCGTCAACAGGAAATCGTCAATAGTCTTATACATGGCGCCGGTGTGCTATTCGGGATCGCCGGGCTGCCCGTACTGACGGTGATGGCTACGGCCCATCCCAATACGGCGGGCATAGTCGGATCGGGCATTTACGGATTCTGTTTCCTCCTCCTATTCACCGTTTCCACTATTTACCATATCGCCGGGGAGCCGGCGATAAAGCGGAAATTGAAGATCATCGACCATATCAGCATTTATTTTTTGATAGCCGGCACCTATACGCCCTTTTTGCTGGTGTATTTGAATAACAGGTTCGGCATTACCCTGCTTGCCGTATTATGGGGGCTAACGGCAGCCGGCATTGTCTTCAAGATATTGTTTACGGGGAGATTCGAGATCGTCTCTACCATCCTCTATCTGGCCATGGGTTTGATCATGGTCGTTGGGGGCCGGAAATTCTTCGACCACTTGCCGGGTACGGTGATGATCTTCGTCATTATCGGGGGTGCGTTATATTGCATCGGCGTATTTTTTTATCTCTGGGACAAATATACCTATACCCACGCGGTCTGGCATGCGTTCGTGCTCACGGCAGCCCTATGTCATTATGTGGCGGTGTTGATGAGCATGTAACCGGGTGTCCCGAGGGAGGCGGGGCTTCGGGAGGGGGGCCGGACTTCGGGATGGAGCCGGGCATCTCTAACAATCAAAAAAAGTTCACAAAATGTGAACTCGGGGACAAGATCTTGTTGAAATAAGTCGGCGGACTCATGCCGTGATGAAGGGTTGATCAGTAATCGTATTGTCTCCTGAACATATTGATCCGGACGCCGGCCGTAAACGTTGTCGAGCTCGAGCTATGATAGGTATTGGTGGGATCGCTGACGGAAAAGCTCCGGTACATGGCGGATAATTCGAGGAATACGTTCTCTTTCCATTGATAAGACAGCAACCCTGAAATATTAACGACATTGGCGGGGATACCCGATCCGATCTGGAAGCCATAGTCGCGGGGGCGGGTAACGTAATTTTCAAAGATATCACCCCCAAAGTTGACGCCTGCCGAGTCCAGTCCCTGTTTATAATAAATGATCTTTCCTTCCAGGTTCCATTTATAGGCCGGCTGATAGCGGGCGATGGCGATGAATTCGGCAAAATTGGCGCCCAGGGGATGGGCCAGCGGCTGGTTGTAATGGCTATAATTGTCGATGCTGTCATCGTGCTGATAGCTGTAAGGTCGAACGATATTGGTCTCGAACTGCAGGTCAAGGTTTTTTACCGCAAACGCATCGATATATTTCATCCCCAGTTGAATGCCCTGCTTGTTGGCCCAGAAACCATTCGAATAATGCAGGATCTGATGGAGGATGAACTCGTCGATCATCAACTGACCATAGAACTGTACGGCATGACCGACATTCGCCTTAAAGTCCAGCCCTGCCGTTGTCTTGTCCGGGCTGCCGTTCTGCTGCTGGGCGGAGACGAGGAAGGCCACGGGGTTGAGATAGGACAAATCAAAGCCGGTGGAGCGGGTGAAGATGACATTTTCGAATATGCCGGCATTCAGCCAGGGGAAAACGTTGATGCTGAGATGGTGAAAAACGGCGTATTTTTTCGGGTACAGGTAATTCGAATCATTGACAAGATGCTGGCCGACCAGCTGTGCATAGATCAACTGGTAGTTGAGCTTCCAGATGCGGGTGTTGATCTTTCCAAAAAGATAGGGGGCGGCGTAATCGCTGAGGAAGAGGCTTCGGTAGCCATCGCCGATAAAATTCTTGTCATAGCCGAGTTGAATATCGAAGTATTTCCAGACGTTGAAATAGATGGAGGCCCTGTTATCGAAATAATCGTAGCCGTCTTTTTTAAAGGACTGGTAATAGCCGGCGCCGGGGACGGCCTTGAATTGAACGGCGCGTTGCTGGAAGAAGGTCGGCCCTCTTTCCTGGTTGTCCGTCAGGTAGGCTGAGAAGCCGAGCCTGTCGGCGATCATGCCGCGAAGCGTGAGTCCTTTGGAATTCAAAAAGACGCGTTCTTTATTGCCGGTCTCGTAAGACTGGGTCTGCTGGATGGCGGGATCGATGGCCAGGAAAAAGTCTTTGTCCGTGACCTCGTAAAAATTTGCCTTCTCCGTGTAGAAAGTTTGCAGCACGGGTCTTTTGCTGGCGAAGGTATCCTTGTTAGCGCGGACCCATTCGATATTGTTCAGCAGCAGGGAATAAAGGGTAGACTGGTCAACCCGGGAAAGATGGTAGAATTCATCGTAAGGATACGCCTTATGGAGTGAGTCGGCCATTTCGGCCATCCGAACGATGATCTGGCGGCTGAAAGGCCGGTCCGAGCTGAAATTGAGTGTTGGGTTGGTCTGCTGCAGGATCTGCATCCTATCCAGGAAATGATCGTAGGAAGAGCCCTGGGGCAGAAAGCTGGACTGGGCGGACGCGGCGGCCGGCCGCAGAAAGGTCATCGCCACTAAAATTATGTCAAGTCTTAGAAGGGTTTTAATAAATTGCATCATAAAGCTTTCAAATTAAGCACGATCAATTTTCTCTATGCGTAATTACCTGATCAGGAACGTTTACATAGTCAACGAAGGTAGGATTAGTACGGGAGATTTGCTACTTAAAAACGGCCGTATCGAAAAAATCGGGCCAAATCTCCAACCAGGCTTTGCCGTCACGGAGATCAACGGCGAAGGAAAACATTTATTGCCCGGGATAATCGATGACCAGGTTCATTTTCGTGAGCCCGGGCTAACGCATAAGGCCACCATCTATACGGAGGCGAAAGCGGCTGTGGCGGGGGGGGTTACTTCGTTTATGGAAATGCCGAACACGATACCACCGGCCTTTACGCAGGAATTACTGGAGGAGAAGTATGCGATCGGCGCCGGCAGCTCGCTGGCTAACTATTCCTTTTATATGGGTACCTCGAATGATAATGCGGAAGAGGCTTTAAGGACCAATGAAAAGAAGCGGGACATCTGCGGCATCAAGATATTTATGGGTTCGTCTACCGGCAATCTGCTGGTAGACAATTACCTGACACTGGACCACCTTTTTCGGGAAAGCGAGGTATTGATCGCCACGCATTGCGAAGACGAGAAGATCATCCGGCGGAACCTGGAAAGGCTGCGGCAGGAAGGCCGCGAACTGGTAGCGGCAGATCATCCGTTGATCCGGGATGCGGACGCTTGTTTTGAATCTTCGCTGACCGCCATCCAATTTGCCAAAAAGCATAATAGCCGGCTGCATGTCTTCCATCTGACCACGGAAAAGGAGATGCAGCTGTTTAGCAATTGGCTGCCGCAGAAAGAAAAACGGATCACTGCCGAGGTATGTGTCCATCACCTGCATTTTACTGCCGACGATTATGGCCGCCTGGGGAACAAGATCAAGTGCAATCCCGCCATTAAGGCGCCGCACAACCGGGAGGCCTTGTGGAAGGCGCTGTTGGATGACCGGCTCGATCTGATCGCTACGGATCATGCTCCTCATACGCTGGAAGAGAAATCGGGCCCTTATGAAAAGGCGCATGCCGGTCTGCCGCTGGTGCAGCATTCGCTTTTACTGATGCTGCATTATGTCCGTACCGGGAGGATCAGCCTGGAAAAGGTAGTGGAAAAGATGACCCATGCGGTGGCGACTTGTTTTCAAATCGCAGAAAGGGGATATATCCGGGAAGGATATTTTGCGGACCTGGTCATGGTCGATCTGGAGCGACCTTCGCGGGTGACCGGGGATTCCATCCTATACAAATGCGGCTGGAGCCCGCTGGAGGGGTTTGAGTTTCCGGCAACGGTGACCCATACCTTTGTGAATGGTCATCTGGTTTATGGAAACGGGGTCTTTGATGAATCTCAGTGGGGGCATCGGTTGCATTTCGACCGGTGAGGGTATTCATTGGCGAAAGGCGGCTTGTTAAATAAGACATTATGGAAATTGACAATATTACATACGAGGACCTATCCCTTTTCAGCCGTCACGAGGAATTTTCCATTTTTCACAAGCTGGACTTTGCCCGGACGACGGGCGGCAGGGATCTGTTGCTGGACTATTTCAACCAGCCGCTCAGTAAGCTGGAGGATATTTATGCCACTCAGCGGATATTGACGCTCATCCTGGAAAGATTGGACCAATGGCCTTCTTCCATCAGCAATGGGACGATCATGGTGATGGAGCGGTTTTATGAAACGGCCATCGACGACATCCCCCAGGCGCTGAACCTGCCGGCGGCGCTGGTTTATAAGCTATTCCACAGCTCCGACTATGCGATGGTCCGGTATTCCGTGGTTCATTTTGCCGATTTCGTCCGGGGGATTGACCAATTGGTTACGCTGCTGGGTGTCCCGGATTGTCCGCCGATGCTGGGGGGGTTGTTGGAAAAGGCGCGGCAGTTTCTGGATCAGGATGTCCTTCAATCGCTGGTGAAGACGAAGCCAGGGGTTAAAATGAACCCGATCCAGATCATCCATTATGGTCACTTTGTCCGGGTGCGGTTTAAGACGGCGATTCAGTCATTGATCGAGATCCACAGCCGCCTGGATGCCTGGTATTCCATGGCGACGGCCACCCGGCGATACCAGCTGAGCTTTCCTGTTTTTGTGGACCAGGAAGACCCTTACCTCGAGGCCAGCTCGCTTTATCACCTCCTGTTGCCGAACCCGGTGTCGTATGATATCCGGCTGGAGCGGGAAACCAATTTCCTTTTTCTGACCGGCGCAAATATGGCCGGCAAGAGTACTTTTATCCGGTCGGTCGGGGCTGTCGTTTTCCTGGCTCATCTTGGAATGGGGGTGCCGGCGAAATCGATGCGGTTGAGCTTGTTTGACGGCATTCTCAGCAATATCAATGTGGTGGATGATATCAGCAAGGGGGAGAGCTTTTTTTTTAACGAGGTGCAGCGCATCCGGAATACGCTGGAAAAGATCGGAAGCCGGAAAAAATGGCTGGTGCTGATCGACGAGCTGTTCAAAGGCACCAATGTGCAGGATGCCATGAAATGCTCCACGACCGTCATCAAGGGATTGATCAAGATCCGCAAATCCCTTTTCATCCTCTCCACCCATCTTTATGAAATCGGCGATGAGCTAAAAGATTATCCGAATATCCTCTTCAAATATTTTGAGACTGCTGTCGAGGGCGATCAGCTGGAATTCAGCTATCAATTAAAAGATGGGATCAGCAATGACCGGATCGGTTATCTGATCCTTAGACGGGAAAAGGTGGTGGAGATGTTGGAAAGGCTGTGACCCCGTGGAACACTTTCGTGAAACGCAAGTCAGGTTTTCCGGACAAATTTCAAATTATTTTCTAGCTTCATCGGCTAAAGGTTTCCGGTATGTTGGTGAAGGTATTCGGTAGTGCGGTGTATGGCGTCGAGGCGATCACCATCACCGTCGAAGTGAATGTTACGGAGGGGCTTCATACTTTTGTCGTAGGGTTGGCTGACAGCGCCGTCAAGGAAAGTATTCAGCGGATAGAGAGTGCCATCAGGAGCAATGGCTTTTATATGCCCCGGACCAAACTGGTGGTCAACCTGGCGCCGGCAGGTATCCGGAAATCCGGGTCCGCCTTTGATCTACCCATTGCCGTTGCCGTTCTGGCCGCGAGCGGGCAGATCCCCGCGGAAACGATGCTCAAAGACTTTGTGATCATGGGTGAATTGGGGTTGGACGGCAATATACATTCGATCAAGGGCGCCCTGCCTATTGCCATTCAGTCCCGCAAGGAACATTTTAGAGGTCTGATCGTACCGCGGCCAAATGCATCGGAGGCCGCCATCGTCAACCGGCTGCAGGTATTTGGCTTTAGTCATCTTCGGGAAGTAATCGCCTTTTTTCGGGGCAGGGGGCCTGTTCAGCCGGTGATAGTCGATGCACGGGCTGCTTTCCATTCCGCCCTCCCGCCTTCCGATCTTGACTTTAGCGACGTAAGGGGGCAGGAAGGCATCAAGCGGGCCCTGGAGATCTCGGCGGCCGGGGGTCACAATGCCATCCTGGTCGGGCCGCCGGGTGCGGGTAAAACGATGCTGGCCAGGCGACTGCCGACCATCCTGCCACCCCTGAGCCTGCAGGAAGCGCTGGAAACAACCAAAATCCATAGTGTGGCCGGCAAATTACCCGAACATACCACGCTGTTGTCGGAGCGTCCTTTCCGGAGTCCTCATCATACGATTTCCAGTATGGCGTTAGCCGGTGGTGGCAGCATTCCCCAGCCGGGCGAGATCTCGCTGGCGCATAATGGCGTGCTTTTTCTGGATGAGCTGCCGGAGTTTGGCCGGAATGTGCTGGAGGTGATGCGGCAGCCGATGGAGGACCGGAAGGTGACCGTCAGCCGCGCGAAGCTATCGGTAGAGTTCCCTTCCTCCTTTATTTTGCTGGCTTCGATGAATCCCTGTCCTTGCGGCTATTTTAATCATCCGGACAGAGAATGCACTTGCCCGCCGGGAGCCGTGACCCGGTATCTCAACAGAATCTCAGGGCCTTTACTCGACCGGATCGATCTACATATGGAGGTCGTGCCGGTACCTTATTCGGATTTGTCCGCAGTCGCCGGCGGGGAGAGTTCGCGCCAGATCCGGGACAGGGTAATGGCTGCGCGGGAAATACAGCGGTTGAGGTACAATTGTGGCAGAGAGGCCGGCGATCTGCCCGGGCCGGGGCTGTCCGGGGTTTACTGTAATGCACAGATCGGCAACCGGCTGTTGCGGGACTTTTGTCGGATCGATGCCAGCGGCCAGCAGGTGCTGCGGGAGGCGATGGATTCGATGAAGTTGTCGGCAAGGGCGCACGATCATATTTTGAAAGTTGGGCGGACGATAGCGGATCTGGCGGGTAGTGAGCATATCCGGATGGAGCATCTGGCGGAGGCGATACAGTACCGGACCCTCGATAGGACGGGATGGGCGGGGTGAGATGGACGTTTATTTATTGCGCCTTTTTTTGGATGAGCCTGACTTACGGGTGGGGGCCGCGGGCCCGGGCCTGGGTGACGGGGGCTTGGATATGGCGGGTTTGGCTGAGATAGGTTTGGCTGAGGTGGGTCTGGCTGGGATAGGTTTGGATGTGCCCTCCCAACGGGAGATCCAATGAGAAAGGCGGATCAATAAATTGTTATTGGCCAGGTATAGTACTGCCAATGGGAGCAGCTTGAAAAGCGCTCTTTTTGTGGTATCGTTCAGATCCATCATGGGCAGGGCATAGCCGAGAGCACCAAGGCCGATGTAAATGACGACGATGGCGTAGAGCCAGTTACGGGAGTCCTTGTTATAGCGGCCACGAAAGAGTCCTTCGGCCAGGAAGAGAACAGCGGTTATATAGAAGAGATACCCCCACAGGTGAATGCCGAATTCGCTGGCGATCAGGTGGGTAACTATATCCGAATACCGCTGGAACAGGGGATGCAGGTCGGACAGGTGATGGTTTATGAGATTCCCGATATCGTAGTGGACCGGCAGGTAATATTTGATGTAGAACTGAGCCGTAAGATAGTAACCCAGGAGAGAGGGAAGGAAAAAAAACAAGTTGGCCAGCGCGATCTTTTTAACCGTTTCCCGCCCGCGAATCTGCGTCAGCAATATTGGCGGAAGAAAAAGAAAGGCCAGGACAAGGGTTTCCGAGCGGATATAGGTAGCAATGCCCATCAGGAAGCCCGCAAAATAAAAATGGGACGGATTCTTGTTTCGAAAATAATCGAATAGGAAATACAAGCTGAGAAAAAAGAAGACCATATTGCTGTAGTCATACAGGACCATGAATGTATAGGCATACATTTCCGGGGTCATCAGGAATATCAGCAAAAGCAATCCGGCGATGACCGGATGGATTTTTTCCTTCACCGCATGATAGAGGAACACCGTAAAACTTATGAAAACGATGCTTAGCCATATCTGGCCAAAGGGAAATCCGGCCATTTTATAAATCATCTGGAGGCTGATCAGATAGGGCGATTTGAACTGATTGTTCGTCGACCACAGATCGATGTTGAAGAAAGAGTTGATCATGGTATGTTCCCGCACCGCAAATTCTGCGATCGCCTCCGGTCCTGAAAGGGCATCCCGGGAGGTAGGCGGAAGATAATAGCATCTCCAGACGCTGACAAAAACCAGGAAGGCAAAGATGGCCAGGAATGGGATCTCATAGGAAAGAATCCGGAATGGCTTTATCGTAAAAGACTTCCGGACGGCTGTGAAGCCTTCTTTACGGATTCGCCGGATGGTAGGGATATTCAGCAGCAGGGCCACGCCCAATAAGGAGCCGAAAACAGTAGCGGGGGTGAGCGGGATATAGAAAAGCTGCATTAAAAATGGTAAAAAGGAGGCGACGGCAACCCCCAGCAGCAGGGAAAGTGTGATCATATAAGCGGTCTTTAGCCGCATCCGGAACAGCGTCAGCACCCCATAGCCGGAAATCAGGTAGCAGAGGCAAAGGAGAAAGAACAGGACAAAAGGCATCGGGTTATAATATGGGGGTGAATTTTTTATAATTAGCAAGGATCTGCTGCAGTTGTTGAGGCGTCCGGATGGCGTCGAGGGCCACCCCTTTTTTGGTTACACGGACCAGGAAATTAGCGTTGCTGACGTTCGGGGAATTTGTCCATACCCCAACGAGTCCGGTGTAGTAATAAAATACAGCCGGTTCCGGTGCGCGAACATTGGGATAGATATGCAGAGAATCGCGGTAGTAGCTGTTCGGTTCGAAAAGAATGACCGGATTCACGATATTTTTCTTTTCCACCACCTCCTTCACCCGTGTGGAAATGACGTAGGAAATACCATAGCGGCTTTTCATGATGCCAACCGCATCCAGGGTGTCATCTTTTTCCTTTAGAAAATCGGTCCAGTATTGCACGGGTTTTGCCTGAAACCATTCCCGGTAATAACCGGCGTTGAGTACCAGGACGATCAGCAAAAAAGAAACGACGGTCAATAAAAAGCCTTTCATAGTAATTGTATTGTACAACTTTTTGTCCCGGGATTAAAACTAAGCAAAAAGCCGTCAAAAGCAAAGAAATCCTATGTGAGGTCGTTCTTCTTCAGCCGGGATACGGCATAATCGACGGCGCGGGCTGTCATGGCCATATAGGTCAGCGAAGGGTTTTGTGTGGAGGTGGAGGTCATGCAGGCCCCATCGGTGACGAATACATTTTTGCAGGCATGCAGCTGGTGCCATTCGTTCAGCAGGGAGTTTTTCGGATCCCTCCCCATCCGGACGCCACCCATTTCGTGGATGTCGAGGCCCGGGGCCTGGCCGCTGTCGTTGGTCTTGATATTGGTAAAGCCGGCGGCGGTATACATCTCCGTCATTTGTGTAAAAAAATCCTTTAGCATCTTTTCGTCGTTGTCATCATAGCCGATATTTATCTTCAGTTGCGGGATGCCCCATTCATCTTTCGCGCTGTTGTCGAGGCTGACCTGGTTGGTCTCTTTTGGAATGGTCTCGCCCATCATATGCGAGCCGACATGCCAGGGCCCGATATGGCCGGAGGAAAGGTGATTTTTTAAGGTAAGACCGACCCCATCGGTAGGATGGTCAAAGGAACGGAAGGCGGAGAAGCCGGCGGCATAGCCACGCAGAAAATCGGCATCCTTGTCCTGCTGGTGAAGATTGCGGAAGCGGGGGATATAGGCTCCCGTCGGGCGCCGGCCATCCGTCGTGCTATCGGGGTATCCGTGGTATTCAGCAGATATATGTCCGCGGTAATTATGAAAAGCGACATATTTCCCGAGCAGGCCATTGTCATTGCCAAGGCCGTGGGGGAAGCGGGCAGAGAGGGAATTCAGCAGGACAAGGTTTGTGTTGAGCGCCCCTGCGTTGACAAAGATGACCGGTGCAAAATATTCAGATGTCTCTTTGGTATGGGCGTCGATGACCCTGACTCCCGTCGCCTTTGCTTTTTTATCGTCGTAGATAACCGAGTGTACGACGGAGAACGGGCGGAGCGTAAGATTGCCCGTCTTTTCGGCCCAGGGGATGGTAGTGGAATTGCTGTTATAATAACCGCCGAAGGGGCAGCCGCGTTGACAGAGATTTCGTTTCTGGCATTGTCCCCTGCCCTGTTGAAGGTGGAGGGCCGTAGGTTCGGTCAAATGGGCGCAGCGGCCATAGATGACATGACGATCTTTGTACGTCTTTTTTACAAAGTCCGAAAAATAGGTTTCCACACAGGTCAGGTCCAGCGGCGGCAAAAATTCCCCATCCGGCAGGTTCGCCAATCCGTCCCTGTTGCCGGAAATACCTACGAATTTTTCGACATAGCTATACCAGGGGGCGAGGTCCTTATAGCGGATGGGCCAATCGGTAGCAAAGCCGTCGCGGGCAGGCCCTTCGAAGTCAAAATCGCTCCAGCGCTGCGTCTGGCGGGCCCACATGATGGATTTCCCCCCGACCTGGTAGCCGCGGATCCAATCAAAGGGGCGCTCCTGGACATAGGGGTGGTCGGTGTCTTTTACAAAAAAATGCATGGCATCTTCGCGGAAGGCATAGCAGCGGCTAACGACGGGATTCGATTCCCGGATATCGTAAGGGATTTCACCCCGGTGTTCGAATTCCCAGGGCATCATATTGGTAGTCGGATAGTCTTTCATATGACGGACCTCTCTTCCTCTTTCGAGGACAAGGGTCTTAAGGCCTTTTTCAGTGAATTCTTTTGCTGCCCAGCCGCCGCTCATTCCGGAGCCGATGACGATAGCGTCAAAATGATTATTCTGGATGGAATCTCCCATGGGAACAATTTTAGGGTTAAGATGTCGGTTTCCCTTGCCGGGGAACGGGTATACAGCCGTGCCAGCGACCGGGCACCAGTTCGTATACCTGGACTTTGGTGAGGAAATATTGCGAGGAGGAAAAAGAGAGGATAGTCAGTTTCCGGGCGGTGGAATAGAAGAAAGCAAGTTCTTCGCCGGGGATCTTTTTGTCCCCGATAGCTGTCAGTATGGCTTCCCGCTGGGGACCCGTTGCGGCGACAAAGGATTTACCAACCGCCTTTTGCGTTGCATCATCCAACTGCTGCATTCCTTTGAAAAATTTATCCTGGTCCGTCTTTGAGGAGCAATCATCCAGCATTTTAAGGACGAAGAGATAAGCGGAAGTCTCTTTTGCGCCGGGGGTATCCGTTGTCGGAATGAGGGTGGCCGTTAGTTCTTCCAATGTTTTCTGCCCCATGCCGTCGACCTGGAAATTCTTTAACACCAGGTCGGGTCTGGAATGGTCACCCAGGCAGGAAGGCAACAGGGCGGCGCTTGCCGATAAAAGTGCCAGCTGCCTAATGGCAGTCCGTCTGTCGATCGTCATCGATGAGAGTGTTTCGTTAAAACCTAAGATAGGACTTTAGCTGTGTAGCACCTAAAATTTGTCTTTTAAGGTTAGCGCTCCGCTGTACGGGGATCAGGCAATCTTTTTGACGTTGACGAGGGATTCTTCGCGTTGGTAGACCTTATTATCCAGTGGTACGGCCTGATCCCGGTAAAAAAGCGATTTGATCATCAGCAGACCGGTCTCCAGCATGATCTTCAGATCCAGTCCGAAGTTGACATTCCGAATATAATAGGAATCCCATTGATAGCGCCGGACAATACTTTCAAAGCTGGTAGCGGGACCGCGGTAGCCTCTGACCTGTGAAAGACCGGTGATGCCCGGGCGGGCCATGTTACGAAAATTATAATTAGATACCAGGTTTGCAAATTCCTGGGTGTCTTTCAACATGTGAGGCCTGGGTCCTACGATGCTCATCTGCCCCAGCAGGACATTTATAAACTGGGGGATCTCATCGAGGCAGGTATTGCGGAGGAACCAGCCGACACGCGTCACCCGCGGATCGTTTTTCGAAGCCCGGCGGGTGTCGGCATAGTCGTTGATATACATGGTCCTGAATTTATAGCACCAAAAGGTCTTGCCGAGGAATCCTACTCTTTTCTGCCGGAAAAAAACGGGGCCCTTGGAGTCAAGCCTGATGAGCAAAATAATGATGGGAAACAGCCAGGGGAAAATGACCAGGATAACGACCAAAGACGTGAATGCATCCATTAATCGTTTGTATACCAAATAGTTATAACGATCACTCCAATATTCACGAATGAACTTCCAACTTCCTTTTTCCCAGTTTTCAGGATAATAAGCGGCCGATTCAACAATTGTGCTCTGCATGTTACGAAGGATTGGTTTTTTGCTCAACTCGATGACGCTTCATTCGGCTAATGTGCTAACTATCGTCGTTAAGATGAAATCCTTGACAATTTAATTGGCTTATAATGTCAATCATCTTATTCTCCTTTTAGCAATAACGATGCCATTGGAGAGGGGGAAAGCAATCATTCAGCCAGCAGGAAAGTTAGAGACATTAACAGATTAAGCTGATCTTCCGGGTTTTGACAACGTTCACTTTGAAAACGTTGCTTTCACACTTATAATTGTTAACACGGGTAAAACGGAAAGATTCAATGTGGACAAAATACTGGTAAGAATGCCTGTTCACGCGCAACGGATAGGCAGGGACGGTATACGTTAAAGTTTAGTTAAGCACACGCTTCGGCTCAATCCACTCGTTTCCGATGGCGACTCCGGGCAGATCCTCGATAACGGCGAACTTGCTAAAAATATACGAAAGGGTCTGCATAGCAGTCCTGTGCACAATGCGCATATCCAGCCAGAACCCGGCATTGCGGACATAAAAGGCATCCCATTGGTATCTGCGGAAAATCTTATCAAAGCTTTGGGCGGGCCCGCGGTAGCCTTTAACCTGAGCGAGGCCGGTGATCCCGGGTTTCATCAGGTTGCGAAATTTATAGGCGTCTACCACCCGGGAGAAGTTGGAGCAGTCCTGGTACATATGGGGCCGGGGACCGACAACGCTCATATGGCCGACCAGTACATTCAGGAATTGGGGAATTTCGTCGAGGTTGGAGTGACGAAGAAACTTTCCCATCCGGGTGATCCTGGGGTCATTCTCCGTGGCCTGTTTTGTATTGGCCTCGGAGTTATTATGCATGGTTCTGAATTTAAGACAGGGGAATGAGCGCCCAAGAAAGCCTACACGCTTTTGGACGAAAAAAACGGGCCCTTTGGAGTCCAGTTTGATCAAAAGCCATAAGATGGGGAATAACCAGCTGAATATTAACACAATAACAAGTGAGGAAACCACTATGTCAAAAATACGCTTAACAGCTAAATAGTTGTACCGGGTCTCGATGTAATTCCTGAGAGTGATGGTACTTGCGTCGATTCGGCTCCTTTTCGTGATACTCCTTTTCCTGACTTTCGATTCAAACATAAGACCTTGGTTTGCTAGTTTAGATATCTTCGTCACCCTTTCTTCAATCCTGCTCTGCCTGTGGGTTGGAAGACATTCCCGGTTAATGGTTTAATTTACAATCCCTATTTGATTTTAAAGACATATATGATATTTTTATCATTTATCATATGCCATTAAAACCTCTATAACAGATTTTTACTCCTCTTATTGTTATCCTTTGTACAAATTCCTTCAGCTGGACGACCCCCTGTAGTACAGGAACGACGATGGAGCCAGATGGGACAAGCAACGCTCCTAAAAGACAATGAAAATTGACTTTCAGTGGGATAAAATCTAAATTCTCCGCAAATATCCTAAAATAAATGATTCAAAAAATACTACTAGCGAAACATTTACATTTGCGAAACTTTTGACGGAATGAGAATAGGCATTTTAGGAACCAGAGGAATTCCTAATGTATATGGTGGATTTGAGCAATTTGCCCAATTCCTGGCCCTGGGCCTTCAGCAAAAAGGGTATGAGGTTTATGTCTACAACTCCAGCGAGCATCCCTTCCGGGAGAAGAAATGGAATGGAATACATATTATTCATTGCGGGGATTGGGAGAAGAAGATCGGTACGGCCGGGCAGTTCATTTATGATTACAACTGTTTCAGAGATGCGGCCCGCCGGGATTATGATGTCCTGCTTCAACTGGGTTATACGAGCAGTTCCGTCTGGCACCGGCTGTGGCCGGGAAAAGCCGTCAATGTGATCAATATGGACGGGCTGGAATGGAAGCGGAGCAAATACAACCGGGTCACCCGGAAATTTCTGCGGCTGGCGGAGCGTTGGGCGGTAAAATATGGGGACGTGCTGATCGCCGATTCGATCGGTATCAGGGATTATATCGAACAGCAATATGGGCGATCGTCCATTTATATTCCGTATGGGGCGGATATCCCGAAACAATTCGATCCGGAGGTACCGGGGCGATATGGGCTCGGGCGGGACGGCTATTATCTTCTGATGGCCCGGATGGAGCCGGAAAATAATATTGAAATGATTATCCGGGGGTGGCTGGAATCGGAAAAAAAGAAGCCGCTGCTATTGATCGGGAATCCGGGGAACGCTTTTGGAAAGTATCTGCAGGCATCCTACCGGCATGAGCGGCTCCATTTTATCGGCGCCATTTATGAGGCGGCGGTGGTCAACGCCCTCCGGCACTATTCTTCGCTCTATCTGCATGGTCATTCGGTCGGCGGCACCAATCCTTCCCTGCTGGAAGCGATGGCCTGCGGTTGTACCATCGCTGCTCATGACAACGCTTTCAACAAGGCCATTTTGAACGGGGAAGGTTGGTATTTCTCCAGCACCCGGGATGTAATGGATATCCTTGACAGCCCGCCCGATCCGGCCATCATCGCCGGGTGCCGGCAAAAAAACATCGAAAAGATCGGACGATTGTACAGTTGGGAGAGCATCATCAACCAATATGAAAGCGTATTTTTAAGACCTTATCTATAACAACGACGAGATGAGAATAGGAATCGATGCGAAATCCCTGTATACCGGACCGGTCAGCACCCGGATCGTATTGCAAAATCTTCTTCCCGAGCTATTCCGGTTGTATCCCGAGATCGAATGGATCGTTTTTCTGGACAAAAAGGATAAGGAGAGAGGGTTCCGCTTCTCCGGTAACAAGATCCGGATCGTATATGTATGGGCAGGTATGAACCAGCTGTCAAACCTGTTTGTCCTGCCCAGATATTGCCGGCGGCTGAAACTGGACCTTGTTCTGTATCAGACATTTCCGGGCGTGGCGCGTGGCACGGCATCGGTGGCCTTTATCCACGATGTGCTGTTCAGGGATTTTCCGGAATTCTTTACCTGGAAAGAAAGATTATATTTTACCCCGCTACCTTTCCTGACGCGAAAGGCGGTCCGGGTTACCGCCACCACGACCTTTGTGGCAAAGGACCTGGTCAGATACGGGTATGTCAGGGATCCTTCGCGGATCGATCTTGTTCCGCTGGGAGTCTCGCCCGTCTTTAAGCCCCGGGAGTTGCTGGACGCTTCTTTTTTGGAAAGGGTTAGGACCGGGCTGTCTCTCCCCGATCGTTACCTGCTGTTTGTCGGCCGGCTTAATGTCCGAAAAAATCTTGAAAATCTTCTGAAGGCATTGCCCTTATTGGAAGACAGGGACATACCGCTGATAGTCGTTGGGAAAGCGGAATGGAAGGCGCCAAAGCTGGAGCCGCTTCTTTCGGCTCCCGGGACGGGTGACCGGGTGAGGATGACCGGCGGAATTACCGACGAGGAGTTGTCAGTCGTGTACGCGCTGGCCACTCTGTTCTGTTTTCCTTCGTTTGCCGAGGGGTTTGGCCTGCCCCCGCTTGAGGCTATGGCATCCGGAGTCCCTGTTCTTGTAGCGGACAGAACGGCGTTACCCGAAGTCTGTGGCGACGCCGCCACCTATGTCCGGCCCGAGGATCCCGGCAGCATTGCCCTAGCCATCAATCAGCTGTTGGGTGATCGGGCGCTTTACCGCGAGAAAAGGGAAATGGGGTTGAAAAGGGCTTTGTCCTTCACCTGGGGCAATACAGCGATGGCTTTTCGGAAAAGTATCGATAATGCGCTAAAAACTCCTATATGAAAAAGACCATTCTGGTTACCGGCGGAGCGGGATTTGTGGGGTCCAATCTTTGTTTGAAACTAAAGGAAAGGTATCCCGGTTATGCGATCCTTGCCTTTGACAATTTAAAAAGGAGGGGATCCGAATTGAATCTGACCGACTTTCAGCAACGGGGGATTCATTTTATCCATGGAGACATTCGAAATCCGGAAGATATCCAGGCTGCCGGGCCTTTCGATGTGCTGATAGAGGCCTCTGCCGAGCCATCCGTTATGGCGGGATTGGATTCGGATCCGACCTACGTCATCAATAACAATCTGTATGGCTCGATCAATTGCTTCAATGCCTGTCTGAAATACAAGGCCAGCTTAATCTTTCTTTCCACCAGCCGGGTCTATCCGATTGAAAAGATCGAGCAGGCCGGTTTTGTGGAAGAGGATACCCGTTTCGCTTTTGCCGGGCACCAGACCATCGAAGGTATTTCACCGGCGGGGGTTTCGGAAAGATTGAGCCTGGAGGGTGCGCGATCTTTTTATGGAACGACGAAGCTGGCGTCCGAGTTATTTATCCATGAATATGCAACGTTTTACGGTTTAAAAGCATCCATTACCCGATTTGGGGTCATTGCCGGCCCCCGCCAGATGGGAAAAACCGATCAGGGTGTCGTCACGCTTTGGATGGCCAGGCATTTTTGGAAGCAGCCGTTGAAATATATCGGGTATGGGGGAATGGGCAAACAGGTCAGGGACCTGCTGCATATCGACGACGTCGTCGATCTGATCGATCTTCAAATCCATCAGATCGAAAAATTTGAAGGGAAGCTATATAACGCCGGGGGGGGATATGGCAACAGCGCTTCATTGCAGGAGATGACGGCCATCTGTGAGAGGATCACAGGCAACAAAATCCCTATATCTTCGGAATTACAGCCGAGGCCCGCGGATCTGCGGATCTACATTACCGACAACCATAATATTGAAAAAGATACCGGTTGGCGCCCCAGGAAATCAATTGATACGCTTTTTAATGATATTTTTGAATGGATATCGGCTCACGAAGCCGAGTTAAGAATCATCCTAAAATAGGCCAAATGCCTTTATCGAAAAAGTATATAGCATATTTGCTCATCCTGATTCCAGTTGTCAGCTTTTTATGGGCGTTCTTCAGGTATACGGTCAACATGCCCGTCAACGATGATTATCCGGCCATTCTTGGATTCCTCAACCAATATTTATCGGCTACTTCCTTCCACCAGAAGTGGAATCTCCTTTTCGCTCAGCACAACGAACACCGCATTGTCTATTGCCGGCTCATGTCGCTGATCGACTTTCGGTTAAATAAGCAAGTAAATTTCAATGTCCTTTCATTGATCGGCAATTTGTCGCTGGCAGGCATCGCCATTATCTTTTTCAGGAAGTTCCTGAGTCTGAACAAATCAATCTTCTTATTTATTCCGGTAACGGTTTTGCTGTTTAATCTTTCATCGGCAGAAAACATGTTGTACACTATGTGCGCCCTTGGGAATTTCACGGTACACCTGTTCATCCTGCTGACCTTATCTTTCCTGACGTCAAGTACTCCATCCGGTAACAGGAATGTCCTGTTCGCCTCGCTTTTCTTTTTGTTCGCGGTGTTCACGTTCGGCGCCGGAATCGCACTTTTGCCCGTTTCCATCTTCATTTTATTCTATAAGAGAAATTATAAACATCTCCTGATCTTTGGTTGCATAGCCGGATCGATCATGCTGTTCTATTTTTATCATTATTTCCAGCCGCCGAACAGCGGGGATCCGGTGAAGTCCATCTTGTATTTTAAGGTCAGGACCATCATTTTCTTTTTTGCCTTTTTGGGAAATGCATTCGATTATTTTCTTATTCACTCCAATGGATTGCGGGACTCGCTCAACATAGCCTCCATTATCGGCGGGGGCTTGTTCCTGCTTTTCATTCACATCACCAGGCAGAAGTATTACCAGAGGAATCTCTTTAATTATTCCATCATGCTGATGGCCATTGTGTCTGCTGCGCTGACCGCTATTTCCAGGACAACACTCGACCTGGACATGGCGGCGCATTCACGGTATAGGATCAACGGCATCATCTTTGTGATCTCTCTTTACTTTTGGCTGATTGAAACTTATCAGGTAGAAACCAAAAGAGCATTTTGGGCTATATTTCTATTGACGGGCTGGTACTATCTGGTGATCAACCTGGGTCAATATGAATATCTGCCCTTCAGGCAGGAACAAAATTACCTGGAAATAGTATGTGCGAATGCAGGCGACAGTTCCCTGGTCTATCCTGACCCGGCGGAAGTGGTGAGGCAACGGGCCATACTTGAAAGGTCGGCGGAACTGAACATCTATCATCTGCCTACTGATGCGGACATCGAATTTTATTTACCGCATTCCGTCAGACAAACGGGAATTGATTCTATGGGTACATCCGGCCTGGAGATGACGGGCAGCATCCATGGTATCCATAAAGTGGGCCATGATTACCTGATCGACGGATATGCCTTCCTGCAATGGAAATCCACCCGCCACCAAAAAGTACTCCTGGGGATAAAGAATCAAACCGACTCACTCCCTGTCTATTTTACAGCCAACCAGATATCAAGATTCGACCTGAACCCCTTCTTTCACAAATTCAATTTAGAGACGGGGGGATTCCGGGGAAGGATCAGGGAGGATGATATAAAACCGGGAGAGAATTCAGTTTGGATCAGGCTTGAGCTCGACAACCAGGTAAAAACAATGCAAACAGACAACAAATTAATCAAATGAATATATGTCTAATAACCGGTTCGGCCGGTCTTATCGGAAGTGAGGCGGTCAAATTCTTTTCTTCCCGGTTCGATCTTATTATCGGAATTGATAATAACCTGCGGCAATACTTTTTTGGGGAGAGCGGATCGACGGAATGGAATAAGAACCGATTACAGGATAATTTTCCCAACTATCGGCATTATCCCACGGATATCCGCGATGTGCCGGCGTTGGAAAAGCTCTTTAAAGAATATGGGCCCGATATCCGGCTGATCCTGCATACGGCGGCGCAGCCCAGCCATGACTGGGCTGCGCGGGAACCGTTCACCGACTTTTCAGTCAATGCCAATGGCACGTTGAATCTTCTGGAAATGAATAGATTACACTGCCCGGAAGCCGTTTTTATCTTTACGTCCACCAACAAGGTCTATGGAGATACTCCCAACTATTTGCCGTTGGTCGAGGAAGAGACCCGGTGGGAGATTGACGAAGCTCATCCCTATTTTCAGAATGGGATCGATGAGAGGATGAGCATCGATCAGACCAAACATTCTTTATTTGGCGCCTCCAAAGTGGCAGCCGATATCCTGGTACAGGAATATGGCCGGTATTTTGGGATAAGGACTGGTGTTTTCCGGGGAGGTTGTCTGACGGGTCCGAATCATTCGGGGGCGAAGCTGCATGGCTTCCTTTCTTACCTGATGAAATGCGCAATCACGGGTGATGCTTATACTGTTTTCGGTTACAAGGGCAAGCAGGTCAGGGACAATATCCATAGCTATGATCTGGTGAATATGTTCTGGCAGTTTTATCAGCAGCCGCGACCGGGGGAGGTGTACAATGCCGGCGGGGGGAGGCATAGTAACTGCTCGATGCTGGAAGCTATTTCCCAGTGCGAGGAGATTACAGGGAAAAAAATGAACTACCTTTATACAGAGGATAACCGGATAGGCGATCATATCTGGTGGATAAGCGATGTGAGCAAGTTCAAAGCACATTATCCCGGCTGGGACTGGAAGTACAATCTTACCGATATCCTGGTCCAGATATTCGAAGCGACGGCTGAGCGAGTTAAACATTAATCCGATTTTTAAAAAATGAAATTAAGCGTAGTCATACCTGCCTATAATGAAGAGGGCTCGATCGAGGCCAGTGTCCGGGCTATCCATGAAGAGCTGGTGAAAGCCGGCATTCCGCATCAGATCCTGGTCGTCAATGACAATTCCAGGGACAGCACGGAGGAGATCCTGAAGCAGTTGTTTGCGGAGTTGCCGGAGGTGGAGTACACCAACAATCCGGGGTCAAATGGTTTCGGGAATGCGGTGCGAGTGGGTCTGGAAACGTTCTCCGGCGACTGTGTCGCCGTCATGATGGGTGATCTTTCGGATTCTCCCGAAGATCTTGTCCGTTTCTACCGGAAGATGCAGGAAGGGTATGATTGTGTATTTGGCAGCCGTTTTATAAGGGGGGGGAAAGTCTATGACTACCCTTTAATAAAGCTGATCATCAACCGCATGGCCAACACGATCGTCCAGATCTTTCTTGGCATCCGGTATAACGATGCCACGAATGCTTTCAAGCTATACCGGAAGGAAACGGTTCAGGGGCTAAAACCCTTTCTTTCGCATCATTTCAACCTGACGGTGGAGTTGCCGTTGAAGGCTATAGTCCGGGGATACTCCTATGCGGTCATACCCAATTCCTGGACTAACCGCAAGACCGGGGAGTCTAAGTTAAAGATACGGGAGATGGGGAGTCGTTATTTTTTCATCCTCCTGTATTGTCTTATCGAAAAATTTTTTTCCCGGGGGGACTATGCGAAAAAGGTTTCTGCTGTACCGCCGGCGCCTCCTCCGCCCGGATTTCTGAAAGAAATATCATAACATTCGTTGGGCCGGCCGGTCAGTTCCTTGTCATCCAGAACGAGCCCGGGATATGCGCCGGTCGCCCTTTAAGCAGCGGAAGCTTTTCGAACATTTCTTCCGGGTAGTGATTTTTCAGGTAATTAAGGGCCGCTATGATCCGAAACTGATCATTACAGGTCAGAAAGGCTTCCAGCAGGTATTGTTCATTCCAGAACAGGACATCTTTAACAAGATGTTGTTGAGTATAGTCACGGGGGCTAAAAATATCATGCACATGAATGATGACTCCCGGTGAAAGAGTGGGCAATATCTCAAGGAATTCGAACAGCACATCGCCCTGGGGCCGGATCATATGTGAGGAATCGATAAACAGGATATCATTTTTGCCCAGGGGTTCAAAAAGGGAAAGGCCGACCTCTTCCACCACTTTACGGATCACTTCTACTCCTGTCTTTTCCAGCCAGGGCATTTCATAAGGCTCTATGCAAAGATGTGCGCATTGATAGGATGAATGCTCAGACTTGTTCTTTTTGATCGCCTGCTGCGCCATCAGGGTTGAATAGCCGCTGCCTATTTCGATGATCTTTCCCGGCTTGAAATGACGTATCATACAGTACAGGTATTCTGCATCGGCCGGTCCGAAGGAGGGATTGTTATAATAGAAGGAAAGGTCGGTGCCAGTCCGGTCAAAAGGGATGGAAGACAGTTCATCCTGGTAATGAAATTTCTTTAGCAATGCCAGCTGTTCCTGATCATTCCACCTGATCCCCGGCAGCGGCCTTTCCCGGTCCAGGGGCTGTTTTATCAACCTGTCGTCAAACAGCGGCTCATAGTAATGATTCAGGATGGGGAATACGCCTACTTTTTTAAAGATGGATTTGCTGAGCGGCATATTCGCCACCCGCATTTTCCTGATGCAAAAAAAAAGCAGGGAGGCCAACAGCGTAAAAGGCGACAAAAGGATGTCCAGGATACGGAATAACGGCGTTAACGATGCGCGGAGCTCAGTCTTTGTCATTATGATTGGCTTGTTTTGGCGATCTCGTCCGGAAATTTACATCAAATTGGGGGAAAATGCTGGTAAAGGCCAGTATCCAAATTACATATTCCGCCAGGTTTGTGATAAAGCTGCCGGTGAACTGATAAATAAAAATAAAGGCGAACAGGGCAAGCCGGTAGTAGCTACGCCAGACCCTGGTGTAAAAGAAGAGGCTGATCTCGATAGAAAATCGCAGCGCAAGCCCGATGGCTCCGAATATCGTCCAGGTCTCCGCTACGGCATTGGGGATGGTGAGCACCTCGTAATCCGGGTCATAGGCGTAATATTTTCTTATGATCTCGGCCCCGGTGATCTTGATCTGGCCCGGACCGATCCCCCACCAGTGACTTCCATGGCCCAATATCCTGTCTGCGAGGATGAAAGAATCCACTGTCCGTCCTCTGCCGGAAAGGTCATTGCCGGCGAATATATTGTTGATCCTTAGAAAGAGCGGATTACCGGGGAAAAAGATAATCAGGATGGTCAATCCGCCAACCAGCGCAAGCGAGATCCCCGCGATGAGGTTAAATGCCTTCCTTTTCCGGACGACCGTGGCGCCGTGGGCGAGGAAAGTAATGAGGATTGCCATCAATATGGCGCTGATAACGCCCAGGGAAAAAGACAGGACAATGGGCAACAAGAGCATGACCCCTAAGCCCCAGGCGCCCGATCGGTTCTGTCCGCGGACCAGCCTGAGCAAAAAGAAAAAGAATAAAGGAATAAAAAGGGTAGCATAATAAGAGGCTTCATAGGTGAATAATTTCAACCGTCTGAAGCTTTCCAACCCTTTTGTGAGGTATTGCTCTATCCACAGGATATAAGAAAAGGTCGTAAAGTAAAGCGGTAAGGCAATAAGGCAAAGAACGAAATTAATGATCAGCAATTTCCTGAATATACCTTCAATATCTCTGCAGTTTTTTAAGAAGGTATAAAAGGCCTGGCAGAAAATATAGACGGCGGTCAGATTAAACAGGGAAATAAAGTAGCTTTTTATGTCGACTCCCGACGACATCTGCAGGACGGCAAATGGCAGGAGGACCAGGAGAAAAGGGAGCAGGACCTCCTGTTTTCGGGTGACCAGTATCCAATAATAGAAAAATGGGCTTAAGAGGGCGGTATAGGTAAGCCCGATGGGCAATCCCAGGGAGTTGAGAAAGAAATAAATAATGGCGAAGATGATGTATCTATTTAACTTCACTGGTTTCCCTTTATTACTGATGCATTAAATTGGCGATGTAGTTGTCGGTGTATCTGACCCAACCCTTTCCGTCGGTCTTGTTGAAAATGGCTATTCCTAGCCGGTATTTACCGGGGGGGCAACTGGGACTTGTCCATGATTCCGATGAAGCCGGAACTGTCGATGTCTCCTCTTTGAAAAGCATCCCCCAAGGTATTGGAAGCGACATTATAGCAAGGCATTTCGTATAATATACTATCTTTTTCCGACCTAGCCAGCACCTTGATCGTGTTATTGGTATTACAGTCGCTCTTCCGGTAAGCCCAGCCCGATATCCGGACAAAATTAGCATGATCCGTAAAATTATCTATGGAAAACGAAAGGCCCTCAAGGTCGGCGACGGCAGGAGTCTGCGGCACAGGAGAAGCCGGACGGTAATCATTGACGAGGTGTGCAATGGCCAGGCTGTCTGCCCTCTGCTGCAGGATGTCTTTTCTGTGCGGAATATAGCGGGTAGTGATCATTTTGATCTCAGGCCGGAAGCCTGCGCCGGAATCAGCCGGGTCTATCCGAAAGGAAGTAACATCGGTATTCATGCGACCATCGGATAGCAGCAGTAATTGAAATTCCTGCATATCTCCGGCGAACTTATTCAAAATGATCCCGTCAGCCAATACGGGCCTGATACCGCGGAAGCTTTTGACTTCGCCGTCATCGAGGGTAAAGCTGATCTTCAGTTTAGGCGGTTGATAGAAAAAGTTTTGGATACGACCTTTCCAGTTATAATCCACTAAGAATTGTGTAAGCTCAAAACCTTCGGATTTCTTTACGGGGATATCCTGGCCCATGCGGACCAGCATCGTATCTGCGGATTCCAGAAATCCCCTCGCGGCACTTTTTTTGAGTAGCAGTTCGCCGCCGATATCTTTTACCGGTTGATAGCGGTCTATCATGGCGAGTTTTGTTCTTGCTTCGTCGGTCCACGCACAACGTCCGTCGATACCCTGATAACTGAACAGGATATAGTCGGGGGCGCCGGGCGAAAGGTATTTTTCGTGATCGATGCTGTCGAAATATTGATTATAGGCCTGGTAGGATTGGATCATAAAGCGGGGATCATAGCGCAGGCCATTGTAAAGGATCAATGAAATTTCCGATGGAAAAACGTCTGCAGACTGTTGCCCGATGATCGCCTTATACGGGTTGGGTCGGGCTGCCGCAGCATTGCATTTGGCCATAGCCTCATCGTAAGCTGCATATTCGCAAAAATAATGTACGATATCAGCGGCTCTGTTGATATGTTCAACGTACGGCGTTCCTGGCGTTCTATTATGCTGTATGATATCAGCGGCGACGCCGGCGATGCATAATATGAGCCAGCAAAAGAGGGCCGTTGCCTTTCGCCCCAGTTCACGGGGTGTATATATATACAATAAAAGTGCGAGGAGGCCGATCATATGAAAAAAATGCATGATGTGGTTATAATCCGCCCGGACAAATCCGCTCTTAAACCAGACATATGTGCTGAGCCAGGTGATAGCGTAAATAAGTATCGTATCCGTGTCGGCCAGTAGTTCCTTCCGACCGATCCATTTTATCATTAAAACCACCCATCCTGCAAGCAGGAAAAGTACTATCAGGGCGACGCTCCAGGATGCAACGGCGAAATTCCCGGGGTCCAGCGGAATGTCCATGGCCTCGCCGTAATCCTTGACGATCTGAAAACCGGCATGGATATAGCCTGTCAGGTCGGTATGAAAGAGCCGTGCGGTGACGAGCAGGAAGAACAAATAGGCAAGAATAGTGACGACGTATGTCTTAACGGTCAGCTTCTTCATAGCCAAAACGTAGTGAATGGCTGCTAAAACGATGAACAATTCGACGAGGCCTGAATTCGCCTTAAAATAGAACCCGAAAAGGGCCAGGAAGAAGGCCTGTGCGAGGTGACCCATCCTGGCCGGTTCCCTGATGAAGGAAAAAAGGAAAAGGAGAAAAAAGAAATAGCACCATTCATCTCTCAACATTCTCTGACCGACAAGGAAGCAGATCAGGATAAAGACGATCGGGCCGGGTTGGAGATTTTTTTTGACGAAGGCCTTCATGGCGCAAAGGGCAACAAACATAAAATACAGATCGGCCAGGAGGAGAAAATATTTTGGAAGGCAGATGGGGTACCTTTCGCTGACAACGGCCAGGGGTCCGTAGGTGAAAATAAGGTCCTTTCCGAATATAAGATGATATTTCCAGGCCAGGTGAATGGCGATACCCCAGGAGGGGTCCAGACCTCTACCGGGCATGACGAAAAAGAAACCGGGCAAAAAATAGCCGGTCATAAAGATAACCAAAGCATAAGTAATCCATTTCCTGGCGGCGGAAGACAAGGTTACGGGCTGAAAGAAAGGAAGCCGGCTTTTGCTGACATTCATGCGGATAATTTTTGAATAGCCAGGGCAGTGTAAGTTAGACCGAGAGATAATCCCAGGAAGTTGAGAAAAAAATAAATGATAGCAAAAATGATATATTTATTGAGATTCATAGTTGTTTCCTTTTAGGTATGCCTTTATACCTTCCCGGATGCCACGGGCGCGGTCCCAACGTCCGGACAAGGCCCTTTTCACGAGCCGGAAAAGAGAAAAGAAAAAGACGAAGGGTAAATTACGGGATTTATACCTGGAAACGAAAAGAAGGCCATTGCGGGTATAGTAGTATTCTGCCTGGAAACCTCTGCCGATGGTCGTTCCGACTTTGTCATAGCACACTGCCGTCGGGCAAACGGCCAGTTGGTACCCGGCCTGCCTGGCCCTGTAGCACCAGTCTGTCTCTTCCCAATAGAGAAAATATTCTTCCGGCAACAGCCCGATATTCCTGTAACTTTCTGCATGGGTAAAGAGAGAGCCGCCGGAAACGTAATCCAGCCGGGAAAGCCGGTGCAGGGAAGTGACAGGCAGGACTGTGGCGGAATAGAAGTGGATAGAGTACCCTCCGTAAAAATGGATCTTGTCCTGCTGTCCGTGGAATTTTATGACTGAGCCGATGATGGTATTACGAGGGTGCTTTTCGGCAAAATCCACCAGCCGGTCCAGTGTATCTTCCTGCACTTCCATATCAGGGTTGAGCAGCCAGATATAGGAATCCAGGCCGGCCAGTAATGTCAAGGCGACGTTATTGCCGCCCGCGAAACCGGAATTTTTTTCATTCTGGATGAAGACCAGCCGTGAAAAAGAATCCGGGTCAATGTTCTTTTCCAGGTCCCGGCTATTGAAATACTGGTAGCTGGAAGATCCCGGGGGGAGTTGTTTGCTGTCTGCCCATTCCATTAGTCTTTCCAGTGAATTATTCCCCGAATCATTATCTATAACGATTGCATGAAAATTGGGGTATTGCAGCCGGAATACCGATTCGAGGCATTCCATCGTATCCTGCCAGTTCCTGTAATTAAGGATGAGGATGTATACACGGGGCATATCTTCAGCTTTTCCTGGCAATAAATAAGTATTGAACGGTAAGGAAATCTTCCAATAATCTAAAAGTAAGCAGGTTGAATATTCTCCTCTTCCTCGCTTCCGGAAATATTTTCAGCATGAAGTTCGGTTTGCTGTAGATAACGGACAAGGTGGGTATCGAGAGCAACTGGTATACATTTTTTTTACAAAAGTAGCGCAGATGGGTCCGGTCCATAATCCCGCCTTCGGGCTGGTAACTGAAATCCCCTTTGAAAAGGATGCTAAAGATGGTCCTCCATTCCCGCAGGTTCGGGATACTGACGATCAGCAGGCCGTCTTTTTTCAAATACCTGCTGATTTTTTCGACTGCAGCCCAGGGGTCTATCAGGTGCTCCAGCACGTCGGGGCATAAGATAACATCGAAATAGCCTTCTTCGGCCCGGATGTCCTCCTGTTCGATATTGGCTATCTGGAACCGGTCGATAGCGGGATGATCCTGACTGGAACCCGGTATCTTCATCAGTTCAACGCCCATTACTTCTGCAGCGAGCCGGTTTTCTTTTATATACAGGAGGGTATTGCCTGTTCCCGCGCCGACTTCCAGGATCTTCTGGCCGGGATTGTCCGGGATGAGGCTGATGATATCTCTTCGAACATTGGAAAAGTAGTTTCCCTTTTTAACCGAATAATATTTTGTATTCATATAATACCCGACTTGATAAATTCGAACAGCTTGCTTTTGTAAAGCTCCACGTTAAGACCGACCGTTACGAATAATTCAGTGATAATGATGCTGAGGGCGGTACCCACGGGTCCCCATAGCCGACAAAGTAAAAGATTGACCAGGAGGTTCACCACCGTAGCGCTGGCCAATATACGCAGGTAGCTGCTTTTCCGGTCGAAGGCCAGCAATACCTGGTAAGCCGGGATATTCAGGCAAACGATAACAGGAACAAAAGCCAGCATTCTGAGCAGGAGGACCGGCATTTCGGACCAGCGGCTGCCCATCAGCACGGAGATGATCCAGGGAGAGAAGAAAAAAACAGCGCCGCATCCAAGGATGAGCAGCAGCAGAAAGGGCCGGTAAAAGTCCTTAAAGAACCCGGCAACCGGCTGCCAGCCTTCCCGCGTCAACTGGCAAACATGGGGATAGATAACCTGGGAGAAGATCCCCAGGATCTGCCTGATCGCAAAAAAGATCCTTTCGGCAATACTGTAGTATCCGACAATAAGATCATTGGAAAATAAGCGGAGCACTATTATATTAATATATTGGTAGGTATTGATAGAAAGGTTGGACAGGGTAATTTGCCAGCCTTCTTTAAGCTCGTGAAGGATATCGGCGCGCAATGGCCTGGAAATCCTGAGCGCAAAAATACGAAAAGCGAGCCATACGCTAAAAAGCCCGGCGATGGTATTGCCGATCCCGGCAAACAACAGGAAAAGGTTTTTATCTTCCGGGCGCCGGATAAAAAAAATGACCAGCAGGATGAATATGATCCTGGAGAACAGGGTACTGATCGTGATATACTGCATTTTTTCCATCCCCTGGAAGAACCAGCTGACCAGCAACGATTGCCCGATGACGTAGGCGAATCCCAATTGATAGAGGAGGAAATGCGCACGGAGGAAGGGGATAGCGAACGTCAGGATCCAAAGCAGGACATAGGCCAGGGCGCAGAGGATCAATTTTGAGACAAGGACGGAGGAAAAGATCCCGGATATCCTTTCCTTGTCGGTCTTGTTAACGGCGATATCCCGGGTGGCGGTAAGGTTGAAGCCATAATCGGTGAGGGTGGAAAGGAAGATCATTACCACCTGGGCTACGGAAACCACCCCAAAGCCATCCGCTCCGATCCTGCGGATGACCACAGGCATAATCAAGACGGGAAGGATAAAGTTAGCTCCCTGAATAATGCTCAACGCGGCAAAGTTGGAGAATAGTTTTTTTCTGTATTTTGCAGCCATAACGAAGATCGCGAAGGTAATAATAATAATGGCAGCAAATCAACATTAAACAATATTCCCATACATTATGAGTGGTAACCAGGGATCTCCCGAAAAAGGCGACGACGTCGATTTATCGATGCTGATAATAAAAAGCCAAAAATTTTTCAAAACTTATGGCATCCTGATTCTTATTTCGTCTTTGACAGGTCTTTTTTGCGGTTTTATCGTGCACCTGGCCTTCCCCAAATATTATAAGACCCGATTGTTAATGGAATCGACGGTTCTCAACAATACGGAGCAAGGCGAGATAATCGACAACTGGGATCTTTTGATGAGAGACAAGAAAAACAATGGTCGTCTTTACCTGGAGAAGGAATTAAATTGTTCGGATACGACGGTGAAGAACATCCTGAGCCTGGAGACTGAATCCCTGCCCAACCTGACTGACGGCACCAATTGTTTTGTTATCAATTTAAATGTGAGAGACCCATCCAGGCTTAAAAACGTCGAGGACGCGTTGCTCTATGGATTGCGGAACAACGATTATGTACGGCAAAAAGTGGCGATGCAGAAAGAGGACCTGCAGCGCGAGATCAGCAAAGCGGATGGAGAGATGACGAAGCTGGATTCCACCAGGGACTTTCTTGAAAGTCTCTCCCGGGGAGGGAAAAATACGGACGGCCGCCTGATCTTCGATATCTCGAATATAGCCAATGAAAAAGTGGAGATTGGTGAAAAGCTGGCCGCTTTTAAGGAAAAGCTGGCTTTTGGCACGGGCGTTCAACTGGTGCGGGGGGGATCCGTACCGCTGGGGCCGAAGCCCGGGATGCTTTCTCTTTTGGGCCTGGGGCTGTTGGGAGGCTTCCTGATTGGCTATTTCGCGGCTTTTATCAAGTCGGTTCTGCGAATTCAAAAATCAGGAATAATTGAAAATCAATAAATTGTCTGACGATCCGGCGCCTTTATCGCCCGCTGTTTTTCTTCGGAATCCATTTTATTTCCTGGTTACGCTTGCGGTCCTTATCACTACCGTTTTCTCCTGGTTCAATCTGAACAGCTATTGTATTTTCCTGTTTGTCGCCTGCGGGATCTGGAGCAGGAAACCTCTTCCGCTGATAAAAGCTGTATTTACCGACAAGCTTTTTCTCGCTTACTTCCTTTTCTTTCTGATAGAAGCCGCGGGGCTGTTTTACACCCATAATATGAGAACAGCAACGAATGGGGTCGAGAAGAGCGCTACCCTGCTGGCGATCGCCTCTATTCTTTGTGCCGGGTCGTTTGCCGGCCAGCGGGAGTACCGTAAGCTGATGGCGGCTTATTGCGGGGTGTTATTTTTTGCCTGTCTTTATTGCCTGGCGGCGGCTTTCAGGACTTACCAACTGGAAAGGGATCCATCCGTCTTTTTTTATCATCCGCTCACCCATGTGATTTCTCAAAATGCCGTATTCTTTTCGGTCTATATGCTTTTTGGAATGTTGTTCCTTCTTTCACCCGGGGCCGATACTCCTTTCACCAAAGTTCCGGTGCGGGCAAGAAGGGCTATAAAAATCTTTCTCGTGGTCTTTTTTATGATTATGATCGTTTTGCTTTCTTCCAAACTTTGCCTGGTGATAGCTTTGCTGATGCTGGGCAGTTTTTTTTTCCGGAGGTTTTCTTTTCGTCGCAACAAGCGTTATGCACTTGCCTTCGGCGTTGCCGTTGTTTTGCTGGTCGGGGTTCTGTTCCTGACCGATAATTTTATCCGGGGCCGGTATCAGGAATTGGTACAGGGGAATATGGCGATGATCAAGACAGAGCAGTTCAACCCGGGAGTATATTTCAATGCGGTCCAGTTAAGGGTGTTGGAGTGGCGTTTTGCCGGTGAAATACTGAATGAGCGGCACGCGTGGCTATTCGGGGTCAGCCCGGGCGACAGCCAGGACCTGCTCGATCAGAAATACATCCATGCGAATATGTACATTGGCAATCCGGCGGACGGCCCGCACCGGAAAATACGGGGGTATATCGGTTATAATTTTCATAACCAGTACATTGAAACCCTGGTTCGTTCGGGAATAATCGGATTGCTGGCCTTGCTGGTCATTTTGGGGCTGCTGATCGCATTGGTCCTGAAGAACAGGACGAGGGAAGCCTTTTTCACCGTATTTACGCTGGTCCTCTTTTTTATACCGGAGGCGCCGCTGACGATGCAGCATGGCGTTTTCCTGTTTTGTTTCTTCCCTTTACTGCTGCGATACAGCGGGGATGGCTCTGCCCCGGTAGCAGCGGCACCGGCAAGATGACTATACTGAAAACAGTGCTTTTACGGTGCTGAGCGCAGCACCGATAACCTGGTGCATATCATAGTACCTGTATTCCGCCAATCTTCCTCCGAACAGGACATTGGTTTCCCGATTGGCCAGTTCACGGTATTGGTTGAATATCTTCAGGTTCCTGTCATCGATCAGCGGGTAGTACGGCTCAAGGCCAGCCTTCCACTCCAGTGGATATTCCCGGGTAATGACCGTATGTTCCTGGGTACCGAATTCAAAATGTTTGTGTTCGATGATGCGGGTATAGGGTACTTCCTTTTCCGTATAATTTATAACGGCATTGCCCTGGTAATTGGCCATTGGCAGGCATTCCTGCTCGAACCGCAGGCTCCTGTACTCAAGGGGGCCGAATCTGAAATCGTAGTACTCATCGATCTGTCCGGTAAAAACGGTGCGGTGCGCCAGCTGCTCCAATTCATAACGATCACGGAAGAAATCAATCCCCAGCCTTACTACACTATTTTTCAGCAACCCTTCGGTCAGCTTATTATAGCCGCCGATGGGTATCCCCTGGTGTTTATCGTCAAAATAATTGTTGTCGTATGTAAATCGGATGGGCAGCCGTTTAATAATAAAGGAAGGCAATTCAGCGGCTTTCCTGCCCCATTGCTTTTCCGTATATCCCCTGATCAATTTTTCATAAATGTCCCGACCTAAAAGGGACAGTGCCTGCTCTTCCAGGTTACGGGGTTCTGTTATATTCAATTCCTTCTTTTGTTCCTCAATTTTGGCCTTTGCTTCCTCGGGTGTTGTTACCTTCCATAATTGATAAAAGGTGTTCATATTGAAAGGGAGGTTATATACCTTCCCTTTATACACTGCCAGGGGGGAATTCGTATACCGGTTGAACGCTACAAAAGAGTTTACATATTGCCATATCCTGTCGTCGTTGGTATGAAAGATATGCGCTCCGTATTTGTGCACGTTAATCCCATCGACATTCTCACAATAGCTGTTTCCGCCGGCATGCTGCCGCCGATCTATCACCAGGCATTTTTTCCCTCTTTTGGATGCTTCATGTGCAAACACTGACCCGAATAAACCCGCTCCTACAATCAAAAAATCAAATTTTTCCATAACTTACCTTTGACAGCCAATCGCCAACTGTTTGCTTAATATAGTTACTTTTGACAACAAAACAGGGTGTAAAAAAGTTAAGGAAAGGCGCCAATCGGGCCAATAGAACATTTTAATCGGAATAATAACAACCTGGAAGTAAGATGAGAACATTATTAAAATATTTGAGGCCGTACCGGCGACTGGTGATGCTGGCCTTGCTGCTGGCGGCGATCAACCAGACCTTTTCGATGCTGGACCCCTTCTTTTTTGGCAGGATACTCGACAAATTTGCGGCACACCCCTATGAGGAGGGCTATTTCGTTACGCAGAAGCTGTTGGTCCAGGGGCATTTGGAGACGCAGAAAGTATGGCACCGGCTTGGGCCGCGAAGCCAGTCGGGGTTTATCTGGGGGGTCATCAGCTATCTCGGCATCCTGATCGGGGTTGCGATGGTGTCCAGGATTGCGAAGGCCTTCCAGGACTATTTTGGCAATGTCATCGTCCAGCAGTTCGGAGCCACTATTTTTACGACCGGTCTGCAGCATTCGATGGCGCTTCCTTTTAGTGAATTCGAGGATCAGCGCAGCGGCGAGACCTTATCTATCCTGACCAAGGTCAGGAACGACACGGATAAATTCATTCTCTCCTTTATCAATGTGCTGTTCGGTATCCTGGTGGGGGTCGTTTTTGTATCCATCTATTCTTTCACCCTGCACTGGACCATTATGCCCATCTATGTGTCGGGGATGGTCCTGTTGTCGGTGCTGACCAGTCTGTTAAGTAAAAAGATCAAGCGGCTTCAAAAGAAGATCACGGCCGATACCAATGCGCTGGCGGGGAGTACGACGGAGTCGCTGCGCAATATCGAGCTGGTGAAGAGCCTGGGGCTGACGGAGCAGGAGGTGAAGCGGCTGAACAAGAATACCTTTAAGATCCTCGACCTGGAGCTGACAAAGGTCAAGGGTATCCGCTCGCTCAGTTTTATCCAGGGCACTTTTGTAAATTTTCTGCGGCAGGCGATCATGTTCCTGTTGTTATGGCTGGTGTTCAGGGGCCGGCTTACCGAAGGAGAGGTGATGACAATGGTCTTCTATTCCTTTTTTATCTTCGGCCCTTTGCAGGAGCTGGGCAATATCATTCTTTCCTACCGGGAGGCGGAGGCTTCGATGAACAATTTCGATACCCTGATGAAAAAGATACCGGAGCTGCCGCCCGCCAGTCCCCGGCGTTTGGGCCGGGTTCAAACCCTGGCTTTCCGGGATGTCGTATTCCAGCATCAGACGGCGCATCACAATGCGATCGATCATATCAGCTTCGAGGTCAGCAAGGGCGAGACGCTGGCCTTTGTAGGGCCTTCCGGCAGCGGAAAGACGACGCTGATGAAACTGCTGGTGGGCCTTTATCGCCCGAAGTCGGGTAGTATCCTGTACAACGGGATGGATGAGACGTCCATCGACTTTGACGACTTGCGGCGGCAGATCGGCTTTGTTACGCAGGACACGCAATTGTTTGCCGGCACCATTAAAGAAAATCTGTTGTTTGTCAATCCGGGCGCGAGTGCGGCGGAGTTGCAGGAAGCGTTGCAAAAGGCTGCCTGTACCAACCTGCTGGCCCGGGCGGAAAAGGGCATCGATACGATGATCGGGGAAGGCGGATTAAAACTGTCCGGCGGGGAGAAGCAGCGGCTGTCGATTGCCCGGGCCTTGTTGCGCAAGCCGGCGTTGCTGATCTTTGATGAAGCCACTTCGTCGCTGGATTCGCTGACGGAGGAGGATATTACGCGGACAATCCGGGAAGTATCTTCGGAGGGGGATCAGATCACTATTCTCATCGCCCACCGGCTATCGACGATCATGCATGCCGACCGGATCTATGTGCTGGAAAAAGGGGAGGTGGAAGAGGTGGGGACGCATGCGGATCTGCTGGCCTCGAAGGGTTTGTATTATGCCATGTGGAGGCAGCAGATCGGGGAGCGGAAATTTTCACCCGTTAACTCTTAATGCAATATAAACAACGTATGAGCTGGTTATCAGAACTCTTTGGCGGCGGTAGCGGGATCGGAGAGGCGTTGCAGGAAGGTGCGGTGATCATCGATCTGCGGACTGCTTATGAATATGATCAGGGGCATATTCCCCGGTCGCTGAATATCCCGGCGGACCGGATCAAGGCCAATATCG
>Ga0206963_10071_pt1 | contig 34788 bp, 28 predicted proteins | sample Alteio_BWOrgHeat_28_FD_152958 | JGI IMG/M metagenome (GOLD analysis project Ga0206963, IMG submission 152958) | Enriched cells from forest soil in Barre Woods Harvard Forest LTER site, Petersham, Massachusetts, United States -... | ecosystem: Environmental > Terrestrial > Soil > Temperate forest >... | reverse complement strand
CGCAAGCTGAAATCAAGACGGCACTTGCCAAAAAACCAAACGCAACGGTCTACAGCTATCCGGGCCAGCATCACGCCTTCTCTCGGCACAATGGGGCGCACTACAACGCCGCTGCGGCAGCGCTCGCCCATGGGCGGACATACGAATTTCTACATCAAGAATTGCGATGACTTCCGGTCGCTCCAGCCGTTTCGGGCGACTGAGCATCATCGCCTTCGGGCAGGACGTCGTTTTTGCCGAACTGAAAAGCGCAGTTGAGAAAGGCTTGAGCAAATTAGGACTGATGCTGTTCATGCAGCCTGGATCACGGCGCGGTTGTGTGTAAAAAGGTTCGAGATGATAAGAAGAATCGAGATGGAGCGGTTCAGTCTGACCACTTCCAAGCGGTTTGATGAAGTAATAAGCAGTGTGAACGCCGCCATCGGTCATCCGGACATGGCTGAATTCGGGAGATCAACTCACGAAGCGCACTCTTTTGCCGAACTGAAAAGCGCAGTTGAGAAAGGCTTGAGCAAATTAGGACTGATGCTGTTTATGCAGTTGGATCACGGCGCGATTCTCCGCAAAGAAACTGGTCACGAGACTCCGAAGATGATTCGCTTCGTTATTGGCAATCCCCTCATCATGAAGGAAATGGCCAAACATATTCCGGATGCCGGCTCCTACGCGCCGGTTACCTTGCTTGTGGATGAGCGCGCCGATGGCGTGCATTTGTCATATGACAGGATGGCGAGCTTCTTAGCCCCTTATGGGAATCGCGACGCCCTAGAGGTCGCCCGGAATCTAGATAAGAAAATCGAAGATCTCTTACGACAAGCTGCAGCTTGAGTATACGCAAGAGGATACCTCATGGCCAAAACACAGTCCAAAATTCCTGGAAGAGTCAGCGCTCAGCCGCGCCTTCACCAACGAGCTGCTGAGATTCAGGCGTACGGCACCGTCAGCCACCTGCTACCTCTTGACTTGGAGGAAGCGGTGCGGTTAGAAATGACTGCACAACTCAATCAGCTGCTTGCAGACACGATGACCCTGCGCGACTTGTATAAGAAATCGCACTGGCAGGTCGCGGGACCGACGTTCTACCAATTGCATCTGCTCTTTGATAAGCATTTCAATGAGCAAGTAGAGCTAGTTGATTCAGTCGCCGAGCGCATTCAGCTTCTCGGCGGCGTGAGCATCGCGATGGCTCCCGACGTGGCCGAGACTACGCATATCGAGCGTCCTCCGCGCGGTCGGGAAGAGGTTCCGGTCCAACTGTCACGCCTGTTGGATGCCCACCAGACCATCATTCGTCAAACTCGAAAGCTGGCACGGCGTGCCGCAGAACTTGGCGACGATGGCACCAATGATCTTCTCGTGAGTGAAATGTTGCGCACGAACGAGCTTCAAGTGTGGTTTCTGAGCGAACATTTGGTTGATGTGCCGCTCATCACCGCAACGGCCTAATGGCAGCGGTCAAACTGTTCAGCATCTGGAAGAACCAAAACAGGTTCGTGGATTGTTGGCAAGCCGGAAGTAATCCAGATCGAGACATGCGATAGGTAACGAGAAGTCGGCTAGTGTAGACCGATCGACCGATCCATGTTGTTGGGTTCTGCTGGGGATAATTCGGTAGGTTCTGGGAAGTATGGGTATCCCGGGTTTCGTGGATTAGATTCCTGCGGCCTTCGACTGAACCATGATCGCGATGCTTTCGCAGACATGAGCTGCCGTCATAAAAACGTAATACTTATTGTGACAAATGGCAGCAAAAAGTCTGCTTAAAGGTGATGAAGAAGGAGCAAGTAGTTGATCAGAAGTTGTCACAACTTACTGAGTCTCCCCTGCTTTGCGCTCACTCCGGCAAGTTCTGATAAAAGTACTCAAGCGACTTCTAAGCAGAGGGTCGGTAGGTCAAATATCCTCATAGATAAAGACTTCCGCGATCTGCTTCCCAAAGGCGCGGGCAATTTTGAAGGCCAGACGCAGGTTGGGGTGAAATCTGCCCTTTTCAATGCAGTTGATGGTTTGGCGCGTCACACCCACCTGGGCGGCCAGCTTTGCCTGTGACCATTCCCGCTCCGCGCGCAGTACACGCAGACGAGTTCTGAATAAAGGCATGAGATCTCCCCTCGTAAACGGTGCGGAAATCTGGGGCCAACTTGGGGCCAAAACCAGGGCCTTTTAGGCCCCAATCTGGGGTTCTCGGGAGGCAAAGGCAACAGACTCAACAGGACTTTTGGTAGGGGCGGTGGGGATCGAAAACAATACCGGTCGGAATTTCAAGGACTTAGAAGGAATGCTAGGCAACGCTAAGGCATTGATAAGGAACAATTGGGAATGCAAAAGAATCCTTATTGGCCCCTTAAAGGCCCCTCGTTCTTCGAGTCGCTGATGTTCCGTGGTTGTGTTTTTCTCTCGCTGCATGAAAGGCGCGTCGGCTTCAGGTCAAATTTTGCGGCGCGGATGGCAAAGCCGACCGAACTTTCTCTGAAGACGGAATCCAAACCGGGTGCCAGGTGTTCGGTACCCACTTCAAAAGTCAAACGATCCCGTGCGCGGAGCTAGGGGGCGATCAGAGGTCTGTCTATTCTACAGAAGAGGCCATTCCACCCGCCTTATATTGTTTCCAAGCATCCTCGATACGAGCCATTTTATCAGCAAACCGCGGATGGAATGCCTCAGAATACGGGGGTCCAGAGTACGAATATTCCCAACTCGGGAAAAAGGGGTCCTTGTCTGTCAAGAATGCAATGAACGCCGTGAATTCTGGGATCGCCCACTCCTGCCGTATTGATGTACCGACCTGCACGACCTTTATTGTGTTTTCGCCATAGAGAACATGGAGCATCTGCGCATAGTGGGCACCTAAGGTACCAGGATTCAATCCGAAGTCATCGTTGTTGAATTGGTTAGAAAGCTCGGCCCAGGTCGACGCAGGAGTACCGCATTGGGGGCACTCTACCTTGACCTCGCCCCGGATTACCGCCTTGTGGACAGCTTCTATCGTTGAACGACCTAGGTCGGTCTTTCGAAGACGAAAGCGATAGGCGTCTACTGCGCGAATCAGACCCACTACAGCAGTCTTAACGTGTCGGTCCTTATCGTTGTTCAGCAAATCGACTAGCACCGAAAGCGAGTCCGGAGCTCGTTCCACAATCAAACGCCCAAGAGTTTCCCGCAGAAAGCTCTCCGGCCGGCCTTCTGTTCTTTTACTTTGAGCGACGAGATCCCGCCATCGTCCCACCTGTTCATCAATCGTGGATCCTTCTAATTCCTGCTTTTCTAAGCCTAAGGCATCTCTGGCGAAGAATTGAAGCCATTTGTCGTCTGCCTCCTTCGCTGCCCATTCCAAACTCTTTCGTCCTTCGTCGCCGATCCTTCGGCCTGTCACCTGCAAAAAAGGATCGACCGCTCCACGAATGTTTAGCTCGTTGATAACGAGCGTTGCGACAGCTCCCTTCGGCAGGTCTGCTGCCGGGATATACCGGTCCATGTCAGCAAGAATCCGTACTGCCCAAAACCGGTAAAAGTACCGTTGGTCGCGGTCGCGAACGATCGCAGCGAGTCGAGGCACAGTATCGGTACCTTCGATAATGAGTAAGTCTTGAATTCTGTCTGCAATGCGAAACTCGATTGATCCCCGATATTTGTCATCATTTGACTGCTTCCAAATATCGATACGCGCTTCGGGAGGAAGGCTCCGAAATTTGTCAAGAAACTCTTTGTTCTCTGCCTTTTTTCCTTCTGATTCTGCCCTAATTTCCCCAGCTCGCTCGCGACCGGTGATCGTATCCTGTGCAGTAGAGTTAGTACAATCAGGAAACGCATATACCGGGGCTGAGAGCGCATGGGCCAGCATGCTTGCTGATAAGACTAGCTGTCGATAGTTTTTAGTAATCATTACATCTTCCGATTGAGCAGAGGTAGACGGCGTAAGCGTAGTCCGCGTCGGCGGACTCCCCGAAACCAAACAACCCCATACCAGTTCCACCGCCAGTCACGTAATTCCACCAAACTGTCGTACCAACGAGTTCCGCTGGATTCCAAAAGTCGGTCACACTGCCTGCCTCTTGGTAGATAATTAGGTGAACTCCGTTGACAGTATCGTCGTATATGACGCACTCATCGTTATCACAAATCGGAGGTTTATCACCGTGACTACTAGTTTGTCCGTTAATAGTTGTTTGTAAGCCTACGATCTCAAGGCCCTGTGTATTGATGACGTCCACGGCATCGGATATTAGATCTTCGGGGAAAGTGTTTTTCGTGCCGCCTAGGTATACCCAAAGACCTAGCCATCCCCCGAGTCGGCTGGAATCTGTATCAGGATTTTTTCCAATAATCGGGAGTAGTATGTGGAGCAGCTCGCTGCCTATTCGTGCGCCGAGACTATTCCCGGCAATAATCTGATGCGGGCCATTCGGGGAATTATCTTCGATTAGGTGCGCCTGAGCTCCAGCGTTGCCTCCGGACAAAAGTGTCCCGGCAAAAGTACATGGGGACGCATCCTGGTTACACGGCACTCCAAAATGGCCCGAGAAATTGATGACGGCTCCCAATCCGAGCAGACCCGTCGTCGCGTGAGTGAAATCGTCCTGGGCGGCAGTATTTGTGGCAAGCCACCAAGACGTGCTGTCAGGCCAACCGGCTAGCATCGCTAGCAAATACGTGATGTAGAGATGCCGATCTTGCGGGTATGCTCCCGAACCGTCAGCCAAGTTCAGTGGATTATTGAAAGCGTATGAATACTTATTTAGTGACTGAGGATTTCCGACGTTCCCCAGACGTTTGTCTGGGCTCATAAACCTGCCGAGGCGCGGATTGTAGTACCGGCCGAAGGCATAGTCGAGACCGGTTTCCGCATCCCGTTCGAATCCCGTGAACTTGTAGTTTTGTGGGCACGTGTTTGTAAATGGCCCCGCCTCAAACCCGTATGGATAATAGTCCGTGTCGTAGCACTTGTTGCCCAGAGAATCGGTTATGACTCTGGTGCTGCCGTTCTGATCCACAAAGTAGTAGTAGATTGCGCCAGAGTTATTCCGGCGCGCAATTTTTCGGCCTAAGAAGTATACGTATTCATTTTGTAAGTTTCCCGAGAGGTCCGTCTCGACGAGAGTCTGTCCGCTGACGCCACGCCAGTAGAGGGTACCTCCGGTCTTCTTCACACGCAGGCCGTCACCGTCATAGGAATATGAGACACCCGCGGCGGAAGTAATTTGATTCTCAGCGCTATACGAGTAGTTGTAGGTCCCGTCGGCTGTCAAATTGCCCGAAAGGTCGTAAACGAAACCAGAGTTCGAAATTTGATTTTTACTGTTAACCGAAACGCTGAGAGAGTAGCTCGAGCACTTGGATACCGTTTCGGAAAGAAGATTCGCCACCGAATCGTCGCCAAAACTCAATCCCCAGCAATCCGCGCCACTTGTAGCTTGAGTTTGGGCATTCAAAATACGATTGAGGTAATCGTAGCCTGCGGATAACGTTCTACCGTTATCGATGTTGTTGGTTGCTGAGGCTAGATTGCCGTTATTTCCTGCTGTCTGCGAATAACTATTTGAGATGTTATAGGCGAGACCGTTTGAGGAACTCGCCAAAATGCCAGTTATCTGCAATCGATTGTTGTAAGTATAACTTTCGGTGATTCCGTTGAACGTGCCCGTGCTCCCGTGCACGATGCTCGCTGGTGTTCCGATTGCCCCATATGCGCCCTGAGTTGCATAGTTGACGGCGTTCGCAGAATCTACTGCTGAGATGGGTCGTCCTGCATTGTTGTAGCCATACGTCACGATTCTGCCGCTTGGGTAGGTTAGGCTCGCAATCGAGCCGTCAGCGTTATGAGAATACCCGAGCGAGTTTGTAACGCCTGCAATCGTCTGCCTTTTACTCACCACATTTCCCGCGGCATCGAAACTCCATGCCGTTTGTCCAGATCCATCAGCCATCCCCGTACGGCGTCCCTTCCCGTTATTGATAGTAAGACCATTGTACGAAGCCTGATCGTAGTAGTAGCTCACCGAAGGCGTTGTGTCGGAATACGAAACTGCGGTGAGCCTGTTCTCCGCGTCGTAAGAATAGGTCGTTGTGATGCCGCGGGCATCAACATGGCGGCACGAAAGGTTGGGATTGCCACTACACAGAGAACTCCCAGCGGTGGTATAATAATAGTTAATAGTTCCTGATTCGGGGTCCGCTGCTTGCGTCAGTCGGCCAATCAGGTCGTACGCGGATGTACGGTTCGCAGTGCCGAGAGGAGCCACCGCAGTCAGATTATGGTTCAGATCGTAAGAATAGCAGGTATTAACAGTTAGGTTATTAGATGAATCTGGTTCATCGACCTCAATTATTCTTCCAAACGCATCGACCCAGGTCTGCCGTTTGTTGCCCACCTCGTCCAAAACAAGAGTCGGATAACCTAAACCGTATGTGGAGGAGGAACAGAGCTGCGCGGATCGTCCACCGTTGGAACCTGTCGCGGCGCCAAAAAACGTGCTCACCTTATTTCCATCGGCGTGCGTCGTTTTGACTGCACGATCAAGAGCGTCAAAAGTCGTGGTATCCACTCCATAAGTTGGATCTGATGTGCTGTGGTATGGACTGCTGATGGTAGATACTCGTCCGGTTGTATCGTAGGATGTAACCGTTGTCGTCCCGGAGCTCCCGTCCGGATCGCTTTTGATAATTGCAGAAGTTGCGCGTGCAAGCCCATCCAGAATAATCTGATCATGACGGCAACTGGCACAGCCGAGTGAAGGCGTTGTGTCGACGATACCTGTATACTTATCAACTTGAGTCTCGCTTGCGGCTGCATACTGCCAGAGCGTCCAGCCGTTGATGGGCGATATGCTCTCGGTCGGCCGACCTAAGGAATCGTAAAAGTGAGAGTAAGACGTTCCTCCATTTTGATCTTTAGTTACCGCCTTTTGACCAGAACCGTAGTAATACCCGTACGAAATAGATCCGCTCACCGGCAGCGTGACCTGTGTAAGATAAGCGTTCGTGGGATTTGAAGGGGTGTAGGCGCTAGGAACGCTCGCACTTCCGTCGCTATAGAAACTATCCGTGTAGTTTAGGGAGGTGACGTTGCCGTTGCTGTCTGTCGATGACCTGATTTGCCCGGTCGTGTCGTAGGTCATCGATGAAGTCAAATATGTGGATCCACTCACGAGCTTGGCAACCGATGTTGCGTTTCCACGCCGCGTGAAGCTAGATCCGAAGTTTGTGTCGTCGTGTTCAGCGACGCCGGTGACGGAGATTAAGCCACCTGATCCGTACGCATCGTACGTTATGTTTGTCTGAGTCAGTGTTTGAGTGCCCGCCCCATTCGTTACTGTTATGCTCGTCGGACGCAAGAAGAAATTGCTGTAGCAGCATCCGTAAGTATAGCTGACGGTCGTGAGCCGATCCGGCGTTGTTGGCTGAGTGCCGGGATAGTAGTTCCATTCCGAGATCTTCGATATTAGTGGCAGATTTCCCAGGTAAGTATACTGCACGGTACTTTTGGGGGCCGGCGAAGCGGCATCGAGTCTTTGGGTAGTGATGGTTGCTTTCTGCGCACCATTCAGGGTGGAGGTCCAAGTCGTACTTATCGATAAGACGGAGCTAGGCGGATAATGCAATTCACTAGTACCCCATGATCCGTTACTACCGGAATTGCTGCTAAAATTGTATTGCACTGAGTCGCCGCTGGGTCTGAAAACCGTAACTTGTTGGCAAAACGAGTACCCGGTGGGACAGCTGGTTAGCACCAATGGGCTGTAAGTCCACTGCCCACCACCAGATGTTCGAGTGGAAAGCCAACGGTTCCGGTTGTGAAACATATCGGAGTACGTTGTATACGTGTATGAGATCGCGCCTAATGTAGGCAGCGTAAGCCCGGTAAGTTCGCCGTACGTTCCGCTTCCCCCGCTATCATAACTGAACTGGTAAGTTGTACCGTCGGGTACTTGAATTGTCTGGAATACAGTAACGCTCCCAGAATACTCAGTTACGCCAGACTGCCCAAAAGCGGTGTGCACCGTAAGGGACTCCGTGGTTACGGTATAACGCGAAGTGCCGGTCGACCCATTGAATTGAGAGTTGAGTACGTCGTAACAGATTTGGTTGGAGTTTCCGTTGCAGTTTGTCGTAGTCTTGACCGGCGTTCGGCCCAATGTATCGATAACATTTCCGTTTGCGTCCGAAGAGAAATAGTTGCCGTTCGTGTCTTCAAACCCGGGATAAACTTGCGATCCATCAACGGCGTAAATCGCGGAAACTGTCGTGAAGTTGGTCACTGACATCAAGAATCCAGTTCCGTCGTTGGCGTATTCCTGATCTGTGGGTTCATCTCCTCCGTTGCAGACAGTTGGATCCTGCTGGGTGTAAATCGGGAACGTATGGAGCGTTCCGAAAGGGTCAGTCCAGGTAAAATTTTGATTGTATGTGTACCGTTGTCCCGGGTCGCCATTCGGACACTTCGCGACGATGTGGCTATAGGAAGTGCGACCGCCGCCCGCAGGCGTCACTTGGAGCCGCCACCCTCCAGTTGAATTTGGTACATTCGTGGGCTGCCACGTGTTGTTGTTGACGTACCAAATCCGGCTGTCGTAGACGAGCGCGGCACTCAAGGAATAACCCCCTCTTTGAGGCCAGGAGCCAAGCGGAACCTGCAAGTGAAGATCCCCGGTCGAAGTGTCATAGTACCCAAGCTCAACTGGAACGGGCGTACCAAAGGTTGGCCGTCCTACTTGTGTCAGATAGCTTTGGGCCCTAGCGGGTTCCGAGGAAAAGCAAAACAGACCCACGACGAGGAGCATGCCGGTTGCGATCGACGTGCTGTACCTTGATGAAAGGCATATGGTCGCCATATTCCTTCTCCCGCCACTCGAATGTGTGAGCACGAACCTGGCCAATCAAAACTGGAAAGTGCTGGCGGCAATTCCGGTATTGAATGTGATGGCGTTAAGTTGGAGAGACCAAGTCTGCTGTCCGCCGAGTTTCTCGACGACTGAGAATGGGACTTTCAATCCGTTCGTGGTCACAAGATTAGAGAACAGTACTTCGTGGCTAATTGGAAGCATTCGCCCGTCTTCCGACCACATGGTGTCGATTGTCTCAAGGACCGCGAAAGACTGAGGATCAATAGCGAATGCTTTCGTGTTCCATTTCGCTTGGTCGCCAGTGGGATCTGCGGCGATTTGAAAAGTCTGCTGAACCCGAATTAGGAGCGCGGAACGACCGTTGACAACCGTCGAACCGCCCATGGAAATCGAATATGAAGGATCGCTAAGCGCAACGGCTATTCGAATGTACGGGAAAATCAGACTCCCTAGGTTCACGGCGTTCGCGTACTGGATGTTCTTGATAGTTCCGTCGGCGTCCTTGACCGCTCCTTGTATGTCAGTCGTTAGCCATGAACGTGAACCGTCGGGTAGTTCCGCGTCCAAGCGCAGATTTGACATCCCTGAGCCTCGCACAGTCGCAGGACCACTGACCGGTTCGCTCGCCCAGAAGTAGGTGATATTGCCCGTGGCAGAAAAATCTTGCACCGAAGTAACCGCCGAGCTCCCTCCAGCCGCATTCAGTGCCTGAGCAAGCAAGGACATCGCTTGTGGGTCGCGCTGGATTACTGGTGAAGTTTGTTGTGAATTCGAGTTCAGCGAAGATAAAAGAAGGAGACAGCAGAAACAGCCAATACGCGCCACTCGCATCGGGAACCTCCACGCGAGAAAGAATGCGGCGGATTATATGCCTACGACACGTGTTGTCAATAGTACTCGGCAAGGCGAAATCCTAGGTTGCCCTGGAATAGTCAGGTGATTCCAATGGGCAGCGAAACCGCGGCCAAAGGCGCCTGTAAGGAGCCACGCGGCGGGCGTGGTGAACCCTTGACGGCGGCGAGAGCGGAGGGAATCCAGCTCTATCTGCTGACGCTGTGGCCTTGTGCCTGCGTATGGTCGTGCCCCTGGTTTCGTGTGGTTGACGGTTCGATTTGGTGTACCGGGGATACGAACTCGCGGCCAGCTTCCGTTGCGGATCGGTGCGACACATCGCGCGAGAGTTGTTCGCCAAGCTGGCCTTTGTCGTTTGTGTAGACCTGGGCATCGTAGCGTCCGCGTGACACCGCCACATACGCCAAGCGACGATTCACGAGTTTTTCTCCCGCCTGCTCCGTGTCCACATGCACAAGCACACGGTCAGCGGTTTGCCCCTGGCTGCTATGGCTCGTTACCGCATATCCGTAATCGAGATGCGGATTGTCTTTGATGTTGAATGCGACTGTCCGGCCTGAGTCGAGGCATAGTTGCAGGTTGCCGCTACCGTCGATCTTTTCGATGGTGCCTAGCTCGCGGTTCGCGATGTGTCGCTCCCGATTTGGTGCGGTGAACTGCACGCGGTCGCCTACGCTGAATGCGCGTTCTGTCTCGCGGTAGAGCGTAACGCCATGCAACCGGCGCGGATCGTAACTCACTTGCTCGTCGTTCTCGCGTTTCACTGTTACTAGATTCTCTTTCTCGTTCACGTGCTCGACGCGGGCATACTCTCCAGCCTCGATGCCGTGCGTCTTGCTGCCTCTCGTGTAACGCACAACGTCACCCGGTTGGTATTGCGCGGCCCACTGCCGGTCCGCCCCGGTAACCTCTTGCCTAGCCACAAGCACTCGTTGCTTGTGTTCTTTTATTTCAACCTGGCCCTTGCTCTGCATCGTCCGGTGAATCGCTTCGTTAATCTCGCAGCGGGATTGATTGTCGGGGGAGACCACTAGCGTGCCTTCGGGTTTAGTCGCATAGTCGTTTGCGATTTCCTTTAGCCGCTCGTCGCGGTCGGGGATTTCATGCACGCGGCCCTGCGTATCCAGTCGTTCGATTGCTTCTCGCACATTGCCACGCGAGAGTTGCTCCACCACTTCTTTGAGTGCCGGGTCTTTCTGCCGTACGATCTCATCAAGCCGTGCCGTCTCGATCCCCGCTTCTTGGAGCTGCTGATACGGTCGGCCCGCTTCGACCGCTTCATGCTGGCGCGTGTCACCTACCAGTAGCACGCGGTCGTTTTCCTTGACCCGATGCAGGAACTCGTTCATCTGCTTCGTGCCCGCGAGACTCGATTCGTCGAGAACGTAGAGGCGTTTTTGTCCGTCGTGCGACTCTTCGCTCCGCGTCAGATGCCGCTGCAACGTGCTCGATTCGATTCCCGCTTCTTCGAGTTTTTGCGCCGCGCGTGATGTCGGAGCGAAGCCTTCTACCTTATAGCCCTCTCGCTCGGCTGCTTCGCGGATCGCAGCTAAAGAAGTAGTTTTCCCCGCGCCCGCGACGCCTTCAAGCGCCGTCACCTGATCGTGGCTCGACAGGATTTGCTCGACCGCAGCGCGCTGGCTCTCGCTCAAATGCGAGTGGTCTTGCACGATATCTCGGCGTGTCTCGAAGCTCGCGATTGGTTCGTGTTGGTTCTGCCCCGCGCGCATCGCGTGGATGGTGTTGCGTTCGTGGTCGATCATCTCACTTGTGGTGAACGCGCGGCCCGGCGCGCGATTGCTCGTCTCGATAAACTCGCCCGCTTGCACGCGTTTCTCGAACTCCGCTTTAACCTCCGCAACCGTGGCGTCACCCATTGAGCGTTTCAGTGCGTCCCTCAGCAGCTCGCGCTCTTCGGCCACTGCTTCACGCTCCAGATTTTTCTCTCTTGAGTAGGCAACGGCCTTCCCGATGGCTTTCTCTTCGGGTGCTTGCTGTAATCGCTCTCCGTGCTCCCGTGCCGCTTTGACAACCCGCTCTGGTTGATTGCCGAAGTGCGCGGCCATTGCTTTGTGCCTGTCTTGCATCTCTTGGTGTGAGAGTTCCAGCTTTCCTTCTCGTGTCTGGTGCGCGGCGACCTGTGCCGCACCTGCTCCTCGCTGGTTTTCCTTTGCGAGATGTTCCTCGATCTGCTGGCGGCGGGGGCTCGATGCCTCCAGATACCCTTTGCTGTAGCCTTTGATTTCCGGCTGGTTGCTCTTGCCGCGCTCGATTTCGTAGCCAAGTTCTTTTAACCGATGGGCCAGTTCCGAGCGATACACTGCCGTCGCATACTGCTGCGTCTTGTACAGTTCCCGTGGCTGTAGCGCGTGTGCGTCCCCATCGTCGGTCTCGGTAAGATTGAAGAAAACGGCGTGCGTGTGCAATTGCGGTGCGGCGTAGCCGTCTACCGGCCTTGCGCTGTCGTGCTCGAATTTCGCCGCAATCCATTTGCCGGTCGTCTCTGCCGGAAGATTCCCGCCGATGCGGGCCTGGATGTATCGCTCTAGCTCGTCAAGTGCGACGCCGACGCTTTCTCGATGTGCTCCTCGGACGCGTTCATCTCCACCTACCAGGGCGGTCAGCGATACGCTCTTCGGCGCCGAAAACGTCGCGTCCCATCCCGCGCGGTGTTCCATCGCGCTTACTTTCTCGCCGCGCCTGTTCATGTATTCTCTGGCCGCTTGGCGGCGGATGAGTTGCTTGCCAGTGATCGGGTGTTGTCCTTCGGAGAGCCGCTGGAAATGCTCTTCGCGAACCTCGCCGTGCAGTCCCCACCGTTCGGCGAGCCTCCCGTGCCACTCCCCGCGAATCTGCTCCCCTTCGGTGTAATAGTTCTCGCGGGCGTTACCAAACTCTTCCGCGTGATACGACTGTGCCTGACCTGCGCTCAGTGGCTTGGAGATGGTCAGCATGTGTTGGCCTACTCGAAAAAGTCTCTTTGCGTGGGCACTGGTTCTCGCTGCATTTTCTGGTCGGCACTTTGTTGCCGTTCATTGGGAACAAGTGTCTGTCCCGAAGCTCCGTTCCCCGACGGCTTGCCTGCTCCTGCCGCGGCCGCCGCAACCTTCGGCGGTTCCTCGGGTGGCTGCTGTGCCGGGCGCTCGATGTATTGCGGCTCTTTGCTCTCAAGCTCGATGTAGGGGAGACTCATCCGCGCCACGAGATTTCCACACTTGAGATAACCGTGCAACTTTTCAAGGCCGCTGATCTCGCTGGCCATGACTAGCGGCCTGATCTCGCGCTCGAGGTTATAGCCCTTCGATTTGCGCGATTGTGGAAACTGCTCATTTGTGCGGCTCTCTCGTATTCGCTCAATCTCCTGTTCACCTATGGTGTCGCTAATCCATTTCGCTGCGTGCGGCTCGCTCGTGCACAGGAAGATTTTCGTCGAGGGTTGCGACATCATCGCCTCCGCTTCGTGCCCATAACGCACTTCCAACTGACTGCGTCCCTGAAAACCGAGCACAACAGGATTGTTCGATTTCCGGTTCTCCGTGATCGCTGTGTGTAACTGAGGCAACCGCTGCAAGGTCGCTAGTTCGTCCAGAATGAACCACACCGGACGCGGACTCATGCGGCCCTGATTCATCAGGCGCAGCACGAGCATGTCCAGCCACAAACTGATGAGCGGCGCGAGGCGCTTGCGCGTGTCCGGCGTGCTGGTGAGGAACAGCCAGCCGTGCCGTTCCTTCGACCATTCGAGCGTGCTCCAACGCTGCTCCGTCTCCGCTTCACTCGGCAGCAGCCTCATGGCGTCGGCTACCATGCTCAGCGAACCAAGCACGCCGTTGCGCTGCGGCGGCGAATCCCGGTCAATCATCGCCGCGTACTCTGTCCCTTTCACTCTCCGGTCGATCTCTTCCGGGTGCGACATCCACCACACCAACTCTTGCGGCGTCGGATGAAACCCCAACAAGTGCGCGAAGATTTTTCGTGGGGCCTCTACGAAAAACGAATTCTCGTTGTGCCGGTCGGGAAACAGCGACGCGGCCAATGTGAGAGCATCGGCCCCCTGCCGCAGCTCGTCTCCCGGAGTCCAGTAAGGCATCCGCTGGTCTAGCGGGTTAAGGATGAGATCGCCGCGCGACGGAGTAAGAAAGTAGGGCACGTAGTCGGCGGCCGTCGCGGGATCGTACACGATGGCCGTCTCACGGCGCTCTTCAATCTGCAACAAGATTTGGCGAATCAATGCGCTCTTGCCTTTGCCCGAATCGCCCATAACTAGAATGTGGCTCGATTCAATCTCGCGCGGCAGGCGCAGCCAAGCTTTCCTGCGGAGTATTTTTTGCGTGAAGCTCTGTTGCTGCAAGAAGCCGATACCATCTGAATGGTTGCGGCGATTGAACGCTTGCGCCGTCACAAGCTCCGGGCCTTTCAGCCGACGTCCATGTTTGCGTATTCTCTTGCGTGCCGAGTCCATCGGAATCGCCACAACGAGACCTACCAGCAACACATCCAAGCCACCCCACAGCGCCGGTTTCGCCAGATCGGTGAGCGTCTGGTCCCGGTATATCCAGTGCCCCAGGAATTTATGCAACTTCGCATTGTCATACCGTGCGCGCTGCCATTCGAGCTTCAGGTCACCGATCTTCAGGGCCTCTTCGGTCAGCGCGAACGTGCTCTCGCCCTTCTCAGTCACGAACGGTTCTGCCTCGTTGTCGAGCGCTAGTCGCGTTCCCTTCCGCGTCACCGCCATCAACAGCGTGTACGAGGCATCCGTCAGAAACGCTCCTGCTACTGGCGTCCCCGCGTAAGTCAGTAGGTAGTGCCGTTGGAGCGGAGTCCACACCCGCATGTAGCGGTAACCAGCGATAGCGAACACACTGAGCAGAGCAACGCAGAACGCGCCGATAGTCCATGCCGCCCGGTCACTCGGAAATTCTCCTGCATCGTCCTCTCGGCCCCACTTCTGTTTCATGGCACACCCCCTGTTGCTGCTTCGGCGAGGCGCTGTCGCGCCTTGCTCAATTTGTTCTGGTCCGCTCGCTCGATGAGCTGCTGCATCTCCTCGGCGGTCAGCGTTCGCCCTTGGGATATGGCGAAGTGAACGTTTAGCAGGATGGTTCGCAGGGCCAACACTTCGGCCAGGACGGTTTGCTCGCCTGCATTCGGCTTGGTCGCCTTGAGCAGAACATCACGCGCCCACTCGCTGATGGTTTGCTCGCCCGCTAGGGCTTCAAACAAGGCGTATTCCTCGTCAGTGACTTTGGTGCTGATGGATTTGGTTCGAAGGGAGGGCATGGAGTTCACCCCAATGAATTCAACAAGTTCCCATACGGGAACCAAAAGTTTCTGCGCGCCGCTCTAATAGAGTGGCTTCTCGCAAGCCACTGGATTTTCAGCAAGTTCCCATACAGGAACCTTGGTTGCTGTACGGCACCCGTTTGGGGGTGACGTGTCAGTCCAACTCCCGGTGCCGAAGGCACCGCTCCTCATAGCTCACCGTATTCGAGGATCAAACCGTCCCACAGTGCCCGCACGGCTGGGATTTCCCAGGCACGGCGGAATAGCTCCCGCACCGCCTTCCACTCTTTCTCCGAGAACGTAAAGGTGATTCCGTTGCTGCGCGCGCGAAAGGAGAACTCGACCTCTTTCCCATGCTCGCCGAGATACCCAAAAAAGTATTCGCCCTTCCAATGCTGCGCCGAGCCTTCCGGGTCGAGCGTTGCTAGCATGGCCCGAAACTCGGCCATAACCGGATAGTCAGACAGTGGGTACATTGGCGCTCTCGCACCGGGGAAGTTGAGGAGCACGGAGAAGTCGTTGCCCTCCCCACGGGCAAAAGAGAGAGTGAATCCGCCCTCGTTAATCGGCGGGATCGCTACCTGAAAGAAACTCTCCGCGACGGTCTTGGCCTTGTCGCGGACCGGCTCCTTCGTGAGGTGATAATGGCCCCGTGCGGCGAGTCGCCAAAGGGACGGCCAATGAGGGCGGAGCGCACGATTGAGTGCGTCTGCATCTTTCATGCCATCATCTTCGAGAAGCGCATAAAGATTCCGCCCCGCTAGCAGTGGTTCCCACTTTGTGGCCGGATCGCCGAACTGTCGGCGTGTTTCCGCCACTGTTCGACGCACGATTTCGGGCGTGACTTTCTCGCTGCCTTCGGTGGCCCTTACTTTCGAGGGACGACAGTCCCAGGGAAGATTGCCCAGGTAATACTCATCCGAGGCGGACTGACCTTTGCGCAAATCGTAGGCTGCCGAGAACGCATCGAGGACGGCGATCAGAGACCCGCGAGATACGTGACTTGGTGTGTCGCTCGAAAATGCTTCCAGTCCCTGTTGAACAAAGTGGGCAAGGACCACCCACTCTGCCTTCGACAGGAGATTCTGAGCCTCGCCCTTTCTGCGAATTTCTCGAAGCGCTTTGGTCGGCTCCGACATAAGGTCCACGACTTCGAGGCGGTCTTCGCGGGCCGATTCGAGAAATTGCTTTGCAATCTCCGAAGTGGAGACGCTTTCGCCTGTCCTGGACGACATGAGTTTCTTGGCCCGGTCCAGGCGCTGGCGTAGCGCTTCGCTGATTCGCACGGAAAGGGTCTGTTGCTGCTTTGCTTTGTCCGGTGGCTTTCCCTCGGGTTTTTCAGGCTTGTCAGGCAATTGGAAGCTCGCTTTCCCGGCTTAAGATACAATCCGGACAGTTGTATCGACACATATTGACAGAATACATGCGGACGGCTATGATGTCAATCCCCATTTCTTCCGGGGACCGAATGAAAGTCCGCAATGCCAAATCCGACCAACGCAAGAACCCAGACTCGCCACGAGTGCATGGCTTGCGCCTCACATCGAATCCGTCGTTATTAGGATCTGAAGGTCAAATCGAAAATCCGCCCGAGAACAAACGATCAGCACTAGCAAAGGGAGTCGCGTTGCCTTCCGCTGCTACAACTGCCCCGCTGCAAGCCGTTGAGCCGCTCCTAGACTGCTCCTCCGCTGCTGTCATCCTTGGGGGACTTCACCCGAAGACCGTTGAGCGATGGGCACGAGAAGGGCGCATCCCCGCCTACCGTTATTTTCGGCGTTGGAAGTTCCGTGTTTCTGATCTGGAAGTCTGGATGCGTTCTCATGTACATTCAGGTTGCCATCCGTGCCGCTTAAACCAGGAGGAATCGGATGGAACATAAGCGGCAACGGGTTCAGTTTGGTTGGGTTTGTTTGAAAGCAAGAAAGAAGGGTCCTGACGTGTGGGTTCTGCGCTATCGGGAGAATCTCCCGGACGGGAGCACGAAGAGGCGAAGCGTAGCCATTGGAACAGTTGAGGAATTTCCAACCGAGTCCCAAGCTCGCAAGGCCGCACTGTCTTGGTTATTCTCGATGAACGCAGAAACGTCAAATGGAACAACTGTTTCGTTCGGCGCTGTCATTCACCGGTACCTGTCGGAAGAAATCCCGGAGAGAAACTCAACTGCATCACGGTATCGGTGCTGGCTGAAAAACCATGTTGAGCCGAAATGGCGGGACTATCCCATCGAGCAGATCAAACCCCTGCTCGTTGAAGATTGGCTCAAGAGGCTCAATTTGGCGCCGAAAAGCAAGTCTCACCTCAAGAACCTAATGCGCGTGTTGTTTAACGCGGCGATGCGTTGGGAGCTGATTCCCTATCAGCACAACCCCATGAGCCTCGTCCGCGTAAAAGACAGTTCGAAAAGACAGCGGGAACCAAAGGCACTTTCAGTTGACGAGTTTCGAAAAGTGCTTGAGAGCATTCCCGATCCTTTCCGAACGATGTGCATTGTGGCGATGTGTTTGGGACTACGAGTAAGCGAGATCCTCGGTTTGAGATGGCATGACATCGATTGGGAAGGGCTGCGCTTGGCGGTACGACAAGCTTACGTCTACGGGATACAAGGCGACGTAAAAACGCAAGCCTCTCATAGATGGATGCCTCTTGACCGTTCGCTCGCAGAGAAGCTTCGTCAACATAAGGCGAAGTTGGCTCCGCTGGCGAAGTCTGAGGACTGGGTATTCGCAAACCCGGAAACAGGAAAACCGTATTGGCCAGGTCGAATTCAGGAAAACTGGCTCGTCCCTGCTGCAGAAAAAGCTGGGATAGGCCGGATCGGCTGGCACACGTTCCGACACAGCCATTCAACGTTACTTCATTCGCTCGGTGTCGATCTCAAGGTGCAGCAGGAACTCTTGCGACATGCAGATGTTCGAACGACTATGAATATCTACACGCAGGCCGTTCCTTCGGCTCTGCGAGAAGCGAACAGCAAAGTCGTTCGCTTAGTACTCCCCGCGCAAGTTGCCTGACGTTAATGGCCCCTTGTGGCCCCTCGGAAAGTCGCAAATCATTACTTATGAAGGAGATGTTGGTAGGGGCGGTGGGGATCGAACCCACGACCTTCGGCTTAAAAGGCCGCTGCTCTACCACTGAGCTACGCCCCTAAATGATTTGTCCCGCGACAGCTTGCTGCGAAGTTGCCGAGAACGGTTCTGAACGCTATTGCTCGCCCTGCCGCATGCGCCAACTAAAGTCACCGCAACGACTGGAACACACGCCGTCTAAGTTCGCCCCGCTCGTGCACATCCCTGAGGGCGGCCACCGCAGCAACACTTACTGGGACGTATGTGGGTTCTTCGTCCGCGAGACGTTCAGCATCCAGGTTTTGATTCTATCACGTCCCACGTCCGTCCGTAACGACTACACTTGTTTGGGCCGGACCTCATCGCTGGCCCGCACTCCCACCCATACACGGCCCACTCGCCGCAGTCATTTTCCGCTTCCGCTTTGCCGGGTCAGTGCGTAGTCACCGCGCGCAAGTGTCTCTCCAGCGAGAATGCGCTGCGGAACAATCAGGATTTGACCTGTGTTTTAGAGAAATTCAGCGACGATGGCGCGAAAGGTCTGATCCAGCTCCGACCAGCTCTTCTTCTTCCACGTGAGCAGGAACAGCAGCAGACCGGAGTGGCGCCGCCGCAACAACGGGAATCCGGCTCAAGGAATACAAATAGCCGAGAACCGTCACAGGAAAGAGCACCGAAGCACCCTGCCAAACCGTGGAGCGCGAGAATGCGCCGCTCACAAGCCCCGCAAAAACAATCCCGCCCATGAAATAAGGAAAAACGCACTCGTAACAATTCCTAGCGACTTGCACCACCGATCGTCCTTCGACCAACCCGATGACGCAAGACACCAAGCCCGTATTGAGAGGCAGATACAGGCTCCCCGCAAGCACAGCGAAAACTAGAGGCGAGGACGAGGCGCTTAATCCCAACAAAAAGTGCGCGGCCTGAAACGCGACGCTGGCGCTCAACACTAGAGCTGCCGCGCTGAACGCTACCTGAACCAAACGGACACGCTTGGCTCTCCAAACGGATTGTACTAGCGCAGCCGCCAACGCAATCGCCACCACCTCTGAAAAGCTGCAGCACAGCATAGCGAGAAGTAGAAATACAAAGTTTGGCGACATGGTGCTCTCAATCCCCGGAATGCGGAGCTTGAGCGTCGAAGAAAGGGCGGCAAATCCCAACAGCGTTAGAAACTGAGCGAGATTGGCGGAAGTCCACGATGTCGCTGCGAAGAGCAGGACTGCGGCTCCGGTGAATATTATCAGTGCGATGTAAACTTTAGCTTGTCGTGGCATCAGTTGCTCTCCGGTGAAGTGTGCATAAGTCCGTACACCGGACTAGCCTAGTTGCCCCAAACCACGGAGTTACCCCAAACAACAGAGTTACCCCAAACGACAGAATTGCCCCACACTACCGAGTTACCCCAGACGACGGAGTTCCCCCAAACCACGGAGTTACCCCAAACTACCGAGTTGCCCCACACATTCGGGTTCGTCCACACCGTCCCCGGAGCTCCCGTGATGCTTACCGTGTTGTTCGTCGAGTCGTACACAGCCGTGGGCGACATCGCGGATCCCACAGTGGGAGGAGCCAGGTCGGTGTTGGCAAGAGCAGCCGATGCGTCAACCGCGCCCGCACCTACCGCAAACATATCCTGTTCAATCGTATAAGTTACGCCGCTGCCCAAGTCCGTCGCCGTGGTGTATTGTCCAAAACCCTTCCAAGCCGTCTTCATCAGCCTGGCTTTCACCTGGTCTGGAGTCAACGACGGGTTTTGTTGCACAAGCAGAGCCGCAACGCCGCTGACCACTGGCGTGGCCATGCTCGTTCCGCTCATCTGCATGTAATTTGCTGGACCGTATTGCGAACCGCAACTTGTCCCGGACCCATTGCACGGGAAAACAGAGAGTGCCGGATACTCAGTAATGAGCGTGGTATTCGGAGAAGCTAGAAGTGATACCACGGCATTGCCCGGGGCGACGAGATCAGGCTTCACAACATGATCGAATGTCGTCGGGCCTTTCGAGCTGTAGCTCGTCACCGTCTGAGCCGCTTGTGTTCCCGAACCGTGCGTGTTGGTGGCGCCAACAGTGATCACATAGGGATCGTTGCCGGGCGCGCCGATAGTGGCGTATCCCTGCGTGCCGGCGCCGTTGTATTCGCCCATGTTGCCTGCCGCGGCCACCACCACGATTCCCGATTGCCACGCGGATTCCACTGCCTGGCAGAGAGGATCCAACGTGTAGCTCTCAAAGACTCCGCGAGAGAGCGACAGGTTAATCACGCGAATGTTGTAGGTGTTCTGAAGGGCGATGGCTTGTTGAATGGCCGCGATGACCGCGCTGTCGACGCTGGCTCCATTGGCGTCCAGCACGCGCAAGCTGATGATATTGGCTTCCGGCGCGATGCCGCGATACACGTTCGGGTAGGTATTCAGGCTCGTGGAATCGTAGGCGTTTCCAGCCACTATACCCGCCACGTGCGTACCGTGGCCGTAAGCATCCGTCGTCGAGGTATCGCCCGGTACAAAGCTCTGGTTATAAACGACGCGAGAGGGGCTCGCATTCCCGTCAGAATTCAGGTCATCCACATAACCGACGCCGCTGTCGAGAATCGCGACGCCTACTCCAGTGCCGTCCCATCCGTTGGCGTAGGCAATGTCCGCGTTAACGGCGGTGACGACCGGGTCCATCGCACCGCGCAACTTGCGGTTCGGGGAGATGTACGCCACTTCCGAGTGCGAAGCCAGGGCGTTCAGATTGGAACCCTGAACGGTTACCAACTGAGCATGAATCAAAGACAGGTCAGACTTGAGCGACGCTCCGTCCGCCGTGAGGTCAGAGATAGCCGATGATTTCCTGAACTGAACGATGACGTCTACCGGCTTTTGGGGGTCGATCCCTTGTAGGTCAGGAGCGATCTTGGCGGCGATCAGGGCTTGTGGACTCATAGCCCCAGCCGGCGCCGCGCCCGACGCAGGGTCTTGCTGAGGGGCGGATGGATCCTTCAGGCCAGGCCGCGTTGCCATGGGCAGAAGCGGGTTGCCATAGGTTAAGGCAGAAGACTGGATGCCATTTGCACCGTTTGCGCCAAGACCGAACTGGGGCTGGCTGGTTGAGGCGCTGCCTAGCGCATTCCTACGTGGCGCACTACCGTAAAGTCCCCTTCCTACCGACGCGTCGGCCGAGCTCTGGCTTGGCGAAATATTGGCTGCAGTTTCAATGACTTGCGAGTTCCCATGCGAATGAGAGAAGTAGCTGTTCAACCCCAGACCGGCCACCAACAGAGAGAATGCGATGAGGGCGCCCCAGGTGGTCGTTTTGAGGGGTCCGCCTTGTTTGTTCTCTGGGTTTTTGTAAGGGCTGAGATCCATTTTGTCCATCTCTCCTGGTCGAAGCTGGGTGCTAGGAGCCTGGTTCATTAATCGTCAGTTGTCGCTCACTAAGTTTTAAGGCTTGGACAAGAATCTCGTCGATGGTACAGAAGTGGGGCAGGACTAGTACCAACGTAGGCACAGTTTAGTACTAGCTTTGGGCAGGGGGAGCTGGGATCTGAGACGTTATTCGCCAGGTAGGGACAGTCTGTGCCAAAGAGAAACAGCCACGCCGGTCAGTCCCGCCCTTTGAGGGACCCCGAGGGAAATACGCTCCTTTCCATGGTTAATCTTGGGACAAAACACCCTAGTCGTACTATGGGCATTCACTTTTCCATTACGGACACTATATGTACCAAAAGGGACCAGTGGAAATCTCGGCTGCAGATCGTAAGAAAGCATGTCCATACAAAGCGTTAGACACAGTAATGACTCCTTGAATCCTGCTAGCCCCCCTGAAGTTGTGAGCGGAGCTTCGGCCGTCACTGGCATCAGGAAATCATGGTTTGGCAACGCATATAGTCTGATTGCCAATAAACTTCGCGAGACTTGGACCGGCCCTGCTCCGAAAAGCCAAAAGCTAAAACTCAGTTGGCCGGCGGCATCCTTCATTTGGTTGCAGGTGGTGGTCGGTCTTCCGCTCTTACCCTACGCGCTCTTGCATTGGAATCCTGCGAGCGAACTGCGGTTCGCCTGTTTTTTCGGAGTGGCACTCGCCGCATCCCTCTTTAAGGTACGTCTCCCAGGGATTGAAGCAACCATGTCCGCCAATTTCCTCTTCATCCTTGTGGGCATCCTGGATCTTTCCTACCCAGAGACATTGGTTATGGGATGTTTCGGCGGGCTGGTCCAGTCGATATGGCAGTCTAAGCCACGGCCACGGCTAATCCAGCTTCTGTTCAGTTTTGCTAATATCTCTATCTCGATCACAGCGGCCAATCTCGTATTCCATAGCAGATCTGCTTCTCACCTCGGGCTAGCCTGGCCCTTGTTGCTGGTCTCGGCCTCCACCACCTACTTCGCGATCAACACGATGTCCGTCTCCGGGATCATCGCCCTGACGCAGAAGCGCAATCCGCTTCTCGTCTGGAAAGAATGCTACCTCTGGTCGTTTCCCTATTACTTGTTGGGCGCGATGATTGCCGGCGGCGTCAGCCTCATCAATCGAGCGTTCGGCTGGCAGTTCGCCATTCTCGTTCTTCCCCTCGTCTACTGGATGTACCGCTCCTATCGCATCTATTTGGACCGTCTCGAAGCCGAGAAAAAACACACGGAAGAGATTGCGGACCTCCACCTTCGAACTATTGAAGCGTTGTCACTGGCCATCGAAGCGAAAGACCATAGCACCCATGATCATTTGCGGCGCGTTCAGACTTACGCGGTCCAACTCGGCAAAGATTTAGGGCTGAGCGAAGCTGAACTGAACGCCTTGCGCGCAGCTTCCATGCTTCACGATATAGGCAAGCTCGCCGTTCCGGAGCAAATTCTCTCCAAACCAGGGCGCCTGACACCCGAAGAATTCGATCGCATGAAGATTCATCCAATCGTTGGTGCGGAAATACTTGATCGCGTTCAATTTCCATATCCTGTTGTTCCGATAGTTCGATCCCACCACGAAAAGTGGGACGGCAGCGGATATCCCTACGGAACGAGAGGCGAGTCAATTCCGATCGGGGCGCGGATCCTTTCGGTCGTGGATTGTTTTGACGCGCTCACCTCGGAACGTCCCTATCGCCGCGCCATGTCCGTTGACGAGGCCATGAGGCACCTGATCTCTGAAATGAACACAAGCTTCGACCCGCGCGTCGTCGCGGCCATCGAAAAAAGATACATCGAACTCGAGCAAGTAGTGCGCCGGACAGAGAGTACCAAGAGTCCTTTTCCATCCGTCACCAACCCGAATCGAGCGGTTGCTCCCTCCGCAGGATTCGCGGAAGTCCCTAATGCCGCCGAGGTTCGAGCAACTTCTTTCCTCGCCTCGATCGTTTCCGCTCGCCAGGAAGCACAGCTACTTTTCGAGCTGGCACAAACCCTCGGCAATTCGCTCAGCTTGCGAGAGACGCTCTCCGTCGTCGCGATTCGATTGAAGGAAATGATTCCCCACGACTTGATCGCCTTCTACGTCTGCGAGGGTGAAAAGCTTGTTCCGCGCTACGTCCACGGAGTCGACTACGATCTTTTCCGCTCCCTGGAAATGCCCATTGGCCAGGGCATATCCGGCTGGGTCGCGCAGAACAAGAAACCAATTATCAATGGCGACCCCATGGCAGAATCGAAGCATCTGGGCGATCCCACGCGAGTATCTGTCTTGCGATCCACGCTTTCCATTCCCCTCCAGGGAAGGGATGGCGTAGCCGGGGTCCTGACTTTATACCTGAAAGAAAAACAGGCCTTCACCAAAGACCATTTGCGTATGCTTTTGGCCGCCAGTTCGAAGCTCGGCTTGTCCGTCGAAAACTCCCTCCAATTCGAAAAAGCTCAGGACTCGGCGAGCACGGATTTCCTCACCGGTTTACCCAACGCCCGCTCGATTTGCGCGCATTTGGATAGCGAGTTGTCGCGCTCCGAGCGCAGCGGCCAGCCTCTTGCCGTCCTGCTTTGCGACCTAAATGGATTCAAAACTGTAAACGACAATTACGGACATCTTGTCGGCAACAAACTTTTGGAAGAGATCGCTAGGAATTTCCGTACCGTGTGCCGCGAGTACGATCTGGTTGGACGTCTCGGCGGCGACGAATTCATTCTCGTTCTTCCAGGGTTCACGACCGCGACAGTCAAGGAATTAATTCCGAGAATTGAACTTGCCGTTGTCGAAGCTGGCCGCATCGTTTGTGGCAAAAAAGTTGTTACGGCTAGCGTCGGAGCGGCGTTTTATCCGCAGGATGGAGTGACCGCCGAAGAATTGCTTTCGGAAGCGGATCGCGCCATGTATGAGGCCAAAGAAAAACACTATCGAGAAAAGGGCGTTACGTCGCTCCCGCAACTGGTCGTGCCTTCAGCCGGATGATAGGGAGGCAGAAAGGACTCTCGTTGCACCGCCGCCATGGCCCAGTGGATTTTAAAACTCGCGCAGAGGCTCCTTCTGCTGACTGCCCTTGCGATTGTCGGTGCGCTGCTTTGCGCCACTATGGTTCGCTTCGCGCCGGGGTACGGCGTCGACGAACGCGATCTTGATTTCCAACTCTCTCAGTCCTCCCGCGATGCGATTCGCAGCGAACACCAATTGAGTGGCGGGCTTCTTCACTATTATGGCTCCTACATTGCCGGCCTCTTCCACGGGAATCTGGGCACCTCAGCCTTCCTACAGCGGCCCGTTGCCCGACTTCTGAAAGAACGCGCTCCGCTCACCGCTCGGGCGGTTCTCTTCGGCTTGCTTACCGCATGGATTGTGGCCTCGGCTTTGTCTCTGGTCACCCTTCGCTGGCAAACTTGGGCGGTGGAATATTCGGCGACCGCCCTGACCGGCTTTCTGATTGCCCTTCCCACCGCGGTTGTCGCTCTGCTCTGTATGTACCTGCGCGCCCCCGTCTTCCTCGGCATCGCCGTTATCACGCTTCCAAAACTTTTTCGCTATCAGCACAACATTCTCGCTCAGGCCCACGCACGCCCTTTTGTCCTCGCAGCCCGGGCTCGCGGCGTGAGCCGTAGTCGCATTCTCTTTTGCCACGTAATTCCCGTGGCGTGGCACCCTCTCGTGGCTCTTCTCGGAGTCTCCGCAAGTATGGCGCTTGGCGCCGCAATCCCCATGGAAGCACTTTCCGATTCGCCCGGCGTGGGACAATTGGCGTGGCTGGCCGCTATCAATCGCGATTTGCCTCTTCTCACAAGCATCACGCTTTTCGTCACTCTTTTGACCGTAGGCGCTAACTTTCTTGCCGGCTCGATGCAAGAGAGCAAGTCATGACGGCTCAACGCATGCTTCGCCTGCTCTGCCGCGCTATCCTCCTTTCGATTTTCGGACTGGGTCTATTCGCAGGGAGCTTTACTCACTATTCGTACGCCCATCAGTTTCGAGAACTTCCTAATACTGCTCCCTCCGCCGCGCACTGGCTGGGCACGGACGGACTGGGAAGAGATCTATTCACTCGCATCGTTTATGGGACTCGCGTTTCCTTGGTGCTGGCGCCCACTGCGGCTCTCCTCGCAACTGTCATTGCCGCCCTACTCGGAGGAATCGCAGGGCTGCGCGGAGGTTGGCTCGAAAAAATCATCCTCGCGTTCACCGATCTATCGATGTCGCTACCGCTCCTGTTCGTGCTGATTGCCCTACGCGCCTTGTTGCCGCTCGATGTAAATCCCATTCTTTCCGTGGTCGCCACATTTCTGGTGCTCGGCCTTCTCGGTTGGCCCGCGTCGCTGCGCGTGGTTTGGGCCGCCGCCAAAAATTTGCGAGACTCGGACCATATACTTCTAGCTCGGGCGCTTGGCTATCGCCCTTCGCAAATTTTGTTTCGTCAGGTGATTCCCTGTCTTCGGCCCGTTTTTTTGGCTCAGTTCTGGATTTCCATCCCGCTTTTTATCCTGACGGAAGCCACACTGAGCATGTTGGGGCTGGGCGTGATGGAACCGCTGCCCTCCTGGGGAAACCTGTTGCGCGGATCGGAAGATTTCTCCGCTACGGCCGCCAACCCCTGGCGCCTTGTTCCGTTAGTCGTTCTTGTCCTCACCCTCATTTGTTTCCAATTTGTTTTTCATCGTTCGGAGGAACTTGCCTGATGCGCCGTTCGCCGCGATCTCCCTTTCTGTTTCTAGCTCTGTGCGTGTTCCTATTCTCGCCCCGCTCAGGACGCGCCCAGTCCGGTGCCGAACTCCATTTTTGCCTCCATGGCGAACCCAAAACGTTCAACCCAATTCTCGTGGATGACGAAGCCTCGGAAAACGTCCGCTATTTGACGGGTGGCGTTCTGATTCGCGTCAATCGGCAAACCCAGGCTCTCGAACCCTCGCTCGCTGAATCCTGGAAGGTGTCGGCCGACGGCCGCAAAATTACCTACCATCTGCGCAAAGGCCTCTATTTTTCCGATGGCACTCCCTTCTCATCCGAAGACGTGGCCTACACCATGAAACTTCTCATGGATCCACAAACCCACTCCGCGACCGGCGATGCCTTTCGAACCACTGAAGCTACTACTATCGACGTTCAAACGCCCTCACCGGATGTTGCCGTAATCTCTTTTACAACGCTCGTAGCGGGCCTCGAGCGCCTCTTCGATCAAGTCGCCATCCTTTCCTCAAAGTCTCCGAAAAAAGAAATGAGCGTGCTAGGCCCGTACTATGTTTCGGAGTACGTGGCAGGCTCTCACGTCCTTCTTCGCCGAAACCCCAACTACTGGAAACATGATGCCGAAGGCCATCCGCTTCCCTACATCGAAACCGTCCGCCTAGATATCCAGCGCAATCGCGACATCGAGCTGATGCGCTTCCGTCGCGGCGAACTGCAACTCATAAACCGCCTCGACGCCGAGCAGTTCGACAAACTTCAAAAAGATTCTCCGGGCGCTGCCAAAAACGTGGGCACCGGTCTAGATGGCGAAGAGTTTTGGTTCAATCAAACCTCCGCGTCCTCGTTACCCGACTACAAAAAGAAGTGGTTCCAGGCCACAGCGTTCCGTCAGGCCGTTTCCCTCGCCATCAATCGCGCTGACCTCGCGAAAGTCGTTTACGACGGCTTTGCCGCGCCAGCCTACGGCCCCGTCTCGCCGACAAATCATTTTTGGTTCAACGCGGCGCTTCCCGCTCCGAAACATGATCCTCAGGCCGCGCTTCAGATCCTCGCGCGCGCAGGATTTCGATTCGAAAATCGCAGTTTGAAGGATAGCGACGGCCACGTTGTGGAATTTACGGTGATCACCAATTCCGGAAACACCGCCCGCGAAAAAATGGCCACCATGATTCAGCAAGACCTCGCCGAAATCGGCATCACGCTGAAAGTCGTCACGCTGGATTTTCCTTCGCTGATCGAGCGCATTATGCGCACGTTTGACTACGAGGCCTGCCTACTAGGTCTGGTGAACACCGATCTCGATCCCAACGGTCAGCTAACAGTCTGGCTAAGCTCCGGCGAAGACCATCAATGGAACCCGAATCAGAAAACTCCGGCAACACCCTGGGAAGCGGAAATCGATAAGCTCATGCAGGAACAAGCGTCCAGCCCCGACGAGAAGTACCGCAAAGCCAAGTTCGATCGCGTCCAGCAAATCGTCGCCGAGCAGGAGCCGTTCATCTATCTCATCAACAAGAATGCTCTCTCAGCTATCTCTTCTAGTCTTGCCGGCGCTTCTCCCGTGGCGCTCAGTCCCCAGGCTTTTTGGAATATCGATACGCTCCGCCTGAAACCCGCCACAGAGATGGGAGCGAGTAAGTGAGCTCACAGGAACCGCTCCTCGCCGCCAATCTCTCGGTGGACTACCGCAACAAAACCGGGGTCCTCCGGAATATTTCCTTGCGCATCGAGCGCCGGGAGATCCTTGGATTGGTGGGGCAAAGCGGCTCTGGCAAGAGCACTCTGGCTCTCGCGCTGATGGGACTTCTCTCTCGGAAAGGCAGCGGAGTCAAAGGGGACATTTTATTTCGCGGAAAAGATCTGTTAAAAACTTTCGAAAATGATTTGAGAGAGATTCGCGGAAAAGAAATGAGCATTGTGCTGCAGAGTCCGCTCGCGGCCCTGAATCCCGCTCTCTCTATTGGATCTCAATTGACGGAAGCATGGAGAGCGCACGAGCGCGGAAACGATGCGCTAGGTTTAGCGTCAATCCAGGCGGCTCTGACGAGTGCCAGCCTGCCTCATGACAAAGAATTTCTCCGCCGACGCCCATCTCAATTGAGTGTTGGCCAGGGGCAGCGCGTTTGCATTGCGATGGCCGTCCTTCATCGCCCGGCGCTGCTCCTCGCCGACGAAGCGACGAGCGCGCTCGATCCAATCACACAATCTGAAATTCTGAATTTGTTCTCGCGCTTGAACCGCGAGATGGGCACCGCTATCCTTTATATCTCGCACGATCTTCTCTCGGTTGCAGCCTTGTGCCACCGCATCTGTATTCTTCATGAAGGGCAAATCGTAGAATCCGGCGCGCCCGAAGCCATCTTCTATTCGCCTCAACACGAATACACACGCAAACTGGTTGCCGCACTGCCCAGCGCGCCTGCTCGGAGAACTTCCGGCGTCATAGAAACTCACGACGCCGAGCGGCCTCTCCTCGAAGTAACTCGCTATTGAAAGTGCGTCATCAGGACGTCACTTCGACTGCCGGCGGCGCCGGACGCGGGCGCTTGCGCTTCCACTCGTAATCCTTGCGCAGGAGCGATTGGTGCTTCTTCACTTGCGACTCCAGTTCGCTGAAGGCTTGCTTGCAACTGGCGCGGACGTTTTCCCCCGTTCCCGTGGCGTGCAGCGTCCCAGTAGGCAAAGACAAATTCAGCGAAAACGAAGACGCTTCGCGATGCGCATTTTTTGAAAACACGCCGTGCAGCAACACCAGATCCGGTTCATAACATTTCAAAATACGATTCAGCTTGCTCCCATAACGCGCGACTTCTACTTCCGCTGGCTTGTGCGGCTCGACATTCTTGTAGCTTATGGAAAGTTTCATGGGTGCACCTGTAGGAGTTCTTGCAGAAGAGGCGGGCGACGCGGAATTCGTTCTTCCACCGCATCATGTTGTAAGCATACCAGCGCGGTCCGTTGGCGGCAATCGTACTGCGAAACATTCCATGTCATTAAGCACCTCACTCTGCGTTGACAGCCGCGGCCGCTCCGTGTTTTTGTAGCACAGGCACTCCTGCCTGTGTGGTTTACACGTTCGCAAGGGGACTGCACGTTTTTGCAAAAATGCGCACAGCCCAGAGTGGCTGTGCTACCAAAAATCGATCTTCGACCGATGCGGGCACAGCATGCGGTGCAACTACAAAAACATTCCAACAATGCCAGCACGCACAAAACCTGAAGCGAAGAGCGTAGTCCGCGTAGGACCTGCCGGCTGGTCGTACCCGGACTGGTTCGGCTACGTCTACCCAAAACGCCGTCAAAAAGGCTTTCACGAAGCGACTTATCTTGCCGAATTTTTCGACACTATTGAGATCAACACCTCGTTCTACAATCCCATTCAGCCGGATCATGCGGCCCTGTGGATCGAGCGCGTGGCGGCCAACCCGCGGTTCGTCTTCACCGCCAAACTCTGGCAAAGGTTCACGCACGAGACAATTGGTAAAAATACGGGGCAAGCAAATTCGGGTGGCGCCGCATCCTCCGGTATGGTCGCCGCCACTAAAGACGACGAGCGCGCCGTTCGTGCTGGGTTCAACGTTTTGCTCGCTGCTGGGAAGCTCAGCGCGGTGTTGCTGCAGTTCCCTTTCTCGTTCCACCGCACGCCGGAGACCGTCGCGCATCTTTCTGCACTTTTAAAGCGCTTTGCCGATTACCCGCTCGTCGTCGAAGTGCGGCATGCCTCCTGGCAGACGCCGGAAACGTTTGCGCTGCTTGCAGAATCGAACGCCGGATTCTGCAACATCGACCAGCCCATCATCGGCCGATCGATCGAGCCGAGCGCCGAAACCACTTCCCCGGTCGGCTATGTGCGGTTCCATGGGCGGCGCTACGACACCTGGTTTACTGACGATCCCGCCGTGCCTTCGCATGAGCGCTACAACTATCTCTACTCCCCTGAAGAACTTGCGCCGTGGGCGAAGCGAGTCGCCAAAGTCGCTGAGCGATCCCGCGAAGTCTTCGTCATCACCAACAATCACTACCAGGGCAAAGGCGTGGTCAACGCCCTGCAACTGATCAGCATATTGAAACGCTCCAAAGTGAAGGTCCCTGAGCCACTGAGGGTGCAGTATCCCGAGTTGGAAGCCATTGCGGATTCGCCACCTGCCGAGCCGAGTTTGTTTCCGTTGGTGAAAAAGTGAGTAGGGAGTAGTGAGTAGGGAGTAGAGAGGAAAAAGCAGATCTCTCGGCTTCGCTCCCTTCGGCTTCGCTCTGGGCAGATGGGATGGCAATATAGTAGGGAGGGGGCGGGCTGGAAGTGGCGGGAAGGTAGTTGCTGGTGGGTAGTTACGAGTGGCTGGAGGGACAGGAATGACGCGAGACGAGGCTTGGAAGTTGGCTGAGCATTGGGTGGCGGCTTGGAACGCTCATGATCTGGAATTGATCCTGACGCACTATGAGGATGGCGTGGAGCTGACTTCGCCGGCGGCCGCGCAGCTCTTGGGGACGCCAGATGGCAAGGTGGCCGGAAAGGCAAACTTGCGAGCTTACTTTCAGCGAGGGCTCGCAGCCTACCCCGAACTCCACTTTCACCTTGAGGACGTGCTCTGGGGCCTAAACAGCGTGGTGCTCTGCTACCTCAATCAAAAGGGAACACGCACGGCGGAATTCATGGAGCTGTCAGCGACTGGAAAAGTGGCGCGAGTTGTGGCGAACTATAGCGCCTAGCGAACGGAAAACGTCCGCGCGACCGCAAGGAAAGATCAAAGGACCCACCTTCAGAGCCCATGGCTGTGATATAAGAACTCTCTCACTGCGGCTGGATTTATACATCGTGCGGATCAACATGCTTAGAAAATACTCGATTCTGCTCGGAATCATTATTTCCCTATTACTGCTACTCGTGGCTACGCTGCATTATCCGGGCGGGTCGCAGTATGATAAAAACTCAATCGGGTACGACTGGAAAAACAACTACCTAAGTAATTTGTTCGATGCAAAAGCAGTGAATGGTTCGGAGAGTGCATCCAGGCCTTGGGCTATTGCCGGAATGCTGTTCCTTTGTGCCAGTTTTACTTTGTTCTTTATCGAATTTTCGAAGAAAATATCTTCAAAAGGCCCGGCCAAAATAATCAGATACTGCGGAGTCATCGCCATGATATTCACATTTTTGGCGGTGACACCTTATCACGACGCGGTGATTAGGATCGCAAGCACTCTGGCCCTGATAAGCATGTTTTACATCACCGTATTCGTGTTCAAGTCGAGATTGCATCTATTGGGAATGCTTTCCGTTGTTTGTTTGCTGGCTTCCTACAGCTGTAATTACATTTATTTCACCAGGAGCTATGTGGAGTATTTACCGATTTTTCAGAAGATTGCTCTGGCGATTACGATTGCCTGGATTTTGTCTTTACAGTATTTTACTTCGATCGCTGATTTCCAAATAAAAGGCGATGTTGCATTGAAAACAGATGATATGACAACGAACCGCTAGCATCGGCTTGCTGCCGGGTAGCCGCGCCTTGAATCCGCGTGCTGTTCCATGGAACGACCGACGAGGTGCCATTGGCGCCGAGTAACGAAAATTGAGCAAGTTGACTCTTATTTTGCTCCTGAAGCGGATGCTGCCTGTGCTTTCCCGACGGTCGCCAAAACAGGAACTTTGGATTGTCGAGCAAGACCGCATCCGCTACCGCGAAGACTGAAGCATCGCGCTGGGTCTCCCGGCTCGTTAGATTGCATCGGCTAGTGGGGAGACTTTGCACGATTTGCGTTGTACAATCCCGCTCGAATGCGCGGGGGTGGCTGATAGATGACTAATCCTGGGCGTCATTTTGTGGCGGTGATTGGCGGTGCGATTTCCGGGTCGGTGTCGGCGGAGATTCTGGCCGATCACGGGATTCGAGTGGCGGTGTTCGAACAGAATACGCGGCCGTACGGCAAGATCGAAGACGGTCTGCCGCGCTGGCACGTGGAGCAGCGCAAGCAGGAATACGCGCGCATCGACACGCGCATGAGGAAGCCGAATGTGCATTTCGTCCCCTCTACCAAGCTCGGTCGAGATTTTAGTCTCGCGCAGCTTTTCGAGTGGGGCTTTTCGGCGGTGATTTTCGCCAATGGCGCGTGGCGCGACCGAGACCTGGGCGTGCCGGAAGCAGAGCAGTACGTCGGCAAAGGCCTCGTTTACCAAAATCCTTTTATCTACTGGTACAACCACAAGAACGAAAAAGATTATCGCGGACCGCGCTATGAAACTCCCGACGAAGCCGTCGTGGTGGGTGGCGGGCTGGCGTCACTTGACGTGGTCAAGGTGCTGCAGCTCGAAAACTATGAACGCGCTCTGAAGGCGCGCGGCATCGAGACCAGCATGCATGAGTTGGAAAAAAGTATTCCGGAGGTATGTAAAAAGCACGGCATCAAGCCGGAAGAGCTGGGCGTGAAGGGCTGCCTCTTGATTTATCGCCGCCGCGAACAGGACATGCCGCTGGCGCAACCACCCGACAATGCGACACCCGAGCAGATCGCCAAAACGGAAATGGTTCGGCAGAAAATGCTGAGGCTGGCACGCGACAAATTTCTGTTTCGCTTCCAGGATCGTAGGCTGACGACCGGAATCATCGTGGAAAATGGACGGCTCGCCGGGCTTAAGGTGGTTGAAACGAAAATCGAGGGCCGCAAGGCGGAACCGATTCCCGGCTCGGAACAGGAACTCCGCGCGCCGCTGGTGGTTTCTTCTATCGGCTCGGTGCCGGAGAAACTTTCCGGGATCAACATGAATGGGGAATACTACACATTCTCTGGCAATGATTTGCCCCGGTACACGGCGATGGAGCGCGTATTCGGGGTCGGAAACGTTGTCACTGGGCAGGGGAACATCCGAGTGTCGCTGGTGCACAGCCAGAAAGTGACGAAGCGCGTGGTGGATTGCATGAAGGGCGACGATGGAAACGCTGGCGCTGTTGGCGCCGGCAGTGCTGAACAACAAGTCGCGAGTGCCGTGGACGCGATTGAGAAGCAGATTGAAGTGATTCCACAGCTTTCCGACGACCAGTTCTCCCAAGTGGAGCGCCAAGTTCATGCGCTGCAGCAAAAAGCGGGCTTCACTTCCGACTATGACGCTTGGATTGCCAAGGTAACTCCGCCCGATCTCGAATAGAGCGCATTCCTATCGATTTGGATGCGTTTCTGTGTTCGTCCTGGAAACTCGCCACGGGTGTAGACTGTGGGCCTATGAATACACTTCTCAAAGTGACGATTTTTGCTTTTGTGATCGGGTTGGCGATTCTGTGCTGCTCTGCTCCGTGGACTACGACGCCGGCGGGGAGCGACGCGGCGCACAACTCGCTGGGTTATGCGGCGATTTGGTCGCACCAGTTTGCTGAGGTGCCGGGAGCGCGGGTGGACCCGGGAGCGTTTGCGATGCTGGCGGCGGTGGTGGCGTTTTTCGCGATTGTGATTGGCGCGTCGGCGTACTTTTTTCGGAATAAGCGCGGCGCGGAACGAGAAGATGTTTGAGCAAACGGAATGCCTCGAAGTCCCACCCTCCAAAAACGAGCGTGGGAGTATCTTACGGAAAAGACAGAGTCAATATCTTCTCGGCGAGTTGAGGACCTTTTACCATTCAGCCGTGTGATAGGCGTAAGCCGAATTTGTTCTGCATAGTCTGAATTTGAGCGACTCCTCCTGCTGGTTTGCGCGATGATGAGCGGCGTGAACGCCAGTTGCGCGGAGGAGACGATGAGTACATCAGTAGCGACCATTTCCATGCATGAATCGAAAGCGGTGCTGGCCATATTCGTGGGCGGCTTGATTGCGGGGGCGCTGGATCTGACTTCGGCGTTTATTACTTTTGGTTGGGGAGTGCCGCGCGCGATTGCCGGAGGATTGCTCGGGCGGCCGGCTCTGCAAGGCGGCGCAGGGACGTATGTGCTTGGCGTGCTGCTGCACTTTTTTATCGCATGCTCGGCGGCGGCGATTTATTACGCGGCGAGCCGCAGGCTGGACTTTATGACGGAGCATGCTGTGGTGTGCGGAATGTTCTATGGGATCGCCATTTTTCTGGTGATGAACCTGGTGGTGCTGCCGCTTTCGGCTTTGCATGCCAAGGGGCCGTACCGGCTTGCCGGGTTGATACAGGGACTGCTGGTACACATGATTATTATTGGGCTGCCGATTGCTTTGAGTGTGAAGCGATTTTCGAAATAGAAACGGCGGGGAGTGAATTGACGAGGAGGTGGAACTTTTTGGAACGGGATGCGTAGTAGTGGACAAAGGGTGTTGGACAAAAGGCAGAGTGGCAGGAGGACAATTCATGTACTGCGATCGATGTGGCACTCCGTTTAACTCCGGGAGCCAATATTGCACTTCTTGCGGAAAACAGTTGATGGCGGCAGCGCCAGCGGCTGCGCCGGCTAAGCCGATGACGGCGAGAGCAGCGGGAGATGGGCGAGTCGGGCGAAACATCAATATGGTGGCGGGATTTTGGCTGGCAAACGGGATTTTGCGGTTGTTGGGGCTCGGGTGGTGGATGATTTTTCGGCGATTGTTTTTTGACGGCAGTTGGGGTTGGCCGCTGGCGAATTGGGAACCGGGGCTCCACAATTGGATGTGGGGCGGAATGTTCGCGGGCGGAGTATTTCTCGGGTTCTTCGGATTGATCCACTTATTGCTGGCGTGGGG